>JACKQG010007995.1_pt1 | contig 10446 bp, 10 predicted proteins | sample 8237621 | NCBI WGS metagenome assembly JACKQG01 (sample SAMN15677084, study PRJNA649215) | marine metagenome | biome: marine; feature: Black Sea; material: saline water; isolation source: suspended particulate matter (SPM) from the Black Sea western gyre | collected 2013-06-09/2013-06-10 | depth...
CCATATAGGCACTTCCCAAATCTCCAGTTACAACTAGTAAATCGTTTTCCTCAGCTCCATTTCTGTATACAATGTCTTTTTCATCAACTTCTCCAATTGCTGTGACTGAGATTGTCAATCCAGACGTAGAAGAAGTAGTGTCACCACCAACTAAATCAACATTATAAGCTTTAGTTGCTAATCTAATTCCAGAGTAAAGTTCTTCAAGAGATTCAAGAGTAAATCTGTTCGAAACTGCTATTGAAACTGTAATTTGTGTTCCAATTGCGTTCATAGCATTAATGTCAGACAAATTAACCATAACAGCTTTATATCCTAGATGCTTCAATGGAGTATATGCTAGGTTGAAATGAACACCTTCAACTAGTAAGTCTGTGGAAACAACTACTTTTTTTTTAGTAAATGATAAAACAGCAGCATCATCTCCAATTCCTTTAGATGTACTTGGGTTTATAATCTCAAAATTTTCAGTTAATTTTTTAATTAATTTAAATTCTCCTAAGTCTTTTAAATTGGTTTTAGTTGTATTTTTATCTTCAATCATTTTACAAATTTAACATTCTTTTAGAACATAGGCTTAAATTCAATCCGATAAATAGGTTAAAAAGTATGCAAAAACAAGAGTTATATTGTATATTTGTATGCTAATATATTTTATATATTTATTTATGATAAAAATATCAGATTTAGCAAAAAACAAAGTCATTGAATTAATGTCTACAGACGGTTATAACCCTGTAGAAGACTTTATTAGAGTTGGCGTGAAAAGTGGTGGTTGCTCAGGGCTTTCCTATGATTTAAAATTTGATAAAAACACAACTAAAGATGATAAAATGTTTGAGGATAAAAATATAAAGATAGTGGTTGATAAGAAAAGTTTTTTATACCTAATTGGAACAACTTTAGAATACTCTGGTGGCCTTAACGGCACTGGTTTTGTTTTTTCCAACCCCAACGCAAACAGAACATGTGGTTGTGGAGAAAGTTTTTCACTTTAATAAAAAAATATGGCTAAATACACTGAAGACGATTTAAGAGAAGAATTAAAGACAAAAGAATATGAGTATGGTTTTTATACTAAAATGGACTCTGACACATTTCCTGTTGGCTTAAATGAAAATATTGTAAAAGCAATTTCTAAGAAAAAAGATGAACCTCAGTGGATGACAGATTGGAGGCTAAAGGCCTACAAAGTATGGAAAGACATGAAAGAACCTGATTGGGCAAATGTTAAGTATGATAAACCTGATTTTCAAGCAATTTCATACTATTCAGCTCCATCAAATACTCCTAAATACAATGATTTGAGTGAAGTTGATCCTGAATTGCTGGCTACATTTAAAAAACTTGGTATCTCTATAGACGAACAAAAAAAATTAAGTGGCGTTGCCATGGATGTAGTAATTGATTCAGTTTCTGTTGCTACAACCTTTAAAAAAACTTTATCTGAAAAAGGGATAATTTTTTGTTCAATCAGCGAGGCTATAAAAAATCATCCAGATTTAGTAAAAAAATATATTGGATCAGTAGTTCCAGTAAAAGATAATTATTACGCTGCCTTAAACTCAGCAGTTTTTAGTGATGGCTCATTTTGTTATATTCCAAAGGGGGTTAAATGTCCGATGGAACTTTCTACTTATTTTAGAATTAACCAAGCTGGTACAGGACAATTTGAAAGAACTCTTGTTATTGCAGACAAAGAGAGTTATGTAAGTTATCTTGAAGGTTGTACGGCTCCTAGTAGAGATGAAAATCAACTGCACGCCGCTGTAGTTGAATTAATAGCTATGGATGATTCAGAAATTAAATATAGTACTGTACAAAATTGGTTTCCTGGAAGTCCAGATGGTAAAGGGGGAGTTTTTAATTTTGTCACAAAAAGGGGACTATGTGAAAAGAATGCCAAAATTTCTTGGACTCAAGTTGAGACTGGTAGTGCTGTTACATGGAAATACCCTTCATGTATACTAAAAGGAGACAATTCTATTGGAGAGTTTTACTCTATAGCAGTAACCAATAATTATCAACAAGCAGACACAGGGACAAAAATGATTCATATTGGAAAAAACACCAAGTCAACTATCATATCGAAAGGTATCTCCGCTGGAAAGTCACAAAATAGTTATCGAGGATTAGTAAAAATTAATTCCAGAGCTGAAAATGCAAGAAATTTCTCTCAATGTGACAGTTTGCTTATGGGTAATGAATGTGGTGCTCATACATTCCCCTACATTGAGGCTAAAAATAAAACAGCACAAATAGAGCATGAGGCTACGACAAGTAAAATTGGAGAAGACCAAATTTTTTATTGTAATCAAAGAGGAATCGATACTGAAAAAGCAATAGCACTAATCGTTAATGGTTTTAGTAAGGATGTTTTAAATAAGTTACCAATGGAATTTGCTGTTGAAGCACAGAAACTTTTAGAGATTTCACTTGAAGGTTCAGTCGGATAAAAATTTACAAAATGAAGTTATATAAAATAATAATATTCGTCTTATTTTTTTCTTTTAGTTGTGATAAAAAACAAGATAAAATAGTTTCAAATAAAGTGGTTGAAACAAAAAACAATGATCTTATTATTCTCTCTGGAGATTATGTTTTTTACAACAATGCTGCTGTATTGCAAACTAACAAGAATGTATATGGAATTATAATTAATGAAAAAGTAAATGAGTTAAATGATAGATTATCTTCAATCAAAAAAGATGAATTTGATTTTATTCCAGTTATTCTTAAAGGAAGATTGAAAAATAAGGATGAAAATGATGAAGGTTGGTCAGTGAAATTAGAAATTACAGAAATAGTTGAAATTATTAATAAAGAAGAATAAATTATGTTAAGCATTAAGAATTTGCATGCCAAAGTTGACGATAAAGACATTTTAAATGGTATCAATCTAGAGGTAAAAGCAGGAGAAGTACATGCTATAATGGGTCCTAATGGATCTGGCAAAAGTACTCTAGCATCTATTATTGCTGGAAAGGAAGAATATGAAATTACAAGTGGTGATATTGATTTAAATGGAGAATCTATTGAGGACTTATCTGCAGAAGAAAGAGCTCATAAAGGTATTTTTCTTTCATTCCAATATCCGGTTGAAATTCCTGGAGTTTCTGTTACTAACTTCATAAAGACAGCCATAAATGAAACAAGAAAAGCAAAAGGACAGGACGAAATGCCTGCCAAAGAAATGCTTAAACTTCTAAAAGACAAATCTAATCTTTTAGAAATTGACAGAAAGTTTTTATCTAGATCCATAAATGATGGATTTTCTGGGGGAGAAAAAAAGAGAAATGAAATTTTTCAAATGGCGATGTTAGAACCTAGCGTAGCAATATTAGATGAAACAGATTCTGGATTGGATATTGATGCCTTAAGAATTGTTGCTAACGGAGTTAATAAATTAAAAAGTTCTAAAAATGCAGTAATCCTAATAACACATTACCAAAGATTATTAGACTATATAGTTCCAGATCATGTACATGTTTTATATAATGGAAAAATTGTCAAATCAGGTAATAAAGATTTAGCATTAGAGCTAGAAGCAAAAGGATACGATTGGATTAAAGAAGAAGTAAAAAACTAAGAAAATGGATTTAAAAGAAAAACTAGTTTCCTCCTTCATAGCCTTTGAAAATCAAGTTGATATAGACAGTTATGTACACGACATCAGAACTGAAGCAATTAAAAATTTTGAAAGCATAGGCTTTCCAACAAAAAAAAATGAATCCTGGAAATACACTTCTTTAAAGCAAGTTTTAGATACTGATTACAGTATTTTTCCGAGTAAAAATACAGCTCTTGTTTATTCTAAAATTGAAAAATACCTGATTGATGATATAGATAGTTATAAAATTATTTTCGTTGATGGTATATATTGCTCTCACTTATCAGAAACTACTCATGAAGGAATGGATATTTGTTTAATGTCTTCAGTTTTAAATAAACCTAAATATGCTCCAATCATAGAAAATTATTTTAATAAAGCATTAAAAAAAGATGGCATTACCGATTTAAACACTGCGTTTTCAAAAGAAGGAGCGTTCATACACATACCTAAAAATAAATTTGTTGAAAAGCCAATTCAAATTATTCATTTTAATAGTGGCAATGAAAGTTCTTTAATGCTGCAGCCTAGAAATCTAATAATTGTTGACGAAAATTCTCAACTACAAATTATTGAAAGACATCAAAATCTAAACGAAAATGAAGTTTTAACAAATTCTGTAACAGAAATATTTGTAAACCCAAAATCTATAGTAGATTACTATAAAATTCAAAATGACAATAAGCAAGCTTCAATAATAGATACGACATCAATTGTTCAAGAACATAATAGTGTATGCACTTTACATACATTTTCTTTAGGCGGAAAACTTACAAGAAACAATCTTACTTTTTCTCAAAAAGGAGAGCATATCGAATCCATAATGAAGGGGATTACAATTATTGAAGAAAAACAACATGTAGATCACAATACGCTAGTTCATCATATAAAACCAAATTGCGAAAGTCATCAAGACTATAAAGGTATTTTTGATGACAGCTCTACAGGGGTGTTTAATGGTACAGTTGTTGTGGAAAAAGAAGCTCAAAAAACAAATGCTTTTCAAGCGAATAACAATGTATTGTTAAGTGATAAAGCCTCAATTAACACTAAGCCTCAACTTGAGATTTTTGCCGATGATGTAAAATGTTCTCACGGGTGTACTATTGGTCAACTTGATAAAAACGCTCTTTTTTATCTAAAGTCAAGAGGTATTCCAGAAAAAGAAGCTAAAGCTTTATTAATGTATGGTTTTGCAAACAATGTTATGCAAAGTGTAAAAATTCCAGAACTAAAAAATAGAATTACTAATATAATTGCTGGAAAATTAGGTGTCAATATTGGGTTTAATTTATAAATGAAAAAAAATAGACATATAAATATTGATCAAATTAGAAACGATTTTCCTATTCTTAAAAGAAAAGTAAATGGCCAAAAATTAATATATTTTGATAATGCTGCTACTTCCCAGACTCCACAAATAGTTATTGATTCAATTGTTGATTATTATTCAAAATATAATTCAAATATTCACAGAGGGGTTCACTTTTTAAGTCAGGAAGCAACTGATGCTTATGAGAACTCAAGAGTTAAATTTCAAAAACATTTCAATGCTCATAACTCATACGAAATAATATTTACATCTGGAACGACACACAGTATTAACCTAGTTGCAAATGGATTCAAAAAGATATTGAAAAAAAATGATGAGATTATCATTTCTCAATTAGAGCATCATAGTAACATAGTCCCTTGGCAGATGCTTTGTGAAGAAACTGGAGCAAAAATAAAAGTTATACCAATTGACAATAATGGTGAATTAATTATTGACAAATTTGAAAATCTCCTAAATTCAAAAACTAAATTAGTATTTGTTAATCATGTATCAAATGCACTTGGGATTGTAAACCCAATTAAGCATATAATAAAAAAAGCACATGAATTTAATGCAATTGTTTTAGTAGATGGTGCTCAAGCAACTCCACATATGAAAATTGATGTTGTTGATCTAGATGTGGACTTTTATGTTACCTCTACTCATAAAATATGTGGCCCCACCGGAGTTGGAATCCTTTACGGTAAGGAAAAGTGGTTAAATAAAATTCCTCCTTTTTTAGGTGGTGGAGAAATGATCGATCAAGTTACTTTTGAAAAATCAACATATGCTGGTCTTCCAAATAAATTTGAAGCTGGGACTCCGAATATTAGTGGTGTAATTGCATCTGGAATTGGAATAGATTATTTAAATTCAATTGGACTCGAAGAGATTTACAAATACGAAAATGAATTGCTAGAATATGCAACTAAGAAGCTGCTACAAATTAATGATTTAAAGATTTACGGTTTTTCTACAAAAAAAACATCAGTAATATCTTTCAATGTTGGCAATATACATCCTTATGACATTGGCTCTATTCTAGATAAATTTGGAATTGCTACAAGAACTGGACAACTCTGTGCTCAACCAATAATGGATTATTTTAAAATCCCTGGCACTATAAGAGTTTCATTTAGTTTTTATAACACAAAAGAAGAGATTGATGAATTTATTAAAGCACTTCACAAAGCAATTTTAATGCTTTATTAAATAAAAAAATAGCACAATATTCAATACTTTAAATTGAATAATCTTTTTGTTATCGTATTTTTACTAAAATTATAAGCTTGAAAATAAAACAAATACAAGACGAGATAATAGAGGAATTTGCAATGTTTGATGATTGGATGCAGAGGTATGAATACATGATTGATTTAGGAAAATCCTTACCTTTGATTGATGGAAAATTTAAAACAGATGACTACCTGGTTAATGGCTGTCAAAGTAAAGTTTGGGTAAAAGCCGAACTTGTTGATAAACAAATAGTGTTCAAGGCAGATAGTGATGCGATTATAAGCAAAGGGATTATTGCAATTTTGATCAGAGTATTTTCTCATCACGAACCTAATGAAATAATAGAAGCTAATACAGATTTTATTGATAAAATTGGACTAAAAGATCATCTTTCGCCAAACAGAGCAAATGGTCTTTCAAGTATGATTAAACAATTAAAATTATACGCTTTAGCTTATCAAACAAAAATAAATAATGAGTAAAGAAAATTTTGATCCAAATATTTTAGGTGAAAAAATTGTTAAGGTTTTAAAAACAGTTTTTGACCCAGAGATTCCTGTTGATATATATGAGTTAGGTCTAATTTATGATGTAATGATTAATGAAGATAGAGATGTTAAAATTCTAATGACTTTAACCACTCCAAATTGTCCAGTAGCAGAATCATTACCGTTAGATGTTGAAAATAAAGTTAAATCAATGGAGGAAGTTAATGACGCTGAAGTTGAAATTACTTTTGATCCTCCCTGGTCTCAAGATTTAATGAGTGATGAAGCAAAATTAGAAATAGGGATTTTATAAATCCTCTACAAAAAGTAAATGTCAAAAGAAATTATAAATAGAGTTGCCAATAGTAAGATTATCACAATTGACCTAGAAGATTACTATCCTCAAGGCAAAAGACATTTATTAGATATTAAAAATTGGCTTTTTAAAGGTCTAGTTTTAAAAGAAAAAGAATTTAGATCGTCAGTTGAGGATTTTGGCTGGGATAGATTTAACGACGGGTATGTTGCTGTTATTTGTAGTAGTGGAGCAATAATTCCAACATGGGCATATTTACTTATTGCAACTAAATTAAAAGATAATTGCATTATAAATATTGTTGGTGATTTAGATTATTTAGAAAAACATATCTTTTCAGATATTATAAATTCAATTGATTTCTCCAACTTTAATGATAAGTCAATTGTTATAAAAGGTTGTTCGAAAAAAAATATTCCAATTGATGCCTACTCACAATTAATAAATAGATTAAAACCAATTGCTAAACGAATAATGTTTGGTGAAGCTTGCTCAACTGTACCGTTATACAAAAAGTAAATTAACAGTCTGGGTACAAAAACTTATTGTATGGAAATCTAGTGACATGAATTTTTCTAACTTCAGAATACAAACAATTTTTTAAATCATTTATATTTTCGTTATTTAGAGCGGAAATAAATCTAACCTCATTATTACTGTTACTCATCCAGGTATTTTTCCAATCATCTAAGTTATAATTAGACTTATCTCTGACTGCAATCAAATCTTCCTCATCAAATTCTTCAAATGAGTAATTGTCAATTTTATTAAAGACCATAATGGTTGGCTTATCAGAGCTTTTGATCTCTTCTAGTATTTTATTAACTGATTCCACATGCTCCTCAAAATTTGAATGTGAAATATCAACAACATGTATCAATAAATCTGCTTCCCTTACTTCGTCCAAAGTACTTTTAAAAGATTCAATTAACTGCGTTGGCAGTTTTCTTATGAAACCTACTGTGTCACTCATTAAAAAAGGAAGGTTTTTAACAACAACTTTTCTTACAGTAGTGTCTAAAGTAGCAAACAGCTTGTCTTCAGCGAACACTTTTGATTTACTTAAAACATTCATCAAAGTTGACTTTCCTACATTTGTATATCCAACTAAAGCAACTCTTATCATCTTGCCTCTGTTGCCTCTTTGGATATGCATTTGTTTGTCTATGTTCTTAATTTTCTTTTTTAATAAAGAGATTTTATCTCTTACAATTCTTCTATCGGTTTCAATTTCTGTTTCTCCTGGACCTCTCATTCCAATACCCCCTTTTTGTCTTTCAAGATGAGTCCACATCCCTTTTAGTCTAGGTAACAAATATTGGCATTGAGCCAACTCAACTTGTGTTCTAGCATAACTTGTTGTAGCTCTTTGAGCAAAAATATCTAATATTAAATTTGTTCTATCTAAAATTTTACAATTAAATATTTTACTAATATTTCTTTCTTGTGCAGGAGATAATTCATCATCGAATATTATGGTCTGAATCTTTACAACATTAATAAAATCAAGTACTTCTTTAATTTTTCCACTGCCCAAAAATGTTTTTGGATTTGGAGTGTCTAAATTTTGTGTAAAGCGCTTTACAACAGCACCTCCAGCAGTAGTTGTTAAAAACTCTAGCTCATCAAGATATTCTTTAGACTTTTCCTTGTCTTGATCACGAGTTATAACTCCAATTAAAATAGTATTTTCCAAGATTTTAATATTCTGGAGTAAATGTACAAATATGAATTAAAAATTTATACACATTATAACATGTATTTACTATCTTTAAAAATCTATAATTATTCATATATGAAAAAGTTATTATTCTTTTGTTTTTTAGTACTAAGTTTTAATATTAACTCGCAAACATCAGCTGATGTAGATTGTACAGCAGGGCCAATTAATACTAGCTTTTGTTATGATACTGGATTAGACAACTCTTATTCTTTTACAAGTCTTGATGGAAGCCCGATGAACCTTACTATTAACTCTGGGCAAGTAGAAAATGGATGGGATGAATTAATAATTCTAGATTCTGACGGAACCGAACTTTACAACGGTTACGGTGCTGGTGGAGATATTTCTGGGTTGACTTTCCAGTCCTCTGGAGATAATATAACTCTTATTGTTCAAGAAGATGGAAGTATAAGCTGTGTAAGTAGTGGATACAACCCTATAGATTTTACTGTAGCTTGCGCTACTTGTGTAAATCCTATTGCTAATTATACAATGGTAACAGATTGTCTTAACGGACCTCAGTTTTTTATTGATGTTGATTTAACAGACATTGGATCTGCTTCTTCAGTTACACTTTCTGATAACCAAGGTACAGCTTCTCAAAATGCAACTGCAACTGGAATGTTTACCTTTGGACCTTATGATAATAATACAGGTGTAGTTATCTCTATCACTAATGATGATGATGCGAACTGCTCTATCAGTAGTAGCTCTATTACTCAAGAGTTCTGTACTACAACTCTAGTTGATTGTAATTCAGGGCCAATCACCTTAGACTATTGTTATGACAATAATAACACTACAGACTTTACATATACAAGTTCTGATGGAGTCCCTGTCAATTTAACTATTAACTCAGGAAACGTAGAAACTGGATGGGATGAATTTATTGTATACGACTCCGATGGAGTTACTGAATTAACTCCTGCACAACCTTACTATGGAAATGGAGGAGATTTATCTGGACTAACTTTCCAATCAACAGGAGATACAATATCTTTTGTGGTGGTCTCTGACGGATCCATAAGTTGTGGATCTGGGAGTATAACTCCAATTAACTATACGGTAGCTTGCGCTACTTGTACAAATCCTCAAGCTACTTATACTGTAATTGACGATTGTGATAACGGAGATCAATTCTTGATAGATGTAGATATAACAAGCTTAGGAGATGCTGAATCTTTAACAATATCAGATAACCAAGGAGGAACTACTCAAGCTGCAACTGCAACAGGGGTATATACTTTTGGTCCTTACCCTTTCCTAACAGATATCGTGATTTCAGTTGCTAATGATCAAGATGTAAATTGTGTTATAAATAGTAATGCTATTCAACTATTCGCTTGTCCGCCTGCTAATGATAATTGTAGTGGTGCAGAAGAAGCAATTGTAAATATTGATGAGTCTTGTGAACTGCTAAATCCAGGTACAATTACAGCGGCATCGCCTTCACCTGATTCTAGTTCTTGTATAGGAGATGATGATGATGTATGGTTTGAGTTTACAGCGCTTAGTGAAGTTCAATTAATTTCACTGGTTAACATTTCAGGTTCTACAACAAATCTTGGACATGGACTATACGAAGGTGAATGTGGAGAATTAACAGAACTATACTGTAGTGCTGACAACTCGAGTGTAACTACAGCACTGACCATAGGTAACAACTACTTTGTAAAAGTATTTTCATCCGGTGCTAATAGTGAAAATGTTGAGTTTGATCTATGCATAAAAGATGCCCCTGACAATACTGTTTGCGAA
>JACKQG010007996.1_pt1 | contig 10446 bp, 7 predicted proteins | sample 8237621 | NCBI WGS metagenome assembly JACKQG01 (sample SAMN15677084, study PRJNA649215) | marine metagenome | biome: marine; feature: Black Sea; material: saline water; isolation source: suspended particulate matter (SPM) from the Black Sea western gyre | collected 2013-06-09/2013-06-10 | depth...
AAATTTTATACTGAATAAACTGAATTAGTTAATTTTTAAAGAGCGTCCCTTCGCATATATTGCTCCCCATTAGGCATCGTATATGAAAACAGTTCCCCGGGACATGATTCAGTATCATCTTATTGGCTTACCAAATAACTTTTTAGGCTATGAAAAAGATATACCCACTGACTCCTTTTCAGAGGAAATCGATAGCCAAATAATTACCACTGCTTTTGATATCTATGAACCGGATACTAAAGTTCAGCAATTATCTGAATGATTTTCCTATATATTAAGGAAAAGTGTTCCTCCCCTTTTCCTAATAAAACCATCTAAAATAAGGTAGTTGGATGCGTTATTTACTTACAAATGGACGTCCCTCGTTCCCACGATTGTTATTCGGTTGTTCACTGCCTACTGCCTACTGCCCACTGGACTTCGGACCTCGGACATTAGTCAGTGGGCAGGGGTCGGGGCATAGAACTGCGGATGATTGGCCCTGCCGGGTTTTTTGCTATCAAGCAAAAAATATCGCTATTTTTTTTGCCTTTACGCAAATATTTCTTGATTTCTATTCTCGTACATGCAAAAATAGTTTCATGTTAAAAGACAGATACTTAACAAAATGTATCCTTGAAGACCTGGTTGAAAAAATGGTGTTTGTAGGTGGAGCACGCCAGGTCGGCAAAACAACACTTGCAAAGGAAATTGTTGCCTCACATTTCTCTGCGCCATGCTATTTTAACTGGGATAGCCGAAACGACCGGAGAATGATAATGCGGTCTGACTGGCCGGGAAATGCTGATCTGATTATTCTTGATGAGATACACAAATACAAGAAATGGAAATCGTTTGTAAAAGGGGAATACGATACCCTTAAAGACAGATTCAGATTTATGATTGCCGGGAGCGCTCGTCTTGACCTTTACAGAAAAGGCGGGGATTCAATGCAGGGTCGATATCACTACTACCGGCTCCACCCCTTTTCCATGGCTGAATTAACAGGGGGCCATCGTGTGCCGGCTATCCTCGAGGAGTTGCCTTTAAGCTCAAAGAGTGAGAACGACATGCTTTTGTCTCTGGATAGATTCGGAGGCTTTCCCGAGCCTTTTGTTAAACAGAATGAAAGAACCCTGAGAAGATGGCATAACGATAAAATCGACAGGCTGTTTCGCGAGGATATCAGGGACATCCAGCAGATCAGGGATATGGCAGGAATGCAACTCCTCTGCGATATGCTCCCTGACAGGGTCGCATCACTCTTGTCTGTGAATGGTCTCAGGGAAGACCTTGAGGTAAGCCACAGGGCCGTGACAAACTGGCTCAATATCCTTGAGGCCTTTTATTACTGTTTCAGGATTTATCCTTTTGTGGGAAAAGATTACCGGTCCCTGAAAAAGGGACCCAAACTCTATCTCATGGACTGGTCGGAAATCAGGGATGAAGCCAAACGATTTGAAAACCTGATGGCCTCCCACCTATTGAAATTAGTCCATTTCCTCTATGACTACGAGGGATACAGAACGAATCTCAATTTCCTGAGGAATGTGGACAAAAAGGAGGTGGACTTCTTGGTGACTGCGGATCAAAAGCCGTGGTTCGCTGTTGAAGTCAAGATAAATGAGACAAAGGTCTCACCCAGTCTTCATTATTACAAAGAAAAACTCAGCATTCCATATTGTTACCAGGTGGTCAAGAAACCGGGTGTGGACCGGCTGGTTAAAGGGGTTCGCGTTGTTTCTGCGGATAGGTTCCTGTGCGGGCTGATTTAGATGGGGGACTGGGAAATCGTCGGGGCTCTCTTGACTAATTAACTGAATTTAGTTACTTTTTTCTGAGTTTCCAGAAGAAATAGAGGCCTTTATTGGGGAAAATAGAAGTTATGAACTTCACGAATCAGAGATTCCCTATAAATATGATTTTGCCCCTGAAAACAGTATCTTAAGGCTCTAAAACACCTGTTTTGAAATGATATCCTTAAAATATCAATAACCTAACAACGCCTTCAGGCCTTCTCGCAAGGCAACCTGCGCGACAACGCGCAACCAGTAACCAACATCCAATTTCCATTGACTTATAAAGTAGTTATGTGTAAACAACATTCAGCAGTATTCCCTAATCAGGTTTATTCTTTCAACCCCAAGAGAGGGAAAGAGGATTTGAAATGATCCATGGTCGTCCAAAAACCCCGTTACTCTGAACAGATGGAGAGCGGGGTTTTTGTTATAGGCTCCGGGAAAAACGAATACTAAAAGACATGGTATTCAAAGTGGAAATAAGTCAACAAAATCAATTACATCTCGGAATTTAAGGAGTAAAGGTTAAACATGAATAACCGTTTCTTTGAACGGCCTGTCCTTAATTCTCCCTACGAGTACCCGGCCCGGTACTGGGAGCTTGATGATCAGGGACAGCCGACACAACGAATCATTGAAAGTCGTCGCCGAGCAGAGTTCATCACTCCGATTCCTAAGCCCAGAAAGCGCAAGGGATCGGATGCCCAGCAACAAATGATTTTCGACGAAGGCAAAGGTCTTTCAACTCAGGAGCAACAATACGATCCTACTCCAGTTATCAATGAACTCCGCCGACACGTGGACCAATGGCGAAGCTTTCCAAATCCAAACGACTGGGGAGTTACGCCCGAAACTGCCCGTCTGCTTCAGCATTGGCGTCATTACAAGTTCAACAATTTCCGACCATTCTTCTGCCAGGTTGAAGCTGTTGAGACCTTAATCTGGCTGATCGAGGTGGCGCCGAAGTCCGGCAAGAAAGGCAAGGGGTTCCTGGAACACCTATCTGCCGCAAACGAGCAGGCCAATCCTGAGCTGATGCGGCTTGCCCTAAAACTGGCCACCGGCGCAGGCAAGACAACTGTCATGGCGATGCTGATTGCATGGCAGACCATCAACGCGGTGCGTCGCCCCAATAGTAAGAAATTCACCCGTGGATTCCTGGTCGTCACCCCTGGCTTGACAATCCGTGACCGGCTCCGCGTGCTCCAGCCTAATGACCCGGATAGCTACTACCAATCTCGCGAGCTGGTGCCCGGTGACATGATTGGCGATCTGGAACGGGCAAAAATCGTCATCACCAACTTTCACACATTCAAACTCCGCGAGCGCATTGAGCTTTCAAAGGGTGGTCGCTCATTGCTCCAGGGCCGGGGTGAAACGCTGGACACACTGGAGACCGAAGGCCAGATGATTCAGAGGGTAATGCCTGGTTTGATGGGCATGAAGAACATTCTTGTGATTAACGACGAGGCCCACCATTGCTACCGCGAGAAGCCCGATGGCGACGGCGAGGGTGTTCTGAAGGGGGATGACAAAAAAGAAGCGGATAAGAACAACGAGGCCGCCCGCTTATGGATTTCGGGTCTCGAAGCCGTCAAACGCAAGCTCGGGATCACGCACGTTATTGACCTGTCGGCGACGCCGTTTTTCCTTAGTGGTTCCGGCTACGCCGAGGGCACTCTGTTCCCGTGGACGATGAGCGATTTTTCCCTCATGGACTCCATCGAGTGCGGAATCGTGAAGCTGCCACGCGTGCCGGTGGCCGATAACATCCCCGGCAACGATATGCCCAAGTTCAGAAACCTCTGGGAATATATTGGCAAGCGGATGCCCAAGAAGGGTCGAGGTAAGGCAAAGACTCTCGACCCACTCAGCCTTCCTGTTGAGCTACAAACAGCAATGGAAGCTCTCTATGGCCACTATAAAAAGACATACGAGTTGTGGAAACAAAACAGCGTTCATGTACCTCCCTGCTTTATTGTTGTCTGTCAGAATACCTCAATATCCAAACTCGTTTACGATTATATCTCAGGCTTTTATCAAGAAAACGAAGATGGCTCAACAAAACCCGTAAACGGCCGTCTTGAATTATTTCGTAATTTTGACGAGCATGGAAACCCGTTCGCCAAACCACACACAATCTTGATTGACAGTGAACAACTGGAATCCGGAGATTCGCTTGATAAGAACTTCCGCAACATGGCTGCCGATGAGATCGAGCGTTTCCGGCGGGAGATCATCGAACGTACCGGCGACCGCCGCCAGGCCGACAACATTACCGATCAGGACCTGCTACGTGAGGTCATGAACACCGTCGGCAAGGAAGGCCGACTTGGTGGGGCCATACGCTGCGTCGTGTCGGTTTCCATGCTGACCGAAGGCTGGGATGCCAACAATGTCACCCACATCCTCGGCATTCGCGCATTCGGCACACAGCTTCTCTGCGAGCAGGTCATAGGACGCGCGTTGCGCCGTCAGTCCTACGACCTCAATGAGGATGGTCTGTTCAACGTGGAATACGCAGATATACTGGGGATTCCGTTCGACTTCACGGCCAAGCCGGTCATCGCGCCACCGCAACCGCCCCGGGAGACCATCCAGGTCAGAGCGGTACGGCCTGAACGCGACCATCTCGAAATTCGGTTCCCTCGCGTCAGTGGTTACCGTGTCGAATTACCCGAGGAGCGGCTCACTGCCCAATTCAATGACGATTCCGTTCTGGAGCTGACGCCGGATATTGTAGGCCCCTCCATCACGAAGAACGCCGGGATTATTGGTGAGGATGTTGACCTCAGCCTGGAACATCTGGAAGATATGCGAAGGTCTACACTCCTGTTCCACGTGGCCAAGCGTTTGCTGTACACTAAGTGGCGAGACCCTGGCGAAGATGCGAAGTACCACCTGTTCGGACAGCTCAAGCGGATTACCAGACTGTGGCTCGATGATTGCCTGGTCTGCAGGGGCGGCACCTATCCCGCACAGTTGATGTATCAGGAACTGGCCGACATGGCCTGCGAACGCATAACAGCAGGTATAACCCGCTCTCTGGCTGGTGAACGCCCCATCAAGGTGGTTCTCGACCCGTACAACCCCATCGGCTCCACCATTCACGTAAAATTTAATACATCCAGAAAGGACCGCTGGGAAACTGATGCACGCAAATGCCACATCAACTGGGTCATTCTCGACAGCGACTGGGAGGCCGAGTTCTGCCGCGTCGCCGAGTCCCACCCGCGTGTTAAATCCTACGTCAAGAACCACAACCTGGGCCTTGAAGTGCCATACCGCTACGGCTCGGAAATGCGTACCTACCTGCCGGATTTCATTGTCCTGGTGGACGACAGTCGGGGAGATGACGACCTGTTGCATCTGATCGTTGAGATCAAGGGTTATCGACGCGAGGACGCTAAGGATAAGAAAGCGACCATGGAGACCTACTGGGTGCCCGGGGTTAACAATAACGGCCAGTATGGCCGCTGGACCTTTGCCGAGTTTACCGAAGTCTACCGAATTGAGACAGACTTTGAAGTCAGGGTAGAAGCCGAGTTTAATAAAATGATTGAGGGAATAGTGGAATGAAACAAGACGATCTCCTTTCTCGCATCGCTCTTGGCGAAGACAGTACCCGTCAGTTTAAGGTTACTGTACGGAATGCCGATTCCCTGGCATCGGAGATGGCAGCTTTTGCAAATTCCGAAGGAGGAACAATTTTTATCGGCGTGGCCGATGATGGTTCTGCTCCGGGGCTCTCACCGGCAGATGTAAAACGGATTAATCAACTCATCAGTAATGCGGCAAGCCAGCATGTGCGGAGTCCGCTGACCGTGGAGACAGAAAATGTTCAGCTTCCGAATGGACGGATTATCATCGTATTGAACGTACCTAAGGGGATTGACAAACCCTATTTTGACAAAAATGGCGTGATCTGGCTGAAGTGCGGTGCCGATAAACGGCGCATCAACTCCAAGGAAGAGCTGCGCAGGCTGTTCCAGATGTCCGATCAGTTCCATGCCGATGAGTTGCCCACAAAAGCGGGAATCGACAAGCTCGACAAGTTGCGCTTTCGCGATTTCCTGCGCGATGTATATAAACTGGATTACCCGGACAGCCCTGCCGAGCTGACCCGGTTATTGCAGAATATGGGTCTGGCCACCGATGAAGGACAACTGAACCTTGCCGGTGTCCTGCTTTTTGCGGAGCGTCCGGAGTGGATCAAACCCCAGTTTGTCATCAAGGCGATTCGTTATCCCGGTAATGACATCCATGTCAGCGATTATATCGACACAGAGGATTTTTCCGGTCCCATGCGCAAGGTGTTCGACGATTCCCTGGCATTCGTCATGCGCAACCTGCATAAGGTGCAGGCCGGACGCGGTGTCAATGCGCCGGGAACGCCGGAGATTCCCGAAGCTGTTTTTGAGGAGCTTCTGGTCAACGCCTTGATCCATCGGGACTATCTGGTGAGTGCTACCATACGCCTTTTCATTTTTGACAATCGCATCGAGATCATCAGTCCCGGCCATTTGCCCAATAATCTTACCGTGGAGAAAATACGGACTGGGATTTCCAATATTCGAAACCCGATTCTGGTTTCATTTGTCGCCAAGGGGTTTTTACCTTATCACGGACTTGGTTCCGGGATTAAACGTGCGCTTGAGGCATGGCCGGATATCGACTTTGCCGATGATCGGGATGGTTGCCTGTTCACCGCAACGGTTCACCGGAAAGAGGTAGAACACACACCAGTAAGGGCGGGTTCACCGAAAACGTCGGGAAAAACGTCGGGGAAAACGTCGGGAAAAATTCTGAATGCGATCCGCCAAAATGGGGAAATCACTATTCCTAAGCTGGCGTTGTTAATCGGAGTGACAGAGAGATCCATTGAACGGAACATCCAACAGCTACAGGGTGACGGTCGTCTTCGTCGTATAGGTCCGGCCAAGGGCGGGCATTGGGAGACTATTGAAAAGAACGAAAACTGAAGGATAGACGCATGGCCAAAAAAAACAGAACGACGAAGACCGTTGAAACGCTCAGGCATGACGACGCATCGCGCAAAAACATCCCGACAGTCGAATACCAGTCGGTGATGCGCAAGGATGAGGAAAGTCCCATTCGCATCGCTTATGAGCGGCGCAACCGCGACCTTGATCCGCAGCTCGTCTGGCGCGGTAAGGATGAGCAGGACTGGTCTGACCTGGTGGTGCAGGCCCCGCCGCTCTACATCCAGGAAAAAGTCCAGCCCAAGGTACTGATCGACGATCTGCTTAAGCAGGCCAAAGCGCATGACCAGGCAGGCATACCACAACAGATCGATCTCTTTGCCGACTTCAACGGCCTGCCGAGCGAGGGTGCCAAAACCGAGTTCTACCAACACGACGCCAACTGGTCCAACCGCATGATCCTTGGCGACAGCCTTCAAGTGATGGCATCGCTGGCCGAACGTGAAGGCCTTCGCGGCAAGGTCCAGTGCATCTATATCGATCCGCCCTACGGAATCAAGTTCAACTCCAACTTCCAATGGTCCACGACGAGCCGGGATGTAAAGGACGGCAAGGTCGATAACATCACCCGCGAGCCGGAGCAGGTGAAGGCATTCCGCGATACCTGGCGCAACGGTATTCACTCCTATCTGACGTATCTGAGAGATAGGTTGACGGTTGCGCGGGATTTGTTGAGTGAGAGCGGATCGATTTTTGTGCAGATCGGGGATGAGAATGTCCATCGAATCAAGGCGGTATTAGATGAAGTTTTTGGAGAACAAAATCTAATTGCTAACATCGTCTGCCTAAAGACGAGCGGACAGGCGTCGAAATACCTTTCGGGGATTTGTGATTATGTATTGATGTATGGGAAGAACACGTCAAACACGAAGTATCGCAATCTTTTTCGTAGCAAGATCTTAGGTGAGAGGGGAACGACGCAATATGTTTGGTTAACAGCGGATAAATTTACGGATCGCAGGCTAACGATTGAAGACTTATCACCGGATGAATCGAAAGTGTTTGCAGCGGACAATCTTACTGGCCAAGGTGCAGGCAAAGAACCGACACCTTACAAATTCGAAAATATTAACTATTATCCAGCGTCATCGAACCATTGGAAACCAAACTATCCAGTAGGTATAAGGACCTATGGGACGTCCATGAATAATTAACTTATTTCCAGCATTTTTTAAAGATTCGTAAGACGGAACGTTGGTTCTAAAACGCTTTTATCTAATGAACTACCCCGCCGCAGAGCAGCGGGGAATTACCCCTTGTCCGCCTGGCGGATTAACAATATTATTCTAATCTTATTGCTTTCTTTAATAATGTTGTAAGAGAAGTTATCAAGTAAATAGAAATATTTAAATTCCAGTAGATGTTAATAGTTCCTAATCAATAAGTCGTTTTGGAACCTATATCCCCTCTTTCGCGATGTTTCCTATGACTTGTTGATCTTTCATCTGTTATCCAACCAAAGATACATGTCCAAGTGTACTCTGGCGATACCTTTCAAATTGGCTTGTTCTGATGCGAAAACTTGAAAGCCTTCACTGACATTCGGTTCTAAGTTCTTGAGTCCAGGCCATCGAGGGAGTTCACCTCGATTACTGTTTAACCTTAGGCCCTTTGCCACTACACTGTCCAAAGGAACCTCAAGCCAAGACTCAATTAATTGAAGTTTGAATTGTTTACTGAGATACTGGTTATACAGGGCATCTCGCAGAAACAGGTTGATAGCCTTTCGTGCGGCACCCCAAGGTCGGTTCTTGATAGGTAGATTGTCAAGAAGCAATTCGGTTTGACGATCTAACCAGAGCTGAAATCTTTTAGCACTTGATTTCGGTACTCGCACAAGAGACATCTGAGCAAGGAAATTCTGTTATGCACGCAAGACTCCTTTCCCTTGCCCACGCAATGCAGACGGCCCGACCGCTGTGAAGGCAACCTTACGCTGAAGCGTTGTTATAAAGTCCTTAGGTTTCATTCTTATGCCGAACAATTGTCATGAGGCGCTGGCTTCAGACCGTCGCCTCGATGGCTTGGTTAGGTGCTTTGTTTGGTTCCGATTCCGTCAAGGTTTTTGGATTCCTTGATCTTAAGAAAATGAGTCGCAACTGTCGGAAGCTTGGCTGCCCTTGAGCTCAAAACCTTAAGCCTGCGACACAATGTCGTAAGGAATGTCGCGAGCGGCATCCTGAACCACGCCACGTTCTCGGCTCGCGGCACAATGTCGGGAAAAATGTCGCGATCTTCATGGCTTCACCTCGTAGCTTGTAGAAGAACTCGCTCCCACTTTCCGCAGCAAGCCCAGTTCCACGAACTTCTTCAAATGGCGTTGGGCGGTTCGCGCGGTGATGCCCATCGCCTTTGCGTATTCGGCTTGGGTCGCACCAGTGCGCCCCGCAAGCCACTCCCAGCCAACTCTCTGTGTTTTGCTTAGCTCTTCCAGCAGCTCTTTCCCGAGCGTGGCAGTCGCCGCGGCCTTGCTCCGATAGATGGTCAGCACCAGATAGTCGCCTTCCATGGCGAAGGTCGGCAGAGGCAGGCTGAGCTTCTCCGCTTGGAGCTTCAGGCTCTTCATCAGTCCAAAGCCCTGTTCCTCCGCCATTCCCATCCGGGCGAAGACATAGTGCAGGACCGGATTCCGACTCTTCATTGGGGCATTGAACGACTGAATTTCCTCAAGGGTAACCGGCGGAATCGGCCCGCCGGGACTCTTGATCGTGATCGTGTCCGCATTCACGATAAGCTGGCACTTCTGCCCGGCGATGTCGTAGTCCCGGTGGATCAAGGCGTTCACCACGGCCTCGCGGATCATTTCGAAAGGCAGGTCCACTTGCTCCTTTCGCTCCATCCGACTGCGGTCAATGGTGCTGGGAAGAACTGTGTTCAGCCATTCCTCAAGCAATCCCGGGATCAACACCATGGCTTCTCCGAATTCCTTTCGCGCCGACTTTCCGTCAGGCAGGTCAGCTCTTGCCAGCAACCCGGCTTGAGGGATCGCGTTCCGCGGTTGCTTCCCGAAAAGGAGAAAACCGAAGCCACTGGGCACCGCCGCATCGCCTTCACCGACCAGCAGGCCCTGCTGCCGCAGCAGTCGAAGAAACTCCTCCGAACCGTCCCCCGGGATGATACCCGCTTTCGAGCGATACCGCTCAAGTGCCTCCTCGGACATATCCGCAAGGATCACCGATGCAATCGGATCCTCATACTTCGAGAGCTGGATGGGCTCCTCCTTCGGTTTCGCCGGTTGCTTCCGGGCCCACTCGAAGAAGGCCTTGTTCTCCTTCAGGATTAATTCCTGGAGATTCCGCTCGAGCAGTATGAACTCGGCGTGGTTGCCGTCCCTCAGTTCACCGCGCGCCGACGTTTCGATGGAACCATCCGGGCGGACCAGCACTGCGCCTACCGATGGGCTCGGCGATCCGTCGGGACGGTGCTCCGGTACCGATTGACGTATCACCTCGACGGATTTCTACATCATCTTACGCGGGTCGAAGCTGGGCTTGGAACCCATCTGTGGCTTGCTTCTTCGCTCATTAGCCATATTGCATCCTAGTTCTCTGATTGAATCAACGCACACAACTCAACATGGGTACTTTCTTTGCGCACCTAACATGTATTATCTGGAAGCCAAAATATTCAATATTCTGGAATTCCATATTTGACAATACAAATGG
>JACKQG010002109.1_pt2 | contig 10445 bp, 6 predicted proteins | sample 8237621 | NCBI WGS metagenome assembly JACKQG01 (sample SAMN15677084, study PRJNA649215) | marine metagenome | biome: marine; feature: Black Sea; material: saline water; isolation source: suspended particulate matter (SPM) from the Black Sea western gyre | collected 2013-06-09/2013-06-10 | depth...
TTCAATGGGCTGTCGCTACAGGAGAACCGGGACACACATTCGTGCTGGTGGATGCAGACGGTAAAATTGCCTGGATTCAAGATTATGGTGCGCCGCAAAATCGCGGCGTGATGTATGTTCCGGTTGAAGAATTAGTGAGTGAAATTACTTCACATTTGAAGGAGAAATAAGAACGATGAAACGAATCTGGATATTGGTGTTGTTGGCTGGTATGCTCGCAGCATGTGCACCCTCTGGGGATAACGCCAGCGCCGAGGTAGAATCCGCTTCCCCCGGTATGGGCATGGGGCCAGGTGGGGGCATGATGGAGCGCCACCGCGCCAGCATCCCGGCTGATTTTGCTGACTTGACCAACCCCATCGCCGCGGACGATGAATCCCTTACCCGCGGCGAAGAAATTTTCACCACGCAATGTGCTACCTGTCATGGCGATGGTGGCATGGGCGATGGCCCCGGCGGCGCTGCGTTGGATCCGGCGCCGGCTGCGATTGCACACACCAGCCAAATGATGAGCGATGCCTATTTATTTTGGCGTATCACGGAGGGTGGCATTCCTTTTGAAACTTCCATGATTCCGTATCGTGATATTCTCGACGAACAGGCGCGCTGGGATGTGATTAATTATATTCGCGCTTTAGGCAGTGGACAGGTGATGCCGCAGGGAAAAATGGGCGGCAACGCTTTTGACCCGGAATTGGAAGCCGCCCAGCGTGCCGAGATGCTCTCCACGGCGGTTGAGCAAGGCGTGATTACCCAGAAAGAAGCCGATAATTTTGATTTTGTGCATGGTGAAGTGGATGTGTATACATCCACCCAGGGAATTGCTGGCATGGGAAGCAGCGACCGCCCAGACGTGCTGGATGCTATTCTATCGGAATTGGTCAACAGCGACGTTTTGGCGCAAGATCAGGCTGATTCATTTATGGATGTGCACGATCGCTTGATGGATGCAGGCTTGATGCAGTGATGTAGCGATGGCAGTTTACGGCCAAAAAAAGCAGAAAAATATCAGGGATGTTTTTCTGCTTTTTTTGTAAGTTCTTTGGGATGTAAGGAAAACACTTGATTTTACGATTTGCCAGTATAATAATGGCGGGTACCCCGGTAGCATATCAAGGAGCATGACATGAGAATATTAACGCTTTTGGCGGATGATTATGATTTAGACCGTTTTAAGAAACGCTTGGCGTTAAGTGGCTATCATGTGATCCAGGCGAAGACAGAACAAGAAGCCTGGGATTTATTGCAGAGCAATAATATTCAGGTGATTGTATTCGATTGTGATCTGGCCCAAAACGCACTTCTTGAGCAAATTCGCGGGTTAGAGCATAGTGGATATATTTACGCTTTTGCGCTGGTTGTTCCTGAAGCAATGGCGAGTGTAGAAGAAAATGAGCGCACTACATTTGTAGATGAATATATTGTAAAACCAGTAGAGCCCGATGAATTAATTGCCCGTTTGTCGGTGGTTGACCGATATATTCGGACTTTATCTGCGCTTCGAGCAAAAAATGACCCCCCCGAGCCAATTCGAGACAGTATTACGGGGACTTTTACGCAATCTACGATTGTCGAATTGTTATCTGCTGAAATCAGCCGTTCCAAGCGTTCGCATAAACCCTTTGCATTAGCGTTGTTGGCGCTGGATAATATCGATGAAATGGAAACCTCTTTTGATGATGATACAGTGGAACGGGCACTTGCTCAGGTTGCCTTAAAAATATGGGCCAGTGTGCGCTCCTACGATCTCATTGGACGTTGGGGAAAAAACGAATTTATTCTATTATTACCGGAAACATCATTGGCAGGGGCTTCGGTCGTAGCTGATCGCATTCGTAAAAATGTAAATAGCGTTCCGTTCCAATTACCCAATAATGGACACCTGGTGTTAAGCGCCAGTATGGGATTTGTCCAAAGCGGGCAAGAACAGGTAGCGACATTAGACGGCTTGATTAATGCGGCTGAAAATGCGCTTTCTCGCGCAGGTCAGGTTGGCGGCAATCACATCGTTTTTGCTTGGGAAACCTAAATATTAAAATGGAAGTTCTAATTGTTGAAGACGACCCGATCTCGCTAAAGCTATTATCTGGCACGCTTTCGCAGTTGAATTATGAGGTTATTGAGGCAAAAAACGGCGTTGAGGCCTGGCAAATTCTTCAGCAGCGTACTATTCGCCTTGTAATTACCGATTGGGTGATGCCCGAAATGGATGGTATTACGCTGACGCGCTTGATCCGCGAAACCGAAATGACGGGCTATATTTATATCATCATATTAACGGGCCGTCAGGGGATCGAAAATATTGTGGATGGCCTGGATGCTGGCGCCGATGACTATCTGATTAAGCCCTTCAATCCCAAAGAGTTAAGCTCTCGCCTGCATATCGGGGCGCGCATTTTGGATCTTGAACAACGTTTGAAGGGGGCGTATGAACGCATGTATGAATTGGCCATGCATGACGAATTGACCGGTCTTTGGAATCGAAGAGCTTTCTATACCCACGCACAATCCGAACTGGAACGCTCCGAGCGAATGGTTCACGCGCTGAGTATTCTCCTTTTAGATATTGATCATTTTAAGCTCGTCAATGATCGATTTGGGCACCTTGTCGGCGATCGCGCTTTGATAATGGTAGCCGATACGATTGCAAAAAATTTGCGCAGTTATGACCGCGCCGGTCGTTGGGGTGGGGAGGAGTTCATCATCTTGTTGCCCGAGACTTCTCTCAATGAAGCCGCAGAAATAGCCGAGCGTTTACGCATCCAGGTAATGAATGCCAGGTTACCTGTGCATGTTGAAGATCAAGACAATTTTGATGACGAATTGCGTATTGAGATAAGCCTGGGGGTTGCCACTTTGAATCTAGGAAGCTCTGTATCCTTAGACCAGTTATTTAATGCTGCTGATGAAATGCTGTACCTGGCAAAGAAGCAAGGGCGCAATCGGGTTTGCTATTAGCACTAGATACCTCATGGCATGATTGCGTGCCGGCATATGGCGTGGCGGTGAGCGAAATGGATTTCCAGGGATAAACTTATGGAACGATTGTATGGTTGGCTGGAAGCGCATAAAACATATGTATACGTGGGGGCATGGCTTGTTTGTGGATCTGCTTTTGTATTGTTCTATCCAACACAAGGGAGATTCTCTGTTGTCTTGTTGTGGTTTCCGATCATCATCAGTGGGTGGTTATTTGGCGAAAAAGCGGGTTTTTTCGCAGGCGTTGCTACCTATCCGATTATCGTTTTATTAACAGCTATCGTCGATGGTGGTTGGCAAAATTGGTTTGATCCTGTGCTTTTAGTAACATCCACTACCGCGAGCATGCTTGGGTTGTTGGTGGGGGGAACCAGCACTGCGGTTCGTGAACACTTTCTTGCGGAAATGGAAAAGCGCCAACATGCTGAAATGCGGGTACAGCATGAGGAAAATAAATATCGCACCTTGTTTGAGGATGCTCCAATTTCCTTATGGGAAGAAGATTTCTCGGATGTAAAAAAATACATTGATACTCTCAAGGAACAGGGAGTTACCGATTTTGAATCCTATTTCAACAATCACCCCGAAGAAATTATCAAGTGCACTCAAATGGTCAGGGTTTTAGATGTAAATCGAGTCACCTATGATCTTTTCAAAGTCGCCGGAAAAGATGAGCTTTTGCAAAATCTGGGATATATCTTTGGGGAAGAGTCAACGGAGGTATTTCGACAAGAACTCATCGCAATTGGGAACGGGGAGCGTGTTTTTGAGAGCCGCGGCATCAATTATGATCTCGAAGGCAACAAGCTTCATGTGGATGTAAAGTGGGAAATCAGCCCAGGCTATGAAGACACACTTGAACGGGTGCTGGTATCCATCATCAATATTACAGAACAAGTTCTGGCCGAAGAAGAATTGACCCTGCAAAAAATATATTTTGAGACTCTTTTTAATGTAAGCCCTATTGCCATTGTGACCACAGATGTGAATAGTGACATTTCGGATTGCAATCCGGCTTTTGAAAAACTTTTTGGGTTTCAGAAATCTGAGGTTTTGAAACGACAGCTAACTGAAGTGATTATCCAACCAACAGAACACCAGAGTTCCGCCCAGTTGGCAGATCGTGTGCGCGAAGGCGATATGATTCGCGTGGTCACTCAACGCAGGCACAAGAACGGCGATCTTGTGGATGTGGAGCTATTTGCCATGCCAATAGATGGTGGCGAAGAGAACGCTTCATATTTGGCTTTGTATCATGATATTACCGATCTCATCGCTGCCCGCCGAGCCGCCGAGGCTGCTGTCAAGGCCAAAGCTGAATTTTTGGCGAATATGAGCCATGAAATACGCACACCCCTGAATGCTGTGATCGGGATGACAAGTTTACTTCTGGATACGCCTCTGAACCCTGAGCAGCATGAATATGCCGCCACTGTGCGCAATAGTGGCGATGCTCTATTAGGTATTATCAATGCCATTTTGGATTTTTCGAAAATTGAGGCCGGAAAGCTAGAATTGGAACAACAGCCCTTTAGCATTTCTGATGTTGTTGAAACCAGCCTGGATTTAATTGCTTCAAACGCATCTGCGAAAAAACTGGAAATTGCCTATCTTGTTGAATCTGCGGTGCCGCGGGATGTGATTGGCGATGTTACTCGTTTGCGCCAGATATTGGTCAATTTGCTGGGGAATGCCATCAAATTCACTGAAAAGGGCGAAATTATTACTCGTGTTGCCCTGGAATGTCAGGAAGGTGAAGAGTGTATTCTTCATTTTTCGGTTCAGGATACGGGCATCGGCATACCGCCGGATCGGATCGAGTATTTATTTGAATCGTTTACACAGGTTGATGCCTCAACGACGCGGCGCTATGGGGGGACGGGTTTGGGCTTAGCGATCAGCAAACAACTGGTTGAGATTATGGGGGGAGAAATGTGGGTTGAGAGCGAACTGGGCAAAGGCTCAACTTTCCATTTTACAATCCGCGCAGAAAAAGCGCCCCAGCGATTAAATAATGCCGGGCAAGAAATAGGATTGATTGATAATGTGCGCGTTCTGATAGTGGATGATAATGCTACTAATCGACTGATTCTGATTCGGCAGTCCAAATCTTGGGGAATGGAACCTTTTGCCGCGGCCAGCGGCGATGAAGCTCTCACCTGGATTCGGAACGGTGAGAAATTTGATCTTGCTATTCTAGATATGCAAATGCCCAATATGGATGGCGTCATGCTTGCCCAGGAGATCAAGCAACACTATCAGGGGACGATCCCGCTGATTTTATTAACATCCTTTGGGGGGCTGGAAGATATTCCTGACCATATTGAATTCTCGGCTCGCATGAGTAAGCCCGTTAAACCATCTATACTTTACAACGCCATCGCAGAGATCATGAATCAACGCGACGATCACGCGATCCCCATCCAGCCAACTGAGAGTAAGAAAAATGATGGCTTTGACGAGAATATGGGCGTTGAATATCCTTTGCATATTCTATTAGCTGAAGATAACCTGATTAACCAGAAAGTTGCTACGCGAATTCTTGCCCGGCTTGGCTATCGGGTAGATATTGCCAGCAATGGCATTGAAGCGCTTCAGGCACTCGCCCGCCAGCATTATGATGTTGTCCTGATGGATATTCAGATGCCTGAAATGGATGGCGTAGAAGCCACGCGTCGTATTTATCAGAAATACGCTGAATCGGAACGCCCGCGCGTTATTGCCATGACCGCACATGCGCTGGAAGGGGATCGTGAGCGCTATTTGGGTGTTGGGATGGATGATTATGTCAGCAAGCCGGTGCGCGTCGACGAGCTTGTTCGCGCGTTGAAACGTTGCAAATCGCACAATCTGGCGATAGGTGGTTCCGATGAAAAGAAATAAAATTTTGAGCACAACCCAGAAATATATGCTGGTAGGGATCGGGTTTGGATTGATATTTCCTGTTGTGGGTACTTTGCTTTCGGTCGTATTTTCTGGCAAAGAAATTTCTTGGGCCGCGCTGTGGGAAGTACAAGCTACGAACCCGTTGCTGTGGATCATTGACACGGCCCCGATTTTTCTGGGAGGCCTGGCTGCCTTCGCCGGTCAGCGGCAGGGCCGCCTGGCGGATCTTCATGCTCAGCTTGAAGGAATCGTGACGGATCGTACGAAAGAGCTTGAAGATGGCTATCGGGTTCAGGAGGTTTTAAATTCGCTGCTGTATATCGCCATGGAGCCCAACTCGCTGGAAAAGCAGCTTGAATGGTCACTGAAGGCGATAATTAGCACGCCCTGGCTGCCAATGCGTGCACAGGCGGGAATCTTTCTGGTCGATGAACACACTCCAGATATATTAAAACTGACTGTCCAGCACAACCTCAGTGAACATTTGCTAACACTATGCAACCAAGTGCCGTTTGGGCGCTGCCTGTGCGGACGCGCTGCACAAAGCAAAGAAATTATTTTCGCTAGTTGTGTGGATGATCGCCATGAAACAACTTTTGAGGGCATGGCGCCGCATGGTCATTATAATGTGCCCATCCTCCTGGGCGAGGAAATCCTCGGGGTTATTGTTCTCTATGTTGAGGAAGGCCACCAACCCGGTGACCATGAAATTCCATTCTTGAAGGCTGTTGCTAACATCATGGCTGGGATGATCCAACAAAAAAAATCAGAAAAACGCTTGCGCCTGCAGGCATCTGTGATGCAAGCGGCAGCCAACTCGATTGTGATCACAGACACTCAGGGCACTATCGAATGGGTTAATCCTGCTTTTACCCTCACGACCGGATACTCGTATCGCGATGCCATCGGAGGAAACCCGCGTATTTTGAAATCGGGCAAACACGATCGGGAGTTTTACAAGGATCTTTGGAGAACCATTCAGAATGGTGATGTTTGGCAGGGCGAGATGGTAAACCGGCGGAAAAATGGCGAATTATATTTTGAGGATGTGACCATCACACCGGTTGTGGATGATTACGGGAAGGTTTCAAATTATGTTGCCATAAAACAAGATATTACTGAGCGAAAGCGCGCTGAAGAGGAAATTCTTTTGCAAAAGCAGTATTTTGAGAGCTTGGTGCATATTAGTCCGATTGCCGTTGTCATTCTGGATCTGCAACACTGCATTATGGATTGCAATGAAGCCTTTGAAAAACTTTTTGGTTACTCAAAAGAAGCTGCCCTGGAAAGAAATCTGGATGATTTGATCGTTCCTGAAACAGAATTTGAACTGGCTGAATCGTATACCTACAGTGTTACGGAGGGTAATGCCGTGCATGGATTTGCCCAACGCGCCAATAAAAATGGGCACTTGGTGGATGTGGAATTCTTTGGTGTTCCGGTGATTGTGCAAGGAGAGCAGGTAGCAATCCTGGCGCTTTATCATGATATTTCTGAATTAGTGCATGCCCGCCGAGAAGCTGAATCGGCGGCAAAAACCAAGGCAGAATTTTTGGCAAATATGAGTCATGAAATTCGCACGCCGTTGAATGCAATTATCGGCATGACAGGTTTGCTGCTGGATACTCCCCTGGATATTGAGCAAAAAGATTTTGCCAATACGGTGCGCAGTAGCGGCGATGCTTTGCTGACGATCATCAACGATATTCTTGATTACTCCAAAATCGAAGCGGGAAAGATGGAAATAGAACAACAGCCATTCATGGTGCGCGAGAGCATTGAGAGTGCTCTTGACTTGGTAGCATCGAAGGCGGCTGAAAAAGGTTTGGAAATCGCCTATTTGGTAGAAGGTACTGTGCCCGGCGCGATTATTGGTGATATTACCCGCATTCGCCAGGTACTTGTGAACTTGCTGAGCAATGCAGTTAAATTTACCGATCAGGGTGAAGTGATTGTGCGGGTATCCAGCGAAGATCTCCCACATAAGAACTTGAAAGTCCACTACCGGGTTCAAGATACAGGTATTGGCATCCCTGAAGATCGGATGAATCGTCTGTTTGAATCTTTCTCTCAGGTGGATGCATCGACCACGCGCAAATATGGCGGCACAGGCCTCGGATTAGCGATCAGCAAACAATTGGTTGGGCTAATGGGTGGCAGAATTTGGGTGGAGAGTGTTCACGGGCAGGGAAGCACATTCCATTTCACAATCATAAGTTCGCCAGCCCCGGCTTCATTCCAGGCTGAAACGTATTTGCCTCAACCACTCATGGACGGCCTTAAAGTATTGATTGTGGACGACAATGCAACCAATCGGCTTATCTTGATCCGCCAGACAAAAACCTGGGGTCTGGATCCGCGCGCTGCCGCCAGTGGGGCAGAGGCGTTGGGATGGGTCCGCAGCGGAGAGAAATTTGACTTCGCAATTTTGGACATGCAAATGCCCGATATGGATGGCGCCATGTTGGCTATAGAGTTGCGAAAACTCCTCAGCGAAGATAAGCTTCCGCTTATTCTGCTGACATCGCTGGGTGGCTGGGAGATGATCCCTGCTGAAGTGCAATTTACTGCACGTCTCAACAAGCCGATCAAACCATCGATCTTGCATGATACCATCATGAATGTGATGGGCAGCCGATTACCAGAAAAAAGCCAAGTGGCGAAACCTCCCGCCAGTTCTCCGGAATACGATCGAGAATTGGGCGTGAGGCATCCATTGCGTGTTCTTCTGGCAGAGGATAATTTGATCAATCAGAAAGTTGCCTTGCGTATCCTCGAGAAACTGGGGTATCGTGCTGATATTGCCGCAAATGGCTTAGAGGTCCTGGATGCGCTGGAGCGCCAAAAATATGATGTTGTACTCATGGATGTTCAAATGCCCGAAATGGATGGCGTAGAGGCCACTCAGCGCATTCTGGAGAAGTATGTAGACAAAGATAAACGTCCACGGATTGTAGCCATGACTGCGAACGCGCTGGAAGGGGATCGGGAATTATATCTCCGGCAGGGGATGGACGATTATGTCAGTAAACCGGTCCGAGTATCCGAATTGGTTGCTGCCCTGGAGCGTTGTTAAACATCAGGTGCGGATGCGAATTTTATAAAAAGGCGAGTTGCGGCAATTTCGACGCAACTCGCCTTTTGTATATTAGAGTTGTTCCTAAATAACTGCTTTCTCGGCATCCCCCGCCTTCGCAATCAAGCTTTGTTCAGAAACAGATCAATTATTATCGATTGCGTTACTCGTCGCTGTTGATAAAATCCTCAACCCGCTGACGTGCAATATCATCGGTAAATTGTTGGGGAGGGGATTTCATAAAATAGCTGGATGGCGCAATCAATGGCCCTGCAATTTTACGATCAAGTGCAATTTTGGCACAGCGCAACGCGTCGATCATCACGCCAGCCGAATTCGGCGAATCCCAGACTTCGAGTTTAAGTTCGAGATTCAACGGCACATCGCCAAAGGCGCGCCCCTCCATGCGTATCTGCGCCCACTTGCGGTCAGTCAGCCAGGGGACATAGTCGCTGGGACCGACGTGTACATTTTCGTCCCCAAGATCGTAAGGGAGTTGGCTGGTGACGGCCTGAGTTTTCGAGATTTTTTTGGATTCCAGGCGATCGCGGTCGAGCATATTGTAGAAATCCATATTGCCGCCAAAATTTAATTGATACGTGCGATCCAAATGGATGCCGCGATCTTTGAAAAGATTGGTCAATACGCGGTGAACGATCGTTGCGCCCACCTGACTTTTAATATCATCCCCAATAATCGGCAACCCGCGATCCAGGAAGCGCTTGCTCCAATATTCAGACGTTGCAATAAACACCGGAATTCCGTTAACAAATCCACACCCGGCTTCGAGAACTTGTTCCACATACCATTTGGTCGCCATTTCGGAGCCAACCGGCATGAAGTTAATCACCACATCGGTTTGGGTCTCTTGGAGAATCCCAATAATATCATCGGTTGGGCCAGTCGCCTTTTCTACTTTGCTGCCCAGATATTTGCCCAGCCCATCATGTGTCATGCCGCGATGCACCGGCACATTTAGATGCGGAATTTCAGCAAAGCGAATGGTATTATTGGGTTCAGCCCAAATGGCCTCGCTGAGGTCTTTGCCCACTTTGGATGCAACAACATCAAAAGCTGCTGAGAACTCAATATCGCTGATGTGGTACCCTCCCAGAGTTGCATTCATCAAACCAGGGATCTCCATATCGTCCGTGGCATGGCGGTAATATTCTACCCCTTGCACAAGTGACGATGCGCAGTTGCCCACCCCAATAATTGCCACGCGGACTTTATTGCGTTTATTTGCCATTTATATTCCTTTCTTAAGTCAATGATAAGCCCCTTAGCGTAACCTCTCCTAAGGGGCAAATTTGGTATGCTAGGCTAGACGCCGCAGTTGGGTTGTATTATACCCCAGAGAATAAACATGCGAAAACCTGAGATCAATGGTTAGGGCAATTGCATCTAAATAGATTTTTAGTGAAATTTTCACCGCGAAGACGCGAAGATCGCAAAGTTTTTTGAAAAATGAATACTTGCTTGATGAACAATGGTTCTTTTCAGT
>JACKQG010007997.1_pt1 | contig 10445 bp, 11 predicted proteins | sample 8237621 | NCBI WGS metagenome assembly JACKQG01 (sample SAMN15677084, study PRJNA649215) | marine metagenome | biome: marine; feature: Black Sea; material: saline water; isolation source: suspended particulate matter (SPM) from the Black Sea western gyre | collected 2013-06-09/2013-06-10 | depth...
AGAATATCGGATATATGTCGATTAAAAAGATGCAAAGTGCTCTTTTTCTAAGTAAATTATATATTCACAAAGATGCAAGGGAGAAAGGTCATGCAAAGCAAGCACTTCTATTTTTAAGAGATTATGCAAAAAAAGAAGGTTTAACAAGTATCTTTCTTACAGTCAACAAGAACAATGAAACGGCTATAAAAACTTATGAAAGTCTCTCTTTTAAGAGAACGGGAAGTTTGCTTCAAGATATTGGGTATGGATTTATAATGGACGACTTTCGTTATGAACTTCGATTATAGTTAAACGGTTCAGTTTAATCAATAATAATACATAGTGGAAACTGATGAGGTGAGTAAATTAAATAGCTGTAGTATAATTACGTCAAAATTAATAAATATTATGAGAAATGGATACAAATGATTAAATTTAAAAAGTGGATATATTTAGCGATAATTTTAGTTGTGTTTTATTATATATTTATCAAGAATATAGTGCTCACGCTTTCAATTATAGCTTCTTTATATATTGCATTTAGACTATATAAAGTTTATGTTAAGAGTAAACTAAAAAAAATATCAAGTTCTAAAGAATTATTTAGAGAAAGTGAGTTGGGACTTTTTATTGCTCTTGTAGCAAAAGTTGCTAAAGCAGATGGCCGAGTGCAAGAGTTAGAGGCACAACTCATATCTATGATGTTTGACGATATTTCAAAAGTTTTCCCAGATAAAGACAAAACACGAACTATTTTAAAAGAGATTTTTAACGAAGAAAAACAAAGAGATGATGATACAAAAGAGATAGCACAATCTTTAAATACATTACTTGGCCGTAGTAGACTAAAACGTAAACAATTTGTAGAATTTTTGATTCAACTCGCATTTGTTGACAATGGAATTAGTGCTGATGAGGATAAAGTTTTACGTGAAATTATTTTTGAACTACATATAAATTTAGATGAATATGCTGCAATGGTGAATAAATTTGAAAATATGATAAAAAGTAAACAGCAAACAATGAGTCTTGAAGAGGCTTATAAAGTTTTAGGTATAACTAAAAGTGATGATATGGCTAGCATTAAAAAAACATATAGAAAGCTTGTACGTCAATATCACCCGGACATTATAAAATCTCAAGATAAAGATGAATCGTATATGGAACAAGCAACTGCTAAAACTCAAGAAATAAATCAGGCTTATGAAATTATCAAAGAAGCTAAAAAATAGATTAAGCAAATAAGTTAGACTAAATCTCGAAAACTTTAAGCTAGATTTGTTATACTTACTCGATTAAAATAAAAAAACAGGAGCTATGATGGCACTTATAGATGATATTAAAGAAGTAGTAGTTGAGCAATTAGGCGTAAACGCAGATGAAGTTAAAGATGATGCGAAGTTTGTTGAAGATTTAGGTGCAGATAGCCTAGATGTTGTTGAATTAGTTATGGCTCTTGAAGAGAAATTTGATATTGAAATCCCTGATGATGAAGCAGAAAAAATCCAAACACTTAATGACGTAGTTGCATACGTTGAAAGTAAGTAATCCTGAGGTTACAATTTTAACTTGAGAGTATCTCAAGTTAAATATTTTTAACAGTGAGTTAGTGAATTCATTTTTAAAAATATTTTATATTTTTAGGGAGAGTATTAAATGAGAAGAATAGTGGTGACTGGTCTAGGTATGATAAATTCAGTTGGTAATGACAAAGAAACATCATTCAAAGCTATATGTGATGGTGAATGTGGAATAGACACTATTACAATTTTTGATCCTGAAAATTATGCTGTGAAAATTGCCGGTGAAGTAAGAGATTTTGACCCTGCAACTGTAATGGCTCCAAAAGAGGTGAAAAAAGCAGATAGATTTATCCACTTAGGTCTTAAGGCTGCTCAAGAGGCTATGGCAGATGCTAATTTTGGTGAAGATACTGATATGACAAGATTCGGTATCAGTGCAGGTTCAGGAATCGGCGGGCTTCCTTCAATCGAGAAAAACTCAATCATACTAAATGACAGAGGGCCTAGAAGAATCTCTCCATTCTTCATTCCAGGTGCGCTTGTGAATATGCTTGGTGGTTTTGTTTCTATTGAACATGGCACAAAAGGTCCTAACCTTTCAAGTGTAACTGCATGTGCTGCGGGAACGCATGCTATTAGTGAAGCATGTAAAACAATCATGTGTAATGGTGCTGAGCAAATGCTCGTGGTGTCTGCAGAATCTGCAATCACCGGTGCCGGTATAGGTGGTTTTGCTGCAATGAAAGCGCTTTCAACAAACAATGATGACCCTAAAGGTGCTTCTCGTCCTTTTGATGCAAATCGTGATGGTTTCGTTATGGGGGAAGGTGCGGCTGCATTGGTTTTAGAAGAGTATGAATCTGCAAAAGCACGTGGTGCAAATATTTATGGTGAAATTATAGGTTTTGGTGAAAGTGGAGATGCAAACCACATCACCACTCCATCTCTTGACGGTCCGGCACGTGCAATGAAAGCTGCATATAAAATGGCTGGAGAACCTAAAATTGATTATGTAAATGCACACGGTACATCTACTCCTATTAATGATAAAAATGAAACTGCAGCAGTGAAAGAATTACTTGGTGGAAAAGAAAACTGTCCTCCTATGAGTTCAATCAAAGGTCAAATTGGTCACTGTCTTGGTGCTGCCGGTGGCATTGAGGCTGTTACATGTTTAATGGCTATGCGTGATGGAATCATCCCTCCAACAATTAACTATAATACTCCAGATGAGAACTGTGACTTAGATTATGTATCCACAGGTGCTCGTAAAGCTGAGTTAAATGTTTGTATGAGTAACTCATTTGGTTTTGGTGGAACTAATGGTGTTCTGATTTTCAAAAAAATCTAAATAAGGATCAATTTTGGCAACATATTTAGACTTTGAAAAGAAAATAAAAACTATTCAAGAAAACATTATTTCCGCACAAGTTCGTCACGACTTAAATGAAGTGGAAGTCCTTCAAAAAGACTTGGATAAAGAAGTTGAAAATACATATGGAAGTTTAACTGATTTTCAAAAACTTCAATTTGCACGCCATCTTGATCGTCCTTATGCTCTTGATTATATTAACTTAATGATGAGAGATAAATATGAAATCCATGGAGATAGACATTATCGTAATGATGAAGCTATCATCTGCTATATGGGTTATATCGGCGATGAAAAAGTTGTTGTAATAGGTGAGCAAAAAGGTCGCGGTACTAAAAATAAAATAAGAAGAAATTTTGGTATGCCTCACCCAGAAGGCTATAGAAAAGCTCTTCGTGCAGCAAAGTTGGCTGAAAAATTCAACTTACCTCTTTTGATGCTTATTGACACACCAGGTGCTTATCCAGGTTTAGGTGCTGAAGAGAGAAATCAATCTGAAGCAATTGCAAGAAACCTTTTAGAATTAGCTGAGCTTGATACACAGACAGTTTCTATTGTTATTGGTGAAGGTGGATCTGGTGGGGCACTTGCTATCGGTGTGGCAGATAGATTTGCAATGATGCGATATTCTGTTTTTTCTGTTATTTCTCCAGAAGGGTGTTCTGCAATTCTTTGGAATGACCCTAAAAAAGCTGAAGATGCAACTAATGCTATGAAAATAACTGCTTCAGATTTAAAAGAATTAGATCTCATTCATGATATTATCAATGAACCATTGATCGGTGCTCATAGAAGTAAAGATGCAAGTGCTGAAGCAATTTCTGAGTATTTTTTAACACAAGTGAAAGAACTTCGAGAAATGGGAAAAGAAAAAAGAATGGAATCTAGATATGATAGATTAACAGGTATGGGAGCTTACGAAGAGTAATTCAATCTCAGTTTCCTTTTTCTTCATTTACTTCAAGTGTATCCTTGATAAGAAATGGATCAAACTTTGGTCTTTTCTTCCTTGGGGCAGTTTTAGAAAACTTTATTAAATCTTCCACGTTATTTACATTTTCTTCCATACTCTCTAGTGATAAATTAAAGAGTCCATACGTAGTCATAACGTCACTCATTGCTCTATGATGTACAGCATTTGGATTAAGATTAAATGTTTTTTCTAAATAGGATAAGCCATATCGATAAGACACAAGACTTCTCTCAGCTAAAGCAAGAGAACATAAGCTTCTGTTTAAAAGCGGTTCAAGTCCAATTTTTTCAAAAGATAAAGAGATGAATCTATAATCGAATTTGATATCATGCGCTATAAAAATCGCATCATCTAAAAAAAGTTTAAAATCATAAAGTACTTTTTTTAAAGGTGGAGCATCTTTTGTGTCTTCTACGCTAATTCCAGTAATAGATGTTATATGAGGATTTATCTCTGAGCATTGCACAAGAGATTCAAATCGATCAGTTATTTTTCCATATTTTATTTTTACACCGGCGATTTCAATAATTTGATGTTTATCAATATTTGAGCCATTTGTTTCAATATCTACAATACAGAATTCTGCTTCTTCTAGAGCTAGAAATTTAGTTCTAAAGTAAAAATATCCTTTACTTTTTACAATATCTAAACCTTGAGAACGCCATAGTTCCAGTGAATAGTCTAAACTATCATCAATTTGTTCTTTGAGTTTTTCTAGGGGAAGGCCACGAGTGGATAATCTTGAGATACTTTTGTCATCAAGTGGAAAATTATTAGCGAGCATTTAAAATAAAATCTTTTACTTTTTGATGGTTCTTTTTTCCATGAGATTCTTCAACTCCACTACTTACGTCTACACCATAAAATCCATACTTTTTTAATGAAGAAATATTTGTATGGTCCAGTCCACCAGCTAAAATTATTTTAGAGTTATCTACATCTTTAAACCATTCTATATTGATTCTTTTTCCAGCTCCACCATAAGCTTCACAATAAGCATCAACCAATCTATACTCATTACTATATTTTAGGATGTCTTCTTTGGATTTAGCCCGTATAACTTTAATAAAAGGGACACTCAGCCCGTCATACACTTTCTGCTGGGCATCAAAATGAAGTTGGGCCAGGGTGGCTCCAACTTCTTGGCAAGTTGTGTTGATGGTATCAGCATCTACATTGACAAATAGAGCTACTTTTTCAACAAAAGGAGGAAGTTTTTTTATGATAGCTTTTGCTTGCTCTACATTGACATAGCGAGGAGATTTTTTATAAAATACAAAACCTAAGGCATCAGCTCCAGCTTCTATTGCTTGCATAGCATCTTCATAGTTTGTTATACCACATATTTTAGATTTCATAATTTAGATTTGTAAACTCTTAATAGCTTGAGCTCTGTCTGTATGCTTGAACACATAGCTACCAGCAACAACAATATCCACTCCAACATCTTTAAGCGCTTGAATATTTTTATCGCTCACCCCGCCATCAACTTCTATTAAACAATCTGGATTGAGTTTATTTCTCATTTCGTTTAGCTTTGAAGCTTTAGGAAGAACACTCTCTATAAAACTTTGACCGCCAAAACCCGGGTTTACGCTCATAAGAAGCACCATATCTAGGTCTGCTAAAAGGTATTCTACAGATTCAGGAGGGGTGTGAGGATTCAAAACTATGGCAGGCTTAATTCCTAAAGAACGAATTTTTTGAATGAGTCTGTGTGGATGCTTTTCCTCTTCAATATGAAAAGAGATATAGGCAGGTTTTAAGGGTGCGAATAATTCAACAAAAAATGTATTATTTTCCACCATGAGGTGAATATCTAAAGGTTTTGTGGCAGCTTTTGCTATTGCAGAGACTACAACTGGTCCAATAGTAAGATTAGGTACAAAATGTCCATCCATCACATCTACATGAACTAAATCACAACCTGCATTACAAATCTCTTCAACATCTCGTTGTAAGTTTCCAAAGTCTGCGCTTAATACACTAGGAGCAACTTGCACAATTTCACCTCTTTTATTTAATTGCAAAAGTATAACTAAGTAAGTTTATAATAACTTTTAGCACGCTTTGGAATACGTGAGCTTTTCACCGAAGACCTTTATCTAGTTAAGAAAAATAAAAACTTATCATTATCAAAAGATAAGTCTACTTGTACACCTTTTCTGTCTTGAGCAATTTCAAGAAGCGAGTCAATATCCGGATAAGTTCTAGGAAGTGTAATATTTACATTCACTTTGTGATTGGAAAGAAGGGTTTTCACCTTACCTCCGACAATGTTGACGAGTTCCGCTAGTGTGTCAAGAATTAAGTCTAGATCATCTGTTTCTTCACCGATTAGAAGTTGACATGCTTTTTTAGCTATATCTTTTGGAAAAATGAGTATAACCATTCCATCTATATCACCATAAAAACCTATGGAACTTGCTATTTTGTCTTGATGATCTTCTATCTTGATGGCATGGATCTGAGCAGTTTCTTTTACTGCACGAGAATTTGTCATCATTTCAATTGTTGCAACTGTTGCATCAATAAAACTTGGAAGTTCAGTAACTGTAACTTTATTTATTGCTCGTTTATTTTGAACAGCAGCAGCACTGCTGGCTCCAAGCTCATTAAGAATTTCTTTATCTCCAAGAATATTTTCCATTTGATCAAAAAACATAATGCCTGAATCTTCCATATTCTCTTTGAATGTAATAGGTGTTTTTTCAAAAGTCATACCGACAAAACAGATAGTTGCATTGTACTCAGCAGCAGAACTTGCAAGTCTAGAAAAGAAATTCAGAGCATGCACATTCATACTGACAACTTTATAAGCATCAAAAATAAACAGTCTGAACCCAACATTTAAAGAGTTGTTATGATAGGCAATATTGAACATATTTCCAATTTCAGCATCTAAAAAGGAAGTCACAGTGTAAATGATGGCATTTCCGGTGACCCTTGCAGATACATTTTGTCCCATCTGCCCTAAATAAGTGTTCTCAATAATCACATCATATGCATTTTCAGCATTTTGTTTAGCTATGAACTCTTCTTCAGTTTGGGTGATAATAGGGTTGTGCCCACCATCATGCAGCTCAATAGCCATAGCAGATCTTTGTGATTTGTCTTCACTGTAAAGCAGCACATTGAGGTTTTTATTGTTGAAGCTTGGAGCAAACAGATGTGCAATATCTTGTGAAGCAAAAAGGGAAAAATTCACATCGCCACGGTAAAAGTTTAAAATCGCTTTATATTTTTTTAAATCATAATCGCAAAAGCCCACGGTTACATTTTTGCTTTCTCTCACTTTAGCAAACATTTTTACAAAGGTGTCAAGTCCGTTACGATTAAAAAAGACCACTTTTTTAAGTGAGACTAAAACCATGTCGGCATTAAGTTTTGTTGTTGCCTGAATATCCTCTATGCTTAAAAGGGCCGCAGCACTATTGCCGTCTAGAAAACCTTGCGGAGTGAAAACACCGACACCGTCTTTAACAGAGGCTCTCATGAAATCTCCATAAGTTTTGCAAAGTCTTCATATATGTCAGCAACATAATCAAGTTGAAATTCTATAAAATCATTTAAAGATGCTTCTATAAACACAGGTTGAGACAATTCATAAAATAAAAGTAAATGCATCCATTTTCCAAGTGTGTTGAGCTCCTCATCTTCTGAAGGTTTGCATCCGGAAGAAGCTTGCACTATATGTGCTATTTTTTTTGGCATTTCCCACTTGATGGATATTTTTTCACAGATATCAAAAAGATCAACACCGCAAAGTCTGGAAAGTATAGTGTTGAAATCAAGATCATTCACACTTCTAAGCAGAGCAACATCATCTTTTTTCTCAGCAAATAAAGCTTCTGCGACAATAATGCTTGCGGGTAAGAGAGTGATAGCGCTTTCTATATCCATATCGTCAATATTGAGGTGTTGAAGTATCTGTTTCCATTTACGCGAAAGTTTTGCTTGAAGCTCGTTAAATGTTGATTCCCTTAAGTGAAAGAGTTCCCATTTTTTTGGTGAAAGAAGCGTCATCATATAATTATATACAGTTTGTTGAGAAGAAGAAACACCGAGTATTCCAAAGATTTGAGACACCTCAGAAACTTCAGTCTTAAAACCGTATACAGGTTTGTTGACAATATTTTTTAAGTAAGACTTTAAGGCTAAATCAGTTTGTGCAATTTGAGAAGCTTTCACCAACTCGCCGCTGTTTAAAAGTGATATTGTGGCTCGAAGTGCTTGAGGTGCAGGTGGGATTTTATCGATAAAAGTATTTATCTTTTCATTTGTAATCAATAGGAGCCACTTTTTTGTGTTGAATTTCATATATTCTACCCCTAGTAATCTAAAAATTTAATAAAGTTATGAATATATGTAAAAATTAGATAACTTAAGTTGCACTTTTGATTTGTTTTGATATAATTCGCAACTTTAAAAATACTAGAAGGAGCTCACTATGGCTAGAAAATGTGCTATTAGCGGCAAAGGCCCAATGAGTGGAAACAATGTTTCACACGCAAAAAACAGAACAAAACGTCGTTTTTTACTTAACTTAAGAACAGTTCGTATCACTCTAGAAGATGGTACTACAAAGAAAATTAAAATTTCTGCAAGAGAATTAAGAACACTTAAGAAAAACTCTTAAGTTTCTTTGATTTTATAAGTCTAGGAAAATAATTTGAATCTTTTAGAAAGGATTCGCAAATTTCTACACTGGGAGAAAGCTCCCACCCCCGATGTTAAACTACTACCTGAAATTTACCCTCACTTAAAAGCATTTAGATTACCTTTAATTTTAACAGTGTTAACCATGATGGTTGGAACAATCGGCTATGTTATTATAGATGGTTTCACCCTTATGGACGCAATTTATCAGACTGGAATAACCTTTACAACAGTCGGATTTGGCGAGATAGCTGAAGTTTCTGATGCGGGAAGAATTTTCACAATCACACTTATTATTGCAGGTTTTGCAATCTTTTCAAGTGCTATCGGTATTTTAGTTGCAGAATTAAACAGGGGAAACATAGTTTCTATTTTAAAGGAGCGAAGAATGTTATATCAAATAGCAAGACTCAAAAAGCATTTCGTTGTTTGTCATCATAATGATTACACCATAGAAGTGACAAAACAGTTGCGTACAAACCATATCCCTTTTGTTGTGATTGATCCAAGGCCTGAGATACATGAATGGGCGATTGAACATAGATATTCAACCTATCTTCAAGCCGAACCTCATACGGAGCTTGCGATGCTTAAAGCACATCTTGCGTCTGCTAAAGGTTTGATCACTTTATCAAGTTCTATCTCTGACAACATCGCACTGATTGCATCCGTAAGACTTTTTGAAAAAGAGCATTCCCTCCCATCCGCTTATTTTGTTATATCAACTGCTGAATCTCCCGGAGATGTTGAAAAGCTGAAAAAACTTGGATCTGACAGTGTGATTTCACCGACAAGACTAACGGCGCAAAGAGTGAGTGCTATGGCGGCACGGCCAGATATGGAGAACTTACTTGAAGAGTTTTTATATAAAAGTGACAACCCGCTTGATATGGAAGAGGTCTTTATCCCTAAATATTCTTGGGCAGTTTTGAAAAAATTAAAAGAGACGCATTTAAGAGATATTACAAATACTTCTATTATCGGGGTTACAAAAAAAGATGGAAAATTCCTTTCTATGCCAAAAGGTGATGTGCTTATCACCAGTGAGTGCAAATTGCTGGTTATTGGCACACAAAGCAATATTCAAATTGCAAAAGGAATATTGACACAGAGAAATAGACCTAAGGAAACGAGATTTGTTTAAGATAAGTGAAATAGAAAACGGTGTTTGTGCAAGTGAAGGTTTCTTTGCAGATGGTGTAAGTGCGGGCCTTAAATCAAAGGGAGCTAAAGATATGGCTTTTATTTATAGTGAGAGAGAGTGCGAAATTGCATCTGTTTTCACCACAAATAAAATGACAGCAGCTCCTATTAGACATTTTAGACAAAAGGAAGAATTTAAAACAAACTTTGTACTTATAAATGCTAAAAATGCAAATGCTATGACCGGGAAAGCAGGGATTGAAGATATAAATGAGATTTTAAAATCTGCACCGCAAGGTGTGATAAACCCTGTGATGAGCTCCACAGGCGTTATAGGAGTGCGGATTCCAAAGCAAAAAATCATTGATGGAATGAAACTTTTTGATTTAAGTGCTAGAAATCCACATGCAGCGGCAAGTGCGATAATGACCACGGACAGTTTTTCAAAAGAGATGGCTTTAAATGTCACTCTTGAAGACGGAAGCAGTTTTAATATTGGAGCTATGGCCAAGGGTGCGGGAATGATTAATCCCGCTATGGCCACGATGCTTTGTTTTATAACCACAGATGCTGATGTCCGCCGTTCACAGATGCAAGAGATTCTAGATGAACTCACGCTTACAACTTTTAACGCTGCAAGTGTGGATGGAGATACATCAACAAACGACACCGTGATGCTTTTGAGTAATGCTGCAAGCGGAGCTTATGATAAAGACGCATTTAAAGAAGCCTTGCATAAAATAATGCTTTTTCTAGCACAAGAAATGGTTAGAGACGGTGAAGGCGCTACAAA
>JACKQG010007999.1_pt1 | contig 10443 bp, 10 predicted proteins | sample 8237621 | NCBI WGS metagenome assembly JACKQG01 (sample SAMN15677084, study PRJNA649215) | marine metagenome | biome: marine; feature: Black Sea; material: saline water; isolation source: suspended particulate matter (SPM) from the Black Sea western gyre | collected 2013-06-09/2013-06-10 | depth...
CGGAACTGCAAACCGACCATTCCCTCTCCGCCCTGGGCACCGTCTATTCGCAGATCCTTCTCATTGGTGCCCGAGAGGTGGACAGCGGCGGCGCCCAGCGGCTGCGGGAGGACATCCGCCAGCAGGTGACCAGCCTACAGGACATGGTAGACTCCATCAACGAGGTATACGACTATCGGGTGGAAGGAGTGAGAATTTGAAATGAACAAGCTTGTCTACTGGCCAGTGGTGATTGAGAAGGATGCTGATGGCTACTTCGCCTACTGTCCCTCGCTGCAGGGTTGCTATACCCAGGGGGACACCTACGAGGAAGTTGTAGCCAACATCCGCGACGCCATCCAACTGCATGTGGCGGATCGGGTAGAGAACAGTGAACCTCTGCCAGCGTTGGAGGCGATCAGCGTGATGACCCTAGAGGTGCCCTATGAGCCCGCGTTTGCCTAGGGTCACTGCAGCGCAGGTCATCAGGGTGTTGGAGAAATGCGACTTTCGTTTAGTCAGGCAAAGCGGGAGCCATAGAATCTACAAGAACGAAGCGGCTCAGCGGGTGACCGTGCCCTTTCACAGCGGCAAGATACTGCATCCCAAAGTACTCAGAAGCATCCTACGAGACACGGAGTTGACCGTTGATGAGTTCAAAGAACTGCTTTAACAGGAAGTCTGCACACTTGAGCAAGCTGGTGGCGGCGCTCCTCCTCAGCCTGCTCTTGACCGCTTGCCTGCCCAGCAGGCCTAAGGGCGAGGTGACCGTCTACGTCGCCGCGCCGCTCTCCGGCTTTCAGGCCAACGGCGGGCAGACGGTCGTCGGCGGCGTGCGGCTGATGGCCGAGGAGATCAACCGCGCCGGCGGCCTGCTCGGCTACCAGATCAAGGTCGTGGCCGTGGATGACGAATCGGACTCCGACGTGGCCGTGGCCGTGGCTGAGGAGATCAAGGCGGCTGTGGAGAGGGGCGACCGCGTGCTGGGCGTCGTGGGCCACTACAACTCCGGCCAGACGCTGGCGGCCATGGAAATCTACAAGGACCTGCCCCTCATCGTCATCACCCCCACGGCATCGGAGGTTTCGCTCACCCGCAGCGGCTACCGCAACTTCTTCCGCATCAACGCCGACAACTCCGTGCAGGCCCGCGTCGCCGCCGACTACCTGGTCCACACGCTGGACGCGCAGCGGGTGGCCGTGCTCTACAACGACGATCCCTACGGCCTTGACCTGGGGCGGCTCGTGGCTGAGGAACTGCGGGAGCGGGGCGCTGCGGTGGTGTTCAGCCAGCAGGTGGCGGTGGAACAGAGCCGCTTTGCCGAGGAGGTGCGGCGCATCGCTGCTTCCGACGCCGATAGCGTCTACTACGCCGGCTACGAGGTGGAGTGCCCCTACCTGCGGGCCGAGCTGGTGGAGGCAGGGCTCGATCTGACCTTCATGGGCTCCGATGGTTGCTTCCTGGCGGCGACCATTGACGAAGCGCGCAACACGGCCGAGTCCATTTACGTGACGGCATTTGCCCCCAGCCCGGCGGCGGCGGCGGACGAGACCTGGATCAAGGCCTACCAGGCGGTGGAGTACCGCAACCCCGATACCTATTCCATCAACGGCTACGCGGCGCTGCAGGCGTTGGCCGAGGGGGTGAAGAAAGCCGGCAGCCTGGACGCGAGCCAGGTGGCCGAGGCGCTGCGCGGTATTGACCTGCAGTCCTTCGTCGGCCGCGTGCGCTACGACGAGCGCGGCGACCTGCGCGAGCCGCAGATTTACATCTTTCAGGTGCAGCAAGACGAGTTTGTGCAAGTGTGGCCGTAAAGTTGGCCGGATGGTCAGATAGTCGGGTAGTCATCAGATAGTCTCCTGATCTTCAGGTCGTCTTCTGACACCCGACGAAGGACGACCTGACCATTGGACCAAGCCCGGGACCTCTGGCCCGCAGGGCTGCGGACACGGTGTCGGTTCTACGAATCATTCGGACAGTTCGATATCACGGAGGTGTGACATGAAAAAACGTCCTGACGGCGTGATGCTGATCAGCATCTACCACTTCATCTGGGCGGCGCTGACCCTACTGGGCATCTGCGCCCTCATCGCCCTGCCCTTCTTCGTTGGCATCGTTTCGGAAGGCGATCGGGATGCGACCTTCTGGACCGGCTTTGCCAGCATCATCGGCCTGGTGTTCTTCGGCCTGATTTTCCTGGCCAACCTGATCATCGGGCTGGGGCTGTGGCGCATGAAGGGATGGGCGCGCATCGCCGCGCTGGCGCTGTCCGTCTTCCGCCTGTTCAACGTCCCCGTGGGGACGATCATCGGCGGGCTGATCATCTGGTACTTGCTGCAAGAGAACGTGGCCGCGCAGTTCGAAAGCTAGCAGCGGCCGCCTCAAAACCCGCGGCCCCCTGGCTGAACCGCGCCAGCCAGGGGGTTTGCTTTTTGCCTGGGGCTGAATTATAATCCACCGCAGCATTCATCCAGCGGAGGGCATCCATGGGCGACGATCTGACCGCAGCCAAGCGGGAATGGGAAACGACAACCCTTGCCAACGTGCTGAACCGCTACCCTGAGCGGAGCGCACGCTTCGAGACCAGCTCCGGCATCGCGGTGCGGCGGCTCTACACGCCGGAAGATGCAGCGGTGGACTACGCTGCCGACCTGGGCTTCCCCGGCCAGTACCCTTTCACCCGCGGCGTGCAGCCGACCATGTACCGTGGCCGCTTCTGGACCATGCGCCAGTACGCCGGCTACGCTACCGCCGAGGAGACCAACGAGCGCTACAAGTTCCTGCTGGAACAGGGCCAGACCGGCCTCTCCGTGGCCTTCGACCTGCCCACGCAGATCGGCTACGACGCCGACCACCCGCTAGCGGCGGGCGAGGTGGGCCGCGTGGGCGTCTCCATCAGCTCGCTGGCGGACATGGAAACCCTCCTCGACGGCATTCCATTGGCGAAGGTCAGCATCTCCATGACCATCAACGCTCCGGCGGCCATCCTGCTGGCCATGGTCATCGCCGTGGGTAAGCAGCAGGGCGTCAAGCAAGCCCGGCTGCGCGGCACCATTCAGAACGACATCCTCAAGGAATACGTCGCCCGCGGCACCTACATCTTCCCGCCGCAGCCTTCCATGCGGCTGATCACCGACACCTTCCGCTACTGCGCCGCACACATGCCCCGTTGGAACACCATCAGCATCTCCGGCTACCACATGCGGGAGGCCGGCTGCACCGCCGTGCAGGAGGTGGCCTTCACCCTGGCCAACGGCATCGAGTACGTCCAGGCGGCGGTGGACGCCGGATTGGACGTGGACGACTTCGCCGGCCGGCTGTCCTTCTTTTTCAACGCCCACAACAACCTCCTGGAAGAGGTGGCCAAGTTCCGGGCGGCGCGGCGGCTGTGGGCGCGCATCATGCGAGAGCGCTTTGGAGCCCAAGACCCTTCTTCGTGGCAGCTTCGCTTCCATACTCAGACGGCCGGCTCCACCCTCACTGCCCAGCAGCCGGACAACAACGTCGTGCGGGTCACGCTGCAAGCACTGGCCGCGGCGCTCGGCGGCACGCAGTCGCTGCACACCAACTCCCGCGACGAGGCGCTGGCCCTGCCCTCGGAGCAGTCCGTGCAGATCGCCTTGCGCACGCAGCAGATCATCGCCCACGAGAGCGGCGTGGCCGACACGATAGACCCCCTGGCCGGCAGCTACTTCGTGGAGCACCTGACCGACGAGATCGAGCGGCGGGCCGGTGAGTACATCGAGAAAGTAGATGCCTTGGGCGGCGCGCTGCGGGCCATCGAGCATGGTTTCATCCAGCGGGAGATCCAGGAGGCCGCCTACCGCGCCCAGCAGGCGGTAGAACGAGGCGAGCAGGTGGTCGTCGGCGTCAACCGCTTCGTGACCGAGGAGGCGGCGCAGCCGCTGGACCTGCTGCGGGTGGACGAAGCCGTGCGGGAACGGCAGGCAGCGCGTCTGCAGGCCCTGCGGGAGCGCCGCGACAACGCCCGCGTGGCCGAAGCGCTGACCCGGCTGGAAGCCGCGGCGCGCCAGCCCGACGCCCCGCTGATACCTCTATTCCTGGAGGCCGTGGAAGCCTACGTCACCCTGGGCGAGATCTGCGACCTCCTGCGCCAGGTCTTCGGCGAATACGAATCGCACACCCTGGTCTAGGTCCAATACGGTTCAGATAAGGGTTCTGAGGCAGTTGTACTGCCGTCGTCGGGAGTGCAACTCCCTCTTAACTCAACCGTATTGGGCTAGGTCACGTTTCACGCAGCATTCGTCTGTTCTTACCGAACTCGTCCTGCTACATCATCATCTCAATCATCTCACCGAGGGACAGCATGCCCACCTCACTGAACAAGCAACCCAACAGCCGCATGTGCTTCATCTGCGGCCTGAAGAATATCGCTGGTTTGCATACCTCTTTCTACGAACAACCCGACGGCTCTGTGCTGGCCCGCTTCACGGGGCGGGAGGAGCACCAGGGCTACCCCGGCCACATGCACGGCGGCGTCATCTCCGGCATCATGGACGAAACCATCGGACGGGCCATCATGGTCGGCATGGACCCAGGCCAGGAAGTCTGGGGGGTGACGGCCGAGCTCCATGTGCGCTTCCGCCAACCGGTGCCCCTGGGCGTGGAACTGACCGCCGTGGGCCGCATCACCCGCGACACGCGGTTGCTCTTCGAGGGCACGGGCGAACTGCTGCTGCCCGACGGCACCGTGGCCGTGGAAGCTCAAGGCAAGTATGTCAAGCTGCCAGCCAAGATGATCGCCGACCTTGATGCGGAGAGCCTGGAGTGGCGGGTGGTGCCGGACAGCTCCGGTGATTAGGGCACTCAAACAAGGGTGATGACGAGATGATCAAGAAGATAGACCACATCGCCGTCGTCGTGGAGGACATCGAGCGGACGCTGGCCGTCTTCCGCGATGCGCTGGGACTGGAATTGAGCCACACGCAGACCATCCCCGATCAGGACGTCAAGATCGCCTTCCTGCCCGTGGGCGAGAGCGAGATCGAGTTGCTGGAGCCCATCAGCGGCGATTCCGGTGTGGCCAGGTTCCTGGCCACGCGAGGCGAGGGGCTGCATCACATCTGCCTGGAAGTGGAGGACATTGACGCCGCGCTGGCCGACCTGAAGGCCAAAGGCGTGCGGCTCATCAACGAGACCGCCGTGGCCGGCGCGCACGGCCGCGTGGCCTTCTTGCATCCCAAGAGCACCCACGGCGTGATGATCGAGTTGCTGGAGCGGCACAGCCCGCGGACGGACATCCTAACCCCAAACTCCAAAGCTCAAGAGAACTGAAGCCAGGATCCGCCCCTGTCGCCAGCCTGGCCGGGGCTTTGCAGTCCCTCGTTCATCTTTGCCGTTTGGGGCAAAAGAAGGTAAAATAGAACCCGAAAACAGTCTCTTCCAGGCACAAGTCGGGCAAGGCACACGGGGAACCCTTGCCACCATATTCATCTGGAAATGTCCCCTGGCCCCCTCGTTTCGCGGCATTTTGCGATCTTTCGAGATGAGCAGTACCGGCACATCTTACGCTCCCTACTTCGAGGAGGCAGCCATGGACATTGACATCATCAAGGTGGCGGCCCGATCTCGCACGACGGCTGTTGCCGGAGCCATCGCCGCGGTCATCCGGCAAACAGGGTACGCCGAGGTACAGGCCATCGGTGCCAGTGCTGTCAATCAAGCAGTGAAAGCCGTGGCCATCGCCCGCAAGTATCTGACTGATGACAACATTGACGTCATCTGCATCCCCGAGTTCACGGAAGTGAAGATCAAGGAAGAGACACGCACAGCCATCAAGCTGATCGTTGAGCCGCGCTACCCAGAGGAGTACTCGCCGGAGGAGGATTGGTAGATCGGTAAACTGGTAAATTGGGAAAGTGGTAAATTGGTCAGCAGTGCCCGATTTACCAATCTACCAACCTACCCATGTACCAATCCACCACCCCCTGGAGGCAAGATGAACGGCTCGAACGAGCAAGCACCGGCGCTGCAAACAGGCGGCGGGGCACCAGACGCCCTGTCCTTCTACTACGGCCACCCCGACCCCGAAGCCTTCCCCCTGGCCGAGCTGCAGGCGGCCATCGAGGCCACGCTGCAGCGTCACGTCCCCGCCGCGCTCCTCTACGGCCCCGAACAGGGGCCGTCGCTGCTGCTGGACATCCTCTGCCAAAAGCTGTTGCAAGACGAAGGACTGAGGCTGCGCCGCGAGCATCTGTTCATCACCGCCGGCGCCTCGCAGGGGCTGGACCTTATCTGCCGCCTCTGGACGCGGCCGGGTGATGCCGTGCTGGTGGAAGCCCCTTCCTATCACGAGGCCATCGCCGTCCTGCGCGACTACCCCGTGCGCTTGGCCGCCGTGCCTTTGGACGACGAGGGGCTCATCGTGGAGGCCTTGGCGGAGCGGCTGCAAGAGTTGCGAGCCGAGGGCAGGCATGCCGCCTTCCTTTACACCATTCCCACCTTTCAGAACCCCTCCGGCGTGACCATGAGCGCGGCGCGGCGGCAAGCGCTGGCCGCGTTGGCGCGGGCCGAACAGCTCTGGATCGCCGAGGACGACGTGTACCGCGACCTCTGCTACGAGGGCACAGTGCCTCCCTCGCTGTTCGAACTGGCCGGCGGGCAGTCCGTGCTGCGGCTGGGCAGCTTCAGCAAGACGCTGGCGCCGGGGCTGCGGCTGGGATGGGTGCTGGCCGCACCGGAGGCCGTGGCCCGGCTGGCCGGCAGCGGGCTGCGCCACTCGGCCGGCGGCGCCAACCCCTTCACCGCCTACGTCGTCGCCGAGTTCTGCCGCGCCGGACATCTGGAGCCGCACGTGGCGCGGCTGGTGGCCCGCTACCGTGCCCGGCGGGACGCCATGCTGGAGGCCCTGGCGGCGGCGATGCCACCGGGCGTCACCTGGACGCGGCCTCAGGGCGGCTTCTTCCTCTGGCTGACGCTGCCGGAGCCGCTGACGGCGCGGGCGGTGCTGGTAGCAGCCCAGGCGCGGGGCATCACCTTCCCGCCCGGCGAACCCTTCTTCGCCGAAGGGGGTGGGGAGCGCCACATCCGCCTCCCCTTCAGTTATGTTAACTTACCAGACATCATCCGCGGCATGGCCATCCTGGGACAGGCCATCCGCGCCGTGAGCTAAGGCTGGACGCGGACAAACGTGGATGGCCACGTATTCTGTCTTTTCCACGTTCGTCCCTGGCCATCCGCCTCCCACGGCGAATAGCAAGGCCCCTCACCCGGGCGGGTGAGGGGCCTTGTCGTGTCCGACGGCAAAGCTATCCCGATGTCCTGAAGCCTACTGCCGCCGCATCAGCAGTGGCAAATAGCAGGTGTTCACGACCGACGTCGGCGTGGGGGTCACCGTAGGCGTATCAGTTGGCGTCGCTGTCGGCGTATGCGTCGGCGTCGCCGTGGCCGTCGGCGTGATGGTGGGCGTCGCTGTCGGCGTGGGGGTGGGCGTGGGCGTCGGTGTCGCCGTGGCCGTCGGTGTGACCGTCGGCGTCGGCGTGGGTGTCGGCGTCGGCGTCAGTGTGGGCGTGGGCGTGGGTGTCGGCGTCGGCGTCGGCGTGGGCGTGGGGCTCACGACGGTCAGGGCCTGATCCAGGAAGCCGATCCGCTCGTCGGGGTTGTCCACGATGAGGTAGTAGACGCCAGAAGGGGTGCCGGCCGGGACGGTGATGCGCAGCAACTGCGACGAGAGGAAGGTCACCGGGGCGATCTCCACCGTCGGCGGCTGGCCGATGACGCCCAGGCGGACGTGGGATGGCGTGGCCTGGAAGCCCGTGCCCAGGATGTAGACGCTCCGGGGCTGGTCGTTGACGATGCTCGTCGGGTCTACGCCCGAAACCAGCGCCCGCCACCAGGGCTCCACGCAGTTGCCGTCGGCGTTGGTGTAGTAGAGATTGCCGTGGACGCCCAGGGCCAGCCCACCCAGCGGCCCGAAGTCCATGTGGGCGTAGCCGTTCTCGTCCGTGGTTACTTCTGTGCTGTTGGCCAGGTCGTGGTTCTCCATGTTCGGCGCCGAATCCCAGCGGACCTGCAGCCGGGTGTTCGGTAGCTCGGACATGAGGTGCAGTTGGTCGTGGACGGCATCGGGCAGGAGAACAATCCAGGGCACGTAGACGGTGGCGCTGTTACCTCCGGCCGTCACCTCCACCGTGTCGTGGTCGTCAATTTCCACCCGCTGTGTGCTGGTGTAGACGTCGGTGCACCAGTCGCCGTTGTCGTTGCTGGTCGTTTGGGCCGTGCCCTTGAGGTTGCCGGCCTGGTCACGCAAGGTCACGTCTACCACGGCGTTCGGCGAAGTGCTGCCACACAGGTTGTCGTCGGTGGGGTAGACGCGCACGAACAGCGCCGAGCGGACGATGCCTACCTCGTGGCCGTCGGGCCGGATGTACCACAAGGCGACTGAGTGCCCGCTCTGCACGTCGAAGGGTGAGAAGTCCAGGGTGTAGTCACCAAACTCGTCGGTATGGCCTTCGACGCTGGGTCCCCCCTCGGTCCACACCTCGCCCCGCACGTCAGCCGGGTAGGCGACGTCGTAGACGTGGCCGGAGATGGTGTCGGCGCCGGCGTTCACCGTGCCCTCGATGCGGTTGACCTCGATGGTGATGAACGCGCCCTCGGTGTCCACTTCTACTGTGTCGCCGGGCACGATGTCCTGGCCGAAACCGGCGAAGAAGTTGCCGTCGCCATCGGCCCCGGTGTTGACCGTCTGCTTTTCCACGCCTGCACCATCCCTGAGGGTTACGTTGACGTAGGCGTTGGGCAGCACCTGGCCGTCTACCCAATTGTGGCTTTCCTGCACCCGGATGCGGTAGGGGCTCTCCACGGTGGAGGCCAGCTCGAAGCGGTTGTCGTCAGGGTTGGCATCGCCCAGATCGTTGGTGATCTCCACCGTGTTGGTGATGATCGTGCCACCGGGGATGTCGCGGCCCACGTCCACGCCCAGCTCGAAATCGCCATACCAGCCGGGACCCAGGTCACCCAGGTGCCAGACCACCAGGCCATCCTGAACCTCGCCGCCCCAGTTGTCCCAGGCGTGGCTGCAGTCGGCAGGCAGGAAGTCGGTGAGGACGGCGCTGCGCGCCGTGGCCTGGCCGTCGTTCCAGATGCGGATGCGGTAGCGGATCTGGTGGCCGGGCAGCACGGGCTCGTCCAGCAGCTCCTTCTCCACCCGCAGGTCCGGCCCGACCGTCAGCACGACCTCGGCCTGGTTGTCGTCGTAGCGCACCTCGGTGCTGGTGGTGCTTGCCTCGGCCACGTTGGTGAGGACGGTGCCCACCGGCGTGTCGTCGTTGATGCGCACCTGCACCCAGAAGCCGTGGGCGTCACCGGGGTTCATCCGGCCCAGGTGCCACACCAACCGGTTCCCCATGACGACCGGATCCATCCACCAACCGTGGCCAAGGTAGGTCACACCATCTGGCAAGGTGTCGGTAAAGACGACATCCTGGGCCGGCTCGGTGCCGTCGTTTTCAAAGTGCAGCCAGTATTGCAGGGTGTTGCCCGGCAGCGGCTCGCCCCAGTTGAAGTACTTGAAGGCGCGCACGTTGGGGCCGGGCGGCTGGGTGGTGAAGGAAAACTCGGCGTGGTTGTTGTCGGAGTCGCTGTCCGGCTCCTCGCTTGAGACATCCACGACGTTGGTCAGCTCTGTCCAGACGGGCACGTCATCGCCGATGCGCAGCTCCACGCGCATCTGCACCTGCCTCCAGTTGACCAGCGTGCCCAGGTTCCAACGGGCCCAGCCGGGCCCCTGGGCAGCAGGCGGGAAGTCCACCTCCAGATCATAGTTGCCCGTCGCCGGGTTCCAGTCGTAGCGGAGAACCTGGCCCAGAGTGGTATTGGCGGGGAAGGTGTCGGTCAAGGCGACGTCTGTGGCGGGGATGTTACCATGGTTCTGCACCTGCACCCAGGTGCTGTAGGTCTGCCCAGCCACGGGGCTGCCGCCTCCGTACCACTTACCCACCCAGAGGTTCACCTTGGGCTCATTGGGGGAGATGTCATGGTCCTGGGCATTGTTGTTGGGCTCGATGTCGCTGCTGGTGGTGTCAATCTCCACATGGTTGCGCAGGGTTGTGCCCCAGCCGATCGGCAGGTTGTCGTTCAGCCGCACGATCAGCTCCAGGTAGCCGCCGCGCCAGCCCGGCAGCTCGTCGCGCGTCCAGACCACCTGGCCCGGCTGGCTGGCGTCCACGCTCCAACCCTCGGGGTGCCACTCAGACACGAAGGTGACCGACAGCGGCAGCGTGTCGGTGATGCGCACGTGGAGCGCACTGGCTGGAAGGCTATTGCCATAGTCGATGTGATAGACGAGTTCGTAGCCGGGGGCCGGGTCCTTAGCAGGGACTCTGCAGTCTTTTCTAGTCGGGCAACAGCCAACTACTACATCTAGTGGTGTGTTTTTTTCAACCACAACATGTTGTATTTAGACGACCGAAATGAGCTCTATCGGCTCGATCGTGCACTTTA
>JACKQG010008000.1_pt1 | contig 10442 bp, 8 predicted proteins | sample 8237621 | NCBI WGS metagenome assembly JACKQG01 (sample SAMN15677084, study PRJNA649215) | marine metagenome | biome: marine; feature: Black Sea; material: saline water; isolation source: suspended particulate matter (SPM) from the Black Sea western gyre | collected 2013-06-09/2013-06-10 | depth...
TGAGCAGGGTGTTCTTATCCTTGGGAAGGCGATCCGTCATCTTGGCAAACTGGCTATCCGGGATGCTGATAGCCGTGGCAATGTGCCCCTTATCATACTTCTTCCTCTTGGGCCTCGAATCCACAAGAACCGCTTTCTTCCCATCGATCTGTTTTCCCACATACTCCACAGAAACCCAGGGGATATTCCCAGGAATCTTTTTCCAACCGGGAAAACCTGCTGCAAAGACTTTCACATTTTTATAACCGAGCTTTTCCGCCTTCCTGGCGGATTTATGACTCAGCTTTCAGGTGGGGCCGCCGCAGTAGAATATGAGCAGGGTGTTCTTGTCCTTGGGAAGGCGATCCGTCATCTTGGCAAACTGGCTGTCCGGGATGCTGATAGCCGTGGCGATGTGCCCCTTATCATACTTGGCCTTTTTGGGTCTTGAATCAATTATTGCAACACCTTCCGGTTGAAGCACCTTTGCGTACTGATTGACAAAGTCCGTGGTGACGATGTCATGGAATTTCCAGTCCGTCTTTGCAGCCAATTTGGCCGGGGCCTCTTTGGTAGTTGCGCAACCAGCCCACGACAATGCTGCCAGGGCCATGGCAACCAAAAGATATACTCCTTTTCGAAATCTTGTCATACTTTCCCTCCTTTTCTGGCTAAAGATTTAACAAAAAACCCGCTCGCCGCCAAATACAGAACCTAAGCGGTGATTCCTCTGTTTCTCCACAAGTTGATCCAGTACTACCCTGAGTATTTCCAAAATCCAGGCGGCATGTGAACATTCCCCGGCAATGTGGGCACCACAGGCCAGTTTAAGGGTTCTGTTCCAGCAAAATAGTAGATGTTGGGTTCTGTATTGATGCTGGGACAGACTACTCTTACGAGTTTCTCCCTCTCGGCCAGTTCACTTACCCTGCTCCGGGGATCATTCAAATCGCCAAAAACACGAGCCTTGGTTGGACAAGTTGCCACACATGCCGGTTCTTCTCCACGTAGCAGCCGATGCCAACAGAAGTCGCATTTATCTGCAATGTGCTTAAGCGGGTCAAGGTAGCGGGCGTCATATGGGCAGGCCGTAACACAGTTACCGCAACCGATACAGCGAGAAGGGTTTATTTCCACAAGGCCGTCTTTCCCCTTGTATGTGGCCCCCACCGGACAGGCCTCCACACAGGATGGCGCATCGCACTGCATGCAGCCCCCCGGTTGAAACTGAGTCCTCATACCGCTAATACGGCCGGTGTGTTTCACCCAGTTACGCCAGAAATCATTTGGCACATTATTTTCCACTTTGCAGGCGATCATGCAGGCCTTGCAGTCGTAGCATTTGGATGTGTCGATAACCATGGCGTATTTCTTTTTTCCGGTTTGATTCATTTTCAGGCTCCTATTTGCTGAACCATTCCCCCCGCACCCGATGCCTGTTACTCAAAACCATATTTTCTCAGCAAAGACCGATTTTGCGCTTTCAGCTTTGAGCAAGGCTTACGGTCACCATGGTCTCATGCATGGCCATGTTGCCGGTGATTTCATCGTCGTAGTCTTCCAGGATATCCGCGATGCAGGCGCCCTTCCCGTATATGTTCTTGAGGGCCTTTGACAGTACCCCGAAACCGCTTGCCATGTAGACCGTGTCCTTTCTGGTCTCTTCGGTGACATGGGCCTTAAGTCTCCCTTTTCCCACAGGGCTTGCCACCTCCACCTCGTCCCCCTCCCTGATTCCAAGCGTTTCAGCCGGCTCCGGGTGTATCCAGACGCTGTTTTCGGGAAAAATCTGGCAAAGAAGGGAGTTGTTTGTGCTGGAACCCTGGGTAATATAAGCGTTGCGCCCCACCACAATTCTGAAACGATCCTCAGGAACCGTCCTGGGGGGTCTGTAAACCGGCATGGGGTCTGCGCCGTTTTTCTTGTATCGCTCGCTATACAGCTCAATCTTCTTAGACCGGGTCCTGAAAGGCTTCTTGCCCTGCACCCCGTAGAGCTTATTGTTGATACTATAAACTCCGTCCTTTCTGAGGGCTTCAGCAGCAGCGGGGAGCTTTTGAAGCTGTTTCTTCCGGAATTCACCCAGTGTGAAATCGAAGTACTCCCCGAGATCGAGTCTCGCAGCGATCTCCTTGAGTATCCAGAAGACCGGTTTCGACTCGAAAAGGGCCGGGACCACCGGGTCGCGGGTGATCACGCAGGCCCCGGCCGACCCGCCCTGCAGCCCCGAGGCAGGATCCTGTCTCTCGAGGTAACTCGGGGCCGGAAGCACAAGATCGGCCATCCAGGCCGTATCACTCATCTGGATGTCTACAGTGAGCATGAAATCCAGTTCATTTATCATCTCTATTGTCTTACCCCGGTTGGCTCCGGTCTGCATGGGATTTGTCTTGTAGGTGAACCACCCCTTAACAGGATAAGGTTTACCCGCAATGACCGCATCCCGCGAAAGCTTGAAGGAACCCTCCTCCGGGAACATCATCAGCGCCTTGCCGAAATCGACCCTCTCTTCGGGATTGTCTTCATAAAAAGGAGCGTCATAGCCAGGAGAGCTGAGTCCGACCTTGCCAGGCAGGATAAGACCGCCCGGGCGATCCCAGTTGCCGAGCAACGCGTTGACAATGGCGAAAGACCTGCGGATCTGCGAGGAGTTTTCGTAGTCCGAGGTTCTCCTTCCGGGATAAACAATGGCAGCCGGGGCAGCCACGGCCAGCTCCCGCGCTATGCGACGGATATCCTTGGCCGGAATCTCGCATTCCTGTTCCGCCCACTCCGGGGGGTACTGGCGTACATGCTGGACGAGCTGCTCCATGCCGTAGGTGTTCCGGGCAACAAAATTCTTGTCGTAGAGGTTTTCAGACACGATGACGTTGGCTACGGCCAGAAAAAAGGCCATATCGGTACCCGGTTTTATCGGATGCCACTCATGGGCAAGGGCGGCTGTCTTCGTAAACCTGGGATCCAGGACAACCAGCTTGCATCCGTCTTTCATGGCGGTCACCATGTCGATACTGTCCGGGGTCACCAGGGCCTCAAACCGGTTGGCGCCCGCCATGATGACATATTTGGAATTCAGCACATCAGGGAAAGGGACGATGCCGAAGGTATCCAGAAAGGCCCGGTTTCTGCTGAGCAGACAGTTGGACTCATGGGAAAGAACATTATATGACCCGTAGACTTCGGCAAAGCGATGGACAAACTGCGATTGCAGGTCTGAGCCTGCCATGAAAAGAACCCCGCAACGGGTGTACTGATCCCCTATGGCCTTAAGCTTTTCAGCAGCATGGTCCAGGGCTTCATCCCAGCTCAGCCGCTGCCACTTTCCCTCTCCCCTGGCCCCTTTTCTGAGCAAAGGGTATTTCAGCCGGTCAGGGTCATACAGCTGTTTGGTCCCGGCGTTTCCCCGGGCGCAGAGCATCCCCCGTGATTTTGGAAATTTGGGATTGGGGTTAAGCATTTTTACCACGCCGTCTTCCACCCGCGCGATCAGACCGCACTTGTTGAAGCACATATCGCAGACAGAGAAGCGCCTTTGAACCTGAGGCTCCTGGAGACCGCCCCTTTTCTTAACCAGGGCGTGTAAAACTTGAGACTGTCCTGCCAAAGCTGTTCCAGCGGCCGCCGCTCCTGACAGTTTCAGAAATCTGCGGCGGCTCATTGGCCTTTGATTATTTGCCTGCATATCAAGTTCTCCGATAGACTAACCTGTCAACGATTTGAAAACATAAGTTCCGCCAATACCCAATCCGAATCACTTGCATTTGGCAGGTGAAGGTGAATCGAACGCGTGTCCGTAAAGATAGGCATAGATATCTTTCAGATCCTTTTCCGACAGCTTTTCCCACTGGTCGTTGCAAGGCAGGTTTTTATGTTCATCAAAGACCTTTTGCCAGTCGGCCTGTGTCTTGCTGATGGGGCTGAGAGGCTTCCCCACCCTATCGCCCGTTGCTCCTTCTTTGTGGCAAGCGCGACAGGTTTTACGATAGAGGTACTTCCCTTTTCGCGAATTTCCATTACTGCCGGCTCCGGCAAGACCTATTGTTACCAGCAAGAAGACCGTGGCAATCAAAACAGCACTTATTCGTTGAATCATATCCATTCCTCCTCTGTTTCCGTTATGAATTATGGGGATCACTCGCAAAAGAAGGGCAACTCCCCGTAACTTCCATTAATCAATCACACGCGTAGGACAGTAGGAGTAGATTTTCGTAGGCCTGGCGTCTTTGCGCGGATTTTTCTCAATTCCTTATTATCCCCTTTTAGGGTTCCTTGGTTTTTGCGATCTTGTCCTTTCCGAAAAGGAGCTTGCCAAATCTGCCCCCCACTTCAATTGGATCTCCCTTGTAGCCTAATGCCTTGAAGTCGATATAATCTGTCTTGCCTTCAAGTTGGCCCACATCCATCCCCTTCTTGGCTAAGACGCGAAAATCGATCCCTTCGGTGGAAAGGGCTTTGAAATCAACTCCGGGTTTTTCCTGGTGGCAACTTCCGCAGTAGGGAGCCTTGTTGAGGGAAGGGTGGCACTGTGCGCAGGATAGGGCGTTTTCTTTAGGCATGACGGTATGGGTTAACCCCCAGTACATGATGGTGTCAACGAACTCGTAGTTGCCGCTGTAGGGGAGGCCCGCGAATTTCATCCCGTCGCGGGAGGCCTTGTCCCAGTCCCAATGCTTCCAGTATCCTTTCCACAGTTGGGGAGCGATCAGATATTTATAGGTCGCGTCGCTTATCTGCTTTCCCCGGTGCAGTTTGAAAGGATATATGCGTGAGGCCTGGTCGTTCTTGTCCCCCACCGGTCTTGCCAGTTCAGTAACTCCCTTTTCATTGATCCGGTCCCCGAGGATGTATCTTTTTACTGTGCCGTTGTACCAGGCGTAGGACGGCTTTGCGTCTTTTTTCCACTTGAAACTCCCCTTCTTTTTTTTGTAAGTGGGCATACCGTACTTGTCTTTTCCGCCTTTGATATCTTTTCCGGCCGTTGACCAGTCCCAGTAAACCTTGGTCGGTTTTCCCCTGGCGTATATGGGGATGTGACAGGTCTGGCAGTCCACATGCCTTGTGTGACGGTTTAGATGAAAATCCAGCATTCCAATTCCGAGATGAGGCCTGTCCGTATGACAGGTTTGACAGGAAAGATCCCCTTCCACAGGGGCTACGGAGACGCTTCGACCTGCAATCATGTGGTTTCGAGTTTTATGACATTGCTGGCAGTTGAAGCCCAAACCTCCATCAGTCACACCCATATGGACATCATGAAATTTGGAAGGTTTTTTGAGGGCCGAGTCCATGTCTCCATGTTTGACGGCGTCGCCCCCCCCGCCTCGAAAGTGGCAGTTTCCGCCGCAGGTGTTACGGCTCGGCCTGCCCACATTCTGGGCCACTTTTTTGAGGTCGACCCCTTCTTTCGGATAACCAGCCCCTGCAGGCGACTTTTTGTACTTTCCGGTGGTATCATGGCAGACGAGACAATCTATCCGGGTCATGTCTGAAAAATCAAAATTCTGGTCTTCCCACCCGTAGCCGATGTGACAACTGGTGCATCTGGCCCAGTTGCCATTTAAGTTGATACAGAAGTTGTTTATGGTCTTGTCACGTTTTCCCAGGTCCACGCGTTTTTCATGTCCCACTGTGTAGGGTGACGAACCCTGCCAGTTCCAGTGTGCTGTCTTTAGTATGGCCTTACCTTCCAGCTCGTGACAGGAGAGACAGTTTTTGGTTACGGTCACGGCGTCAACTTCCCCTTCCAGCTTGACCAGTTCCCTGTGATCCGGAACCTTTTTCGCGTGGCATGCGAGACAGTCGGTGGGCGCTCTTGTTTCAAGGGGGTGGACCCCAGGGCCTCTCGCCATGGCACTGTAGATGACTGATCCCCGCACATGGGGCGCCTGTTCCGATTCCCTGTGGCAATCCATGCAAAGCTGATGATACGCACCCTTGAGCCCGGGCACATTGAGCCTTTTTGGATCAAATGAGCGATCATGACACAAGGAACAATTCTTGGGCATAGTTTTTTTATCTCTCATTTTGTCCATGGTTACAGGCTCGCCGTATACATCCCCCTTATTTCTCGGGTGCCTGTGGTGGCATATGGTACAGTCCTTCATCACATTGGCATGTTTGCTGTGCATAAAGATGACAGGCTGGTACATGTCCGTGGATTCCTTGATAACAGGGCTGTTGAGGGTACGCACCTTGGGGGCGTCAGCAATGGACGGAATTACCTGCCCGGTGTCCCCAACGGCCATTTTTTCCGTATCAGAACCTTCCGCCGCTTCTGCCGGAGAGAACGACCACAGGGTTGCGGCCAGGACGAGAAAGACCAGCAAAGCAGTGGTCGTGGATTTTGGCCGGGCCGGTATCATCTCTTTAGGCTGCGCCCCCAGAATCGGGAAGATGGAGACAAAAACCCGATACATAAACATGAGCGTAGCGATGAGTCCCGCTGTGATAAATAGTTCCCCGAGAGAAGGGAAATAGGATTTGATAATATAGGGCGGTGTATAACTGACCAGAAAGACATTGATCCGGTTCAGAAAGATACCCAGCACGAAGATGGTTGAGGCAAAGAAAAGCCATCCCGGAGATTGTCTCACCTTCTTGAACAGGAGGAGGAAAAAGGGGAGCATCACTCCGAAGAGCATCTCCACGAGAAAGGCATTAGTTTGAATCGTACCGTCGAGAAGATAAACATAGGTCCCCCGGACCATCATATCCCCGATCTTGACCGCGAGATAGATCCCCATCAGCACAGGCATGAATCTGGCAAGCGGGGTAAGGACCTCCATTTCAGGTCTCCTGTTGAAGGAACTGGCCACAATGATCGATTCAAAGATGACTATCGGATACCCGGCGGCAAGGGCGGAAAGGAGGAACAATAGCGGTAGGATCGGCGTATACCAGAGCGGATGGATCTTGTATTGGGCGATCAACATGAGGGATCCCAACCCTGATTGATGCATGCATGAAAGGACGACGCCGGCAATGATAAAGAGGAACATGACTTTGCCTAAGGTCCGATCTGCAATTCCCAGTAATTTTTCAATGAGATCATCAAAAATCCATAGCCTTCCCGGGAAATCCACCTTCCCCTTGAAACGCTCTACAACAATGGGCAAGAACTCGATGTAGAGGACGTTTGAATAAATCATCACGCACACGGCCACTTCAAAGAGGACCGACGTGGGATTCCAGCTGATCATCGGCCGCCAGATGTTCCAGTACCTTCCGATGTCTATCAGAAGTCCCAGGGTAACAAAGGTATACCCAAGCATTGCAGTAAGAAGGGCTGGGCGTATTACTGCGTGGTATTCCCTGCGGTTAAATATGTAGGCTATGGCTCCTGTGGTAAATCCCCCTGCGGCTAAGGCCACCCCTGTCGCTACATCGATGGCTACCCAGACTCCCCATGGAAACTGATTGTTCAGATTCGAAACCGCACCGATGCCGAATATGAAACGGGCGGCAACAAATAGGAGGCCCACACCCATGAAGGCAAGCATAACCATGACACCGGGGGTTAGAAACTTCTCTTCAACAGGAGTTGGTGCTTCGTGGGATTTCATGCGTTGCCTCCTTTTCCAGAGGAATCCTCATCGGTGCTCTCCTCCCTGTTTCTATAAAAACCAGTCAGCCACATAATGCCGCCAAGGACAACATAGAGCCCAATGGGAGCGGCCATGTACTGGAACAGCCCGTGCTGAATAGCCTCGGTGAGTCTCGGAGGAGCTGACTCGCCGAGTTTCGGGAAGCCGATGGTTTCAAACGGATCAGAGGCGATGTAGAGCCAAGTTGTTCCTCCCACCTCGTGTTCACCATATATGTGATCCACATACTTTCCGGGATTGTTTTTCATCTTCCACCTGGCGAGCCGCAGGAGATCGGACTTTTTGCCAAAGGTCATAACCTCCCTCGGACAGACCTGGACGCAGGCCGGAAGCTTGCCTTCCTTGATATAGCTGGCGCAGAAGGTGCATTTTCGCACACTCGGTGTAAGGGCATTGTGGTATTCATAGGCGGGGATCTGGAACGGGCAGGCTACCATACAGTAACGGCAGCCGATGCACTTGCTCACATTATAGACCACCGGTCCGTCCGGTTGCTTGGAAAGGGCACCGGTAATACATGCGGAAGCACAGGAGGGATCGTTGCAGTGCATGCACTGGAACTTGACAAAAGTGGGGCGCTTCCTCCAGATGAGGGTTCCGATATTTTTTGGGTAGTATTTATTCACTACCGTGTATGATGAAACGTCCGGACGTCGAAGGTTTTCGAGGACGCTAAGTTCTTCGAAGGATTCGTTCGGGTCCGGGAGGTGATGACGCTCGTTGCAGGCCTGTTCGCATTTCCGGCACCCCACACAGAGGGTCGTATCCACAAGACACCCATAGGTGTCGCCCGGCGGTTCGGTCTTCTTGCTGGCATGAGCCTGTGTCCCTGTCCCGGCCAGTGACGAAGCCGCAAGCGCCCCGGACAGTTTGAAAAAATGTCTTCTTCCTATTTCCATGGGTACCCTCTCGTGCAGGTTGTTCGCTTCGTTTTGAAAGGAACATGGGCCAAATAGCCTCTGATTTATGTTCCTACTCAAAAAATCTTATATGTCTTGGGTCTTTTTCAGTCTGATCAAGTGAAATGGCCCTTTGTTTCCGCCGGCCGCCCGTTCAAGTTCGTAAGAAGAAGGCTGCAGGACTTTGACGAGACCCGCTCGAGTATCCTGGTCACACCCGACTATTTCCAGGGTTTCATCCTTTTTCATTTTTCTGAATACTCCTGTCACTTTCAAAAGCGAAATCGGAGTGACCATGCCTTTGAGGTCAAGAACGCGATCAGTTTTTTTACCCACATCCCTATTCCCCCTCTAAGTTTCTTTTTGCTTAACAGGTAACTAACAGCAATATCGGTGCCAAACCGAATATAGACTTTGTTGAAATCGCTAATAAGGTTGAATTACTGTCTCTTTATCCTTTTCAGAGGTGAGTCTCTCAATATTTCTGTTGTCATGGAACTATTAAAATGTTAAAAATAGTTTTTAACATCTGCTAAAAATTTAACAGGAGGGAACCGTGTTCGAACAAGAATTGAACCGTTATTGGAAAACCGTGGTGGATACAATACAGGATTCCATCATGATTGTGGACAGGGCCGGAACCATAGTCTCCACAAATAAGGCTTTTGAGAGATTATTAGGGTACTCATGGGCAGAGATCGTAGGGCAAGACTGTGCCACTTTGGACTGCAATCTATGTGAAACTGTTCGGGACGAAAATCAGGACCTGTGGTGCAATCTTTTTAAGAAGAGAGTACTGAACCATCGGAGGTGTACCGTCAGGAAAAGAGATGGTAGTTACGTTGATGTTCTGAAAAACGCCGCTGTTTTAGAGGACGGCAAGGGCAATGTGCTGGGCGCCGTAGAGACCTTAACGGATTTGACTGAAATTATTAATAAAGATAACGAGATAGAGGCCTTTCGTCGCGAGCTCAGATCTAAAGATGGTTTTCATGGATTACTGGGATCATCCGCACTCATGAAACAGGTGTTTGAACTTATAGCCAACGCGGCTCGGTCAGACGCCCCGGTCATTATTTTCGGGGAAAGCGGTACAGGAAAGGAGTTGGTAAGCAGGGCTGTTCATGAAGTCAGCGATCGCAAAGAGAAACCGTTTGTTAAAGTAAACTGCGCCTCATTAACGGAATCCCTTCTGGAGAGCGAACTCTTCGGCCATGTGAAAGGGGCATATACCGGTGCGTACAGGGATCGGACGGGAAGATTTGAAACCGCTCATGGTGGCTATATTTTTCTTGATGAAATTGGTGATATGCCACTTTCCACCCAGGTGAAACTCCTGCGGGTTCTTGAAGAAAAAGTTATTGAGCGGGTTGGGGACAGCGAACCGGTTCCGGTTGATGTACGTGTTATAACCGCAACGAACAAGGATCTGAAGGAACTGGTATCAACGGGAAAGTTCCGGGAGGATTTATACTTCAGGATTAATGTTATACCGATCTATTTGCCGCCTTTGAGAGAAAGATTGGAAGATATTTCCATCTTGGCTGAAGCGTTTTTCAGAAGGATTCAGTTGAAAAGCGGCAAGAAAATAGAGGGAATAAGCAAGGATGCCATGGAGATTCTGATGAATTATTCCTGGCCCGGAAATGTCAGAGAACTGAAAAGCTTTTTTGAATATGCCTTTGTCACCTGCCAGGAGGCCCTTATAAAGCCGTACAATCTGCCGCCAGGCTCTTTCTCTCCCAATATATTGGCCAAAAAAGACAAACCAACTCTTCACAAAAGGGAGGAAACAAAGAAACAGCAGCTTGTGGAAGCTTTGCGGAGCACTGGCGGGAACCAGTCAAAAGCGGCCGAGATCTTAGGTGTAACCCGGGTGACCGTATGGAATCGTATGAATAAATACGGTATAGATTTGAAAAAAATGATAGGCAGTTGACCCAGGTAAGCGATGAACAAT
>JACKQG010008001.1_pt1 | contig 10441 bp, 6 predicted proteins | sample 8237621 | NCBI WGS metagenome assembly JACKQG01 (sample SAMN15677084, study PRJNA649215) | marine metagenome | biome: marine; feature: Black Sea; material: saline water; isolation source: suspended particulate matter (SPM) from the Black Sea western gyre | collected 2013-06-09/2013-06-10 | depth...
TGTGTTCAACATCATTCTGGCCACCACCTTTTTTCGCGTAAATACCTACTTGAATGGCGCTGCCCGATTCGTAGTACCGCAGGCCAAGATAGAGATTATTCCACAGTTATCCCACATTATCCCACAGGTATCCCAAACATCAGTCTCATGGGGTGAGGGTTCCACTGGCTACGACGCTCTGCGTTGTAGCCGTTTAGGAGTGTGGAAGATGGGCGCTGATATTTAGATAGGACTTACGCACTCGCGCAGGAAAAAGCCCGAAAATAGGGGTGTGTGGGGTACTCCGCACCCCACACACCCCTATTTTGGGTATATTTTTCATCGAACTGCGTAAGCCCTATTAGATTCGGATGTGACTTCTTCCTCTAGTTGATGTGTGCGAGCGAAATATGCTATCCCATAAATTTTCACTTTTGTCACCCACCTGCCCGGCAAATTTATGGTATAGCTCTTCATCAGAAGGCTGACTGCCAGCATTCCAAGGAGCAGACAACACCTCATCGGAATAAGAATTGCCCCTCTTCAAAGTAATTATAACTCTGGATGGTAGTTGCCCCGGAAATAAGGCTGTGTAATTCTGGTCTGCTTTGATTATTGTTTTGTCAATCAATGCTTGGATTTTGTTATTTTTCAGGTATTCAACGGAAAAGTAAGCAGGGATTACGCCATCATAAAGTAAAGCACAGGCCAGGCAACAGGGCAAGTGAAATTGTGCCTGTACAAAGTTCTCTGGGTACTTATCGCCGATTAGCTTCAGAGCTCTGTCAAAAATACTCACTTCGATCTTGATGATTTCATCTGGGGTGATCTGGTGTTCGCGGATAGTGTTCAATCCAGCTTCAATTGCAGAATGCAGCCATCGGCAACAGGCATAAGGTTTAAAATAATTGGAGCAAATAAGCCACGATTCTCCCAAACCTTCAACCAGGATTTCTTTATTGTAGTCGTCATGTTCATCCACAAAAAGAAAAGGTCCCACAAAACCATCTTTTGCCAGCAATGCGCTTTGTAAACCCGAAAGGGCCGCCCAGGCCACACCTTCTTTCGACATCGCGCCAGTGCTGACATCCGTAGAACCCCCAAGCATCGTAGGTGACAACACAGCAGCATTGCTGAGAGCATGAATGGTTTGAACAATATCTAAATCCAGCAAATACGCGACTGCCGCCGCCGTTCCGATGGCCCCCCATCTTCCGCTTGCATAGGTTGTGATATTCTCTCGTTTTCTTGCTTTGCTGAATCTGGTCGCAATTTCATATCCAATAATTACCGCTTTTTGTATTTCAGAAAACGGTAGGCTTAAATATTCTCCCAGCGATAGTGCAGCCGGAACAACAAGGCTTGCTGGATGCCCTACAGCCTGGCGGTGGCCTTCGTCAAAGTCAGTGAGACTGACGGAGAGCGTATTATAAAAAACTGCCCCGGACAACACTGAAGTTTCATCCATACCCCAAATTTTAAGATTACCACGGCCAAACAGTTCATTTTTGTTTTTCAGAACAATTTGAAAGGCACTGGTTCTAACACCACTATAGGCGGTGCCCACAGTGTCTGCTATAACCCTGTTGGCTTGGTGGATGGTTTTGGGATCAAAGCTTGTAAGGTTTGATCTGGAAATGAGTTGGGCAATTTTATATAGAAACGGGGCACGGGTTTCCATTTTGGAATCATTATTCCTTCATAGAGAGAAAGTTCCCGAAAAAAGGGTGTGCGTGGGGGGGAGCGCAGCCGCTTTGCGCCCACGTACATCCTTTTTTCGGGATATTCTCCCTTAGCCTAACCCGGACGAGCCGGAACCAAAAAGTAACGGGGGGAGTAGGGAGTAAGAAGTAATGGGAAATACACCTACTCCCTACTCCTTACTCCCTGGTACTTCAGCCAGATGATTGCTCCCAAAGTAACCAACGCGATTACTGTAAATGCAATTCTGCTGGTTAGGATGCTGCTGTTCGCATCATTTGCCAGGATAACTTCTTGCTGCGCCACGGGTTCGATTTCTTCCCCACAAACTTCCGGGTTGAAATTTTCATTCAGGGCGTAAGAGATTGTAAATTGGACGCTGAAGATTTGCTCCTCATACACAAGGTGGAACTCACCCCTCTGCGTGATGGGCAGATAAACGAATCCCGGACGGCTGAAATCCAGGATATTGCGTTCTTCGATATAGGGAACGAGGGCGGATAAGTTCTCGATATCCAGGCGCAGCGGTGCTTTGTTGGTGAGGACGAAGGCTGCCAGGGCAGGCGCCTGATTGATCAACAAGATTTCTTCTGGGGTGTTTTCCTCCGCAAATCCATCCTCAGCTATTGATGGTTCCTTCGTAACCAGGATAGTCTCGCGCGCATCCTGGGGCAGCACATACAGCGGCGTTTCAGAGTTGTTGTGAATTAGCAGGTATCCTTTAGCTGAGTTCCTAGGAGAGAGTTCGATGATTACATTTTCTGGCAGAAGCATACTGCCGATACTGTAAACCTCGGCGAACCAATAATCGGGCCGCGGCTCACAGGCCCTGGCAGTCTGGGAGGGAGAGAATAATGCCCCAAGCAGCAAGATGAAGGCCGCTAAACGCTGTATCATGCTTGATATTTTATCGCACGTCTGACGTCAGGTGGGGCGCACTTTCCTCCAAGTGCGCCCCACCTGACATCCCGCTTTCTTAGCGATATGGTAAACTCCCATCGGTTTACATCATGGACGAAAAAACCCCCCGAACCCTCGAATATCCCAAGATCCTCGACCGCCTGGCCGGGTACTGTGCGTTCAGCGCCTCAGCCGACAAAGCCCGCGCCCTGAAACCATCCTTGCGATTGCATGAAGCGCGTGAGCGCCTGGCTGAAACCAGCGAAGCCCGAAAATTGCTGGAAGAACGTCCTTCGACGAGCATAGGCGGGGCACGTGATATCCGCGATGCTCTCAAAGCGGCCTCCCGACAGGCAGCGCTGGAAGCCAATCAACTGCTCGATATCAAGGACACCCTCATCGCCGCTCGCAGCCTGCGACGCCTGTTCGAGCGCGAGGGAGACCGCTTCCCGCACCTGGCCGAGATCACGCTGCGCTTACCGTTTTCGACGGGCCTGGTCGATGCTATCACCCAAACGCTAAACGACCGCGGTGAAATCCTCGATACCGCCTCGGATAAACTGGCAAACATCCGCCGTGATCTAAAAGTCGAACACGACCGCTTGCTTTCCCAATTGCAGCGTATGATCAATAATCCCGACATCAGCCCTTATTTGCAGGAGGCATTGATCACTCAACGGGATGGCCGCTATGTCATTCCTCTACGTACTGACTTCAAGGGGAGGGTGAAAGGCATTGTGCACGATCAATCTGCATCGGGGGCTACGCTCTTTGTAGAGCCGCTCAGTGTAGTTGAGAAGAATAATAAATATAAAGAGTTGCAGCTTGCCGAGCGCGATGAAGAACGGCGCGTTCTATTGGAACTGACGGCCCAGGTGGCGGAACATGCCTTTGCTTTAGATGAGATGATCGAGGCACTGACGGATATGGACGTGGCCTTCGCCCGCGCCAAATATGCTGAGGACTTGATGGCGGTGGAGCCAAAGCTGCGTTCCATGACCGGGGACCGAAGACCGGAGACCGTCTCCCGTCCTCCGTCTCCCGTCCTCCGTCTTTTCCAGGCCCGTCACCCCCTCCTGAACCAGGAAACAGTCGTCCCCATCGATGTCGAGTTAGACCCTCAAATCAGGGCTCTAGTAATCACCGGCCCCAACACCGGCGGCAAGACGGTCTCACTCAAAACAGTCGGTTTGCTGGCTTTGATGGCCCAAACCGGGCTGCACATCCCCGTACATCCCGAGTCCGAGATCAGCCTCTTCAAATCCATTTATGCGGATATCGGCGATGAGCAATCCATAGAGCAATCCTTGTCGACGTTCTCTGGGCATATTACCAATATCATTCGGATTTTGGAGCGCGCCGATACCAGCTCGTTGGTGATCCTGGATGAACTGGGCGCGGGGACTGATCCCCAGGAGGGCGCGGCCTTAGCGCGGGCGCTGCTGACGCACTTGCTCGAGCGTGGGATTACTACCCTGGTGACTACTCACCATCCAGAGTTAAAAGCATTCGCCCACGCCACACCGGGAGTGATCAACGCCAGCGTGGAGTTCGACCTGGAGACTCTTCAGCCTACTTATCACCTGACAATTGGCCTTCCGGGCCGCTCCAACGCCCTGGCCATCGCCGAAAGGTTGGGTTTGCCTGAAGAGATCGTCGGCGCGGCGCGGCAGGAGATTGATCCTGATGATCTGCGAGCTGAAGATTTATTGGATGATATTTACCGTCAACGGGATGTCTCTCGCCAAGCTCGTCAACGAGCCGATGAGGCCAAGCGCGAGGCTGAAGATATGCGCGCCGAATTGGCAGAGCGCCTGGAAGCAATCGAGGACGAGCGCCGTGAAGTGCTAGAAAATGCCCGTCAAGAGGCTGAAGAAGAGGTCAAGAGCGTTCGGGATGAAATCCGCGATCTGCGGGTAGAACTCCGCCGGGCCCGTCAGCCGCTGGAAGTGATCCAACAAGTTGAAGAGAAAATCGAAGAGTTGGCCGAAGAAGTCGAAATTCCTGTCGAGCGTCAGGTGCCAGACATTACGCCTGTGAGCGGGCCTATCCGCCTGGGATCAAAAGTGCTGGTGCGCAGCCTGGATAAGGAAGGCATTGTGGGTGCTCTAGGCGAAGAAAAGGCAGAAGTGCAGATCGGCGTGCTGCGGGTGCGGGCGAGGTTATCGGAGTTGGTGCTGGTGGGGGGAGAGGAAAAACCGACCGACGACCGACGACCGATAACGGCAGTTGACAGTCAACGGTCAGTGGTTGGTAGCCACCCGTCGCCTGGCGTTGAACTCGATCTGCGCGGCCAGCGTGCTGATGAGGCCCTTGATGTGCTCGAAAACTATCTCGACCGGGCTTATCTGGCGCGCTTACCCTGGGTGCGCATCATTCATGGCAAGGGCACCGGGAAGCTGCGCAAAGTGGTGCGCGAGGCCCTGCAGCGCTATCCGCAGGTGACATCGTTTGAGGCAGGGAAACATAACGAAGGCGGCGAAGGGGTCACGGTAGCAGAGTTGAGGAAATAGTGGGACACGGACGCCATAGGCGTGCCTTCGGCAACACTGATATCACGGATATTTTTAAATATCCGCTTAATTCGTGTTTATCCGCGTCCCGTTTTTATTTTTGAGAGGTTGTAATGGTAAAACCCATCGAAGCTATTATGATCGTCGCGGGCCAGCGGGGTAGTGATATTTATGGCGAGTATGCTTTGCGGCACCCGGAGCAAATCCGATTTGTGGCTGTGGCCGAGCCAAACGCTGAACGCCGCCTGCGCTTTGCGACACAGCATAATATCCCCGCTGAAAACCAATTTGAAACCTGGAAACCTTTGCTTGAGCGACCCCAATTTGGTCAAGCCGCTTTCGTCTGTACCCAAGATCAGCAGCACACCGCCCCGGCTCTGGCTGCTCTGCGCGCGGGCTATGATGTGCTCCTTGAGAAACCGATGGCGACCACCGCCGATGAATGCTGCCAACTGGTTGATATTGCTGAAGAAACCGGGCGGCAACTGCACATCTGCCACGTTTTACGTTTCACAAAGCACTTCACAAAGATGCGAGAGATCATTCAATCAGGGGATTTGGGAGAAATTATCAATGTCTCCCACCGTGAAAACGTCTCCTGGTGGCATATGGCGCACAGCTTCGTGCGCGGCAACTGGCGGCGAGCGGCGGATAGCGCCCCCATGATCCTGGCCAAGTGCTGCCACGATCTGGACATTCTGATCTGGCTTATGAATCAGAATTGTGCGCAGCTCAGCAGCATGGGCAACCTGATGCATTACCGCCCCGAAAACGCGCCCGAGGGTGCTCCCAAATATTGCCTGGATGGGTGCCCTGTGGCGGAAACCTGTCCTTATTATGCTCCCTTCATCTACGTGGATTTACTGCCCTTATGGCGCAACTACGCCGATACCGCCAAAGGATTTCCCCGCATAGCAGCCCAAGCCCAGGAGCGCGCGCCGGGTTTGGTGAAAGCGCTCAGCAATTTAGCACCATCTTTACGTGAGATCAGTGAGTATCGCGGCTGGCCCCGCTCGGTGGTAGCCCAAGACCCCACGCCTGAGAATCTCATGGACGCGCTGCGGGATGGGCCTTATGGTCGTTGCGTGTATCACTGTGACAATGATGTCGTCGATCATCAGGTTGTCAGCATGAAGTTTGCAAGGGGAGCATCGGTCACTTTGACCATGCACGGCCATTCTCACACAGAAGGGCGCTTCACTCTCATCCAAGGTTCGCGCGCCGAGTTGCAGGCTGCCTTTGGTTATGGGGGCTCGTGGATCGAGGTCAACGAGCATCGCAGTGACCTGAGAACGCATTACGACACCAGCGCCGATAAAGCCTCTGGTCATGGGGGAGGGGATGATAGGTTGATGGATGCTTTTATCAATAACCTGCGGGAAGATGGAGCGGCGAATTTCGAACTGGCATCGCATCTGTCAGCGGCGCGGCAGTCGCTGGAGAGTCACCTGATGGCCTTTGCCGCAGAGGAAGCTCGGCTTGGTGATAAGGTAGTGTGCATATCAGGGTTCCGCCGCTGAAACGGATTGCCCCGAAAAATGGAGTATGTGGCGTGCTGCGCACGCCACATACTCCATTTTTCGGGTATAGTTACCCCTCATCAATGAGATGCTCGGTATGCACAATGCGCCGGGTGCCGGTTTCGCAGCGAATGATGACGGATTCGGTTGTGGCAATCTCGCCATGATAATGAACGCCTTCAAGCATCACGCCACCAGTGATTCCGGTAGCAGCAAAATAGATATTGCTCCCCTTGACTAGTTCGTCACAAGTTAATATTTGTTTGGTGTCGAGATTGGCGTTCCTGATTCCGGCACGCTCCTCGGCGGTTTGGGGGTCTAGTCTCCCCAGCATGGCACCGTGCAGAGATTTGACCGCGCAGGCAGCAATGACTCCCTCGGAGACGCCGCCGGTACCCATCAAGATATCCACGTTGACATCTCTGCTGGCGGCCATCAAGGCCCCGGCAACATCTCCTTGGGAATGGGCCATAACTCTGGCCCCGGTTGCTTGGATTTCTGAAATCATATCTTTGTGGCGGGTGCGGTCGAGCACGAATACGACCAGGTCGCGCACCGGTTTTCCTTTAGCGCGAGCGACCAACGCCAGAGTCCAGGCTGCCAAGGCGTCTATACATTCGGGCACCAGGGCGTCAGCAGCATCAGCCCCGACGATGATCTTCTCCATATAAACTGCGGGGAAGGGAGACCACATCGAGCTGCGCGGCGCGATTCCGGCTACGGACATAGCGCCGGGTAAACCTTTGATCAGCCGGGCGGTTCCATCGATGGGGTCTGTAACCACATCCATAGCCGGGCCATTGCCATTGCCAACTTGAGCGCCACTGTTGAAAGGTGATGAAACGCCTAAACGCCCTTCCTCGCCAATTACAATATGACCATCGATATCTAAAGAGTTAAATATGCATGCCATCGCATCTGCGGCCAGGCGGTTGGCTATGACAGCGTTTCCACACCCCATCCAACGGCCCGCGGCCAAAGCCGCCGCCTCGGTCACGCGTACCAGACTCAAACCTAAGTTGGGGGAAATTTTCTCGTTCATGTTGTTTTCCTAATCGAAATCGCTCAGTCAGATGGGAAAATTCCCGAAAAAAGGGTGTGCGTGGGGGTGTTGCACACCCCCACGCACACCCTTTTTTCGGGGTAATCTGTTCTATGGTTGAGCAGTAACTCTTATTCATCAATTGCTTCGATTAAACAAGCTGCTTCCCAGGCCAACATGCCGCCACGCAGAACCTTGACGTTATCATAGCCCTGGTTAGTTAGCAAATATGTTGCCCGGGTGCTGCGCCTACCCCCGTGACAGACGAATACTACTTGTCTGTCTTTGGGAATCATCGATGAGTCTGACAACAGCTTGAATAGGGGCATTGATTGGGCCTGCATGATGTGCATCTTCTTGAACTCGCGCGGTTCGCGCACATCCATCACCAGGGGTGGATGCTCGCTGTGGAGTTCACCCCACAACTCTTCAGGAGATATGCCAGCCACTTTTCCGGAGGGGATTTCTGTTTTTATGGGGGCCTCCAGGGGGTGATCGATTCTCTTGGGAAGATTTTGACATTCCATGAAGACGCGCTGGCTGCATTCGTAAATACAGATGGCTGGATCGAGTACGTGGTGGTACATATATGAGATGGCCTGGTCGTAGCTCAGGCAATGATCGGCGCCGACGTTATCGTAGAGGCCGGTTGATTTCATTTGATCCAGCACTGGAGGCTGTACCCGCATGAAGTACACATCCCCACCGCGTTCCCGCATCAGATCAACAATACTCTCCAGGGCATGTATCCCACTGATATCGCATTGACCCACACTAATCATGCGCAGCAATAAAAAGCGCTGGGTAGTGAAATTTTCAAGGTGACCCCGGATGGTTTCTTCGATATGATTGACTGCTCCAAAGTAGAGATCGCCTAAAATGTCGAAGATCGCCATCTGAGGGCAGGGGGTCTTTTCAGGTTGATGGGCGAAGTGACGGAAGTTTAGAGCAGGCAATACCGGTTCAACCCGGGGCACACTCGTGCGTAGAATGTAGATTGCCAGGGAGAGCATAATCCCGGTCAGAACCGCAAATTGGAGAGGCAAAAAAAGGGTTGCCAGAAAAGTGACCACCATGATAATCGTGTCTCCACGCATACCCCGTAGAATACGCATGATTTCTTTTCGGTCTACTAATCCATAGGCTGTTACTAGCAGAACAGCAGCGAGAGCGGTACGGGGAACATAAGCCGCTAACGGGCCAAATATCAGTATGCTAATGAGTACGAATATTCCAGAAAACACACCCGCCAAAGGAGTTTTGGCTCCTGCATCGAAGTTCACACCAGTACGGGTGAACGATCCGGCTGTACTGTATCCAGAGAAAAATCCGGCAGCAATATTTGAAAGCCCCTGGCCGACGAACTCCTGGTTACTGTCCAAACGCTGCCCGGATTGGCTGGCTATGGATCGTGAAATGGCGATACTTTCTACAAGCCCAATGGCCCCAACGGCTAGAGCGCCTGATGATAGATTCGCGATCCAGTTTAGATCGAGGGAGAACTGTGTGAGAGGCGGTAAGCTGCGCGGCAATTCACCGATAACGATGACGCCTTGTTGATCCAGGCTCAGCGCGGCGACAATGCACGCAGCAGCAACCATGCCCAGAAGCGGCGCAGGCCACTTGGGCTTGAATACGCGCATCAGAACAATAAGTAGAAAAATACCTAATCCGATGAATAAACTGATCCAATGAATTTCCTGGATGTGCGCACCGATTTCTTCAATTGTGGCTAGCAAAGAATGATGGCTTGGAATTTCTAAACCAAGCAGATGGCGTAATTGACTGACCCCAATCAGCACGCCTGCCCCAGTGGTAAAGCCGATGACAACCGAATCAGAGACGAAGTTTACTAATACCCCCAGCCGCGCTAACCCCAAAATAAGTTGAAAGACACCTACCATCACTGCCATTATCCCGGCCGCGGCTAAATACTCTGGTGACCCTGGTGCAACAACAGGCAGCAAAGTGGTCAAAACAAGCAGGGAAAGGGTATTGGTAGGCCCAGTGCTAAGATGGTTGGACGACCCCCACAATGCGCCAATGATGGCCGCCACAATTGCAGAATAAAGCCCCACTTGTGGCGGCAATTCGGCGATCATCGCATAAGCGATAGCCTGGGGTAGTAGTACTATCGCCACCGTCAGACCTGCTACAAGGTCGGGGCGTAAATCGCTGAGCTGATAGTTTTTTAAGATGTCAGCCGGGCGAGATAAAAAAACTGATGTGTTTCTCCAGATTTGGTTTAGCATACAATGCCACAGAACGGATTTGCCCGAAAAAAGGGGGGCGCAGGCGCAGAGCGGACCGCTTTGCGCCTGCGCACTCCCTTTTTTCGGGATTTTAAGTCAGTATTACGTCAGTTACGGATGATGAGCCATATCCCTGCGATGATCATCACCATGCCAAGCAGTATCCCTGAGGTGGTTTGCTCTCCTAGCAGCAAGGCGCCACATATCACTGCGACCACGGGGATAACAAACGTCACCATGGATGCAATTGTGGCGCCGAAGGTCTTTGTGTTGGAGAAATCGAGCATCATGGCGAAAAATGTTCCGACAATGGCGGCGTAAATAACCACCAACCAACCGGTATTGTTTATTTGGGAGATGTCTAAATCAGAGATCAACCAGGCGAACGGTAATACGATGACCGCTGATGTGATCATCCTGATAGTAGCAACATCGAATGTGCTGAAATCACGCATCTTTTTGCGGATATATACGTTCATCACGCTGGCGCTCAGGATACCAGAAAACACAAAGACATAACCCAAGGGATTGGCC
>JACKQG010008002.1_pt1 | contig 10441 bp, 7 predicted proteins | sample 8237621 | NCBI WGS metagenome assembly JACKQG01 (sample SAMN15677084, study PRJNA649215) | marine metagenome | biome: marine; feature: Black Sea; material: saline water; isolation source: suspended particulate matter (SPM) from the Black Sea western gyre | collected 2013-06-09/2013-06-10 | depth...
TCACCTCCTGCAAAGGTGGTTCGGCGAATAACAGGATTCGCCCAATCAAATAAATCAATTGCAACTAAGTCAACATTGTTGAATAACACATCCTCAATAACTGGATCACTATTGTATACCGTAATACCAAATTGTGCGTCATTGAAAGTCACATTTCGAAGAGATGAACCTCTATTACGACTGGATGAATTAAATTGAAATCCATCGTGCCATGTGAATCCTGATTGGACTTGGAGAGTTATTGGATCAGCAGCAGTACCATCTGCTACTACTTTCCCATCAACAAAAATCCGGACACCTGGGCCCATTTGTAGAATTGTACCAGCATAGATACGTAATTCATCACCTGCTGCAACTGTGAAATCATTGTTGATATCCATTGTGCCTGACCAAATTATCAGTGCCTTTGAGGAAGTAGGCAGGGATTCATCATCGGAAACTAATTGTGAATTTTCAACAACTGGTAAAACAGATACAAGTGATGAGAGTGTCATCAGCATAGTGAAGATGATGGCAGTTCTCACGCCTCTTACCATACTAAGACCACGCCACGCGCACCATGTTTGATGATTCCCCTCTTGTGTATTGGTAGAAAGTCAGGATAATATGCGTTCAGTTCACCTTATTTCTGAAAATAATTGTTTAATCAACTTCAACTACGGTGAAAGGAATTCCACGGTCTTCTGCCATTTCAATCACAACTCTAGTCCACTTACTTGTAGGTGAAGGAAAGGCGATGAGTTCGGTTGCTGCATCAAGCAGACGATGGGTAAGAGATGTAGGTGCTTCGTGGCGACCTGTATCTTCCAATCCCTTTCTTGGAGCACCCCATTCTTCATTGAACACTGCGTGTGGAACATTGTTGTTCTCAGCCCATCGTTCGGCTAGGTAATCCACCCCACTAGCACCACCTGTGATTACTAAATCAGGGTGTGCTTCTTTCTGGGTCCATTCTTCGATCGCTTCTTCTACTACTGAGAAATCATAAAATCTGCTTGAACCCACTATTACGAGATTGATTATTCTCCCATCTTCATTCAAATCCTTGCCACCGAGGCGGCCTAGGACATCACTACCTGATTCTCCCACCATGTTAATGAATAGAGATGTGAGATGATAAACCCATGTATAGAACAGGGGTATTCTAAGCAAAAATGTGTTCTTTGAAGGCATCTTCTACTAACAGATGAGATTATGATGGGGTGGTCAGTCGGCGGCAAACATGGAGACGGCTTTCATCCTTCTAAAAACCGAGCCGGCCCGTGAAAGAGAGGTATATTCAGCCCTCGTTGATGTTGCTGAAGTGGTTGAAACTCACGCCCTATATGGCGAATACGATTTACTTGCAATAGTGAAATGTGAAACTTCAAAAAATTTGACTTCTATTCTCATGACGCAATTACGCCAAATTGACGGTGTACGAGAAACTGAAACACTAATTGCGGTGGATTATTGAGGTGATAAGGTGGCTGTAGGATTTGTTCTAATTATAACAAAAGCGGGATTTGAGCGAAATGTTCGCTCAGCCCTTGACAGTATTGAACTCGTCACTGGATGCTGGGGCGTTTTTGGTGAATTTGATATCATCACCAAAGTTGAAGCTGATGATGATGCAGCTCTTACCCGCTGTATTGTAGAAGATATTCGAACCATTGAGGGGATTACCGAAACTCGTACCCTCATTGGCGCTGAAATCTAAAATAATCAGTTATGAAGATGGCTGTGGATTCGCTCTGCAAGAGCCTTGCCAATTCCAGGGACTTGGATAAGATCTACTAGACTCGCATGGTCTATCCCTTTTCTTCCTCCGAAGTGTCTGAGAAGTGCCTGCAATTTTTTGGCTCCTAACCCTTCAACCTCTTCTAAGGGGTCGAGTAAAGCAGTTTTACCTCTTCTTTTCCTATGAAAATTATTGACAAAGCGATGAGCTTCATCACGAGCATAAACCAGTAATCTACCTCGCCTATCGAGTACCACTGGGGATTTCCCATTCCGATACAATGTCTCTTCTTTTTTGGCTAGTGCAGCAAGTGGAATACGCTCTTTCAAACCATGTTTTTCAAGCAGGTTAGAAATTGCTGAAAGATGCGTTTCACCACCGTCAATAAGTAGTAAATCAGGCCATTCATCTTGCCGTTTTAACCACCTCTCTACCACTTCTCTCATCATCTTGAGGTCGTCGAATACTTCTCCTTTAACACGATATGTTCGATATCCCTTTTTATCTGGCCTACCGCCTCGCAGTGTCACACATGCACCTACTTTTTCTGACCCTTGAAGTTGTGCCATATCAAAGCAAACTACGACATCTAATGACTCCATTTCTAGGTACTCTGCTGCTTCCACAGCCGAGCGATTTTCAAGGTTGCCAGCGGCTCGCTTATCAACGGCCCTTTGAGCCTGCATCTCTGCATTTTGGTCTGCTAATGCTCTGAGAGTTGCTAACTCACCACGGATTGGAACTCTGATTTCAACCGCTCCATTCCGACGTTCTTTCAACCAATCTTCTAATTGCTGTCCGATAGGTGTTGGTGTGAGAATTTTTGCTGGTGGTCTACGCGAATGATAGTGTTCGGATAAGATGAGGCTTACAGATTCTGAAACATCCCCTCTGTGTAAAAGCGGATAGTGTGTTTTTCCTGTAACTACTCCTTGTTTTGCGTGCAGAAATACAACTGCACCAAGGTCGCCACGGCTACCAAAACCAATGGCGTCTACATCTTGATAAAATCTGCTTGAAACTACTTTTTGTGAAAGGGTTCGCTGTACTGATGCGATTATATCGCGGCTTCTCGCCGCTTCTTCAAATTGCATTTGTTCACTTGCTGAATCCATATCATCTTGTAATGTGGTTAGAAGAGACTCAGCATTGCCTTCCATCACTTGAGTAACCGCCTCAACTTGTTGATCATATCCTGTTGCATCAATACAAGGAGCGGAACACAATCCAATGTGCATCGCCAAACAGCCCTGCGGAAGTAAAGTAGGGCAATCCCTAACCCCAAATTGCCGCCTTAATAGTTGGATTACCTGTTTGGCGGCCCCTGCATCTGGAAATGGACCCCACAGCCTAGCATTTTCCGGAGGATGGCGCGTGTAAATGATTCGAGGTACTTCTTCATCGGTGATAGCGATGAATGGATATGATTTATCATCAGTCATCAATGAATTGTATTTTGGTTTATGACTGCGAATAAGTTCACGCTCTAATGTTAGCGCTTCGCGCGGATTTGGAGTAACAATACAATCTACGTTGTCAGCTTCTTCAACCATTTTAGGTATCATATTGCGAACCGGATTAGTTGAAAAATAAGATTTTATCCGTTCTTTCAATACTGTTGCTTTACCAACATATAGGACTCTTCCATCGTCGCGCTTGAAGAGATAAACGCCCGGCTTTGAGGGCAGATGCAACTTCGATGCATCCACTGACATTAGACAATCGGGGAAGGTGAAGGGAAATGAACCCACGCCTCGCCTCGCACTTCATGCTCACCGAGGCGCAGACCAGACTTCTGCGACTTCTGTCCACATTCCCTGACACATTGGAGGGTGCTTGGGATGTGCCTCGTGAACTCTCTCTTCCCGGTTTAGCAGACCAGTTAGGAGTCGTGCGCTCAGCACTGAATCCACCTATTTCTTCACTAGAGAAGGATGGGCTTGTGCATACTCGAAAAACCCATGTGATCGGTGGCGGGCATCGGAAACGAACGGTTGTCCATATTACTGAAAAGGGTCGAACAATTGTCGCAGAATTAGAACCAGAAGATGAAATTGAAACAAGCGGGGAAATTCATGGGCAAATGCCCGGACTCACACATATTCACGGTAGGGAAAAATTACTTCTTGAAATGATGGATGTACTAGAGAATGGTGCCACATTACAAGTTGTGGGGCTGCCAGGAATTGGGAAAACCTCGCTGCTAAGAGTATTAGCAGAAAATGCACTTTCTGATGGATGGAATGTGAACTGGATAACTGTGCAATCTTTCCATGATGTTGGCAAGTTATCGTCTGAGTTATTGGCTATTGAAGATGGGCCTAAAGATGTTGATGCAGCGTTTTCAGCAGTGCTTGATATCGCTAAGAAAAAATTGTTTGTAGTTGATGAATTACAGGCAGTACACGAGCGTCACAAATCCGAGGTGATGGCTTTGATGGAGGTGTTAGCAGAGAGTGATGGCGTCACTCTCGCTATCGGTTGTAGAGCTCCATCTCCAATCGCAACTGGAACTGTTTTCAAAATAGATGAAATCTCAGAAGATGATGCTAGAAAGTTACTTCCTGAAGACTTAGATGAATCTATTGCCCAACAAGTGATTAGTGGTCTTGGCGGTCATCCTTTAGCACTGAAACTATGGCAACCAGGTCATTCTCTTCCGGAAGCAGATGACCGAATTCAAGAATTTATTCGCACTGATGTAGTGGAAAAACTTCCTTCTGAAGAAATTCCAACTTTGGATGAATTGGCCGCCTCACCATTACCCATTTTAGCTGACCAAATGTCCAACGATGAAGGAGTTGAACCTCTAGATGAGTCTGCTTTGTTACGCTGGAGTGGAGAAGCACTTGAACTTCAACACCTAGTAAGGAATGTTCGTCGCACTATGTGGGATGAAGATGAAGCGAGAGAAATTCATTCTTTGGCAGCAACATATTGGGCTCAAAGAATTGAACCAGAAGCAAGATTGCATGAGGCTCACCACAGGGTTCAATCAGCAAATTCAGAAACTGCAGATGATGTTTCTAACTCTCTTGAAGATGGTATTCAAGATATGTTAACGGTTGATTCCGCTGCAGCGGCTGCAATCATTTCAGATGCCATCCAAATTCTTCCTGATGCTCATCGTTTACGCCTATTATCTGCAAAAGTTGCAATCGAAAGGGGAGAGGGTGAAATCGCTGAAAAGGAATTGAGCCGATGCGATAAAGACCTACAAAAAGAGACTCAATGGCGATTACTTAGCGCCCGTATCAAGAGATTGCATGGAGAATTTGATGAAGCAAATAAAGAGGAAAAATTGATTCTCAAAGAAGCAGATCCAACTCTAGCCTCAAAAATTCGGCTCAATCGTTTAATCCTTGGACTAGAAGATAGACTACCTGGGACAAGTGAAGAAAAAACCCGTGATGCTGTTGAAAAGGAGATTTCAGAAGTCGACCTCTCTGCTTTGACTGCAAACAATCGAAAAGCGGCTTTAGTCACAATTGCAGCTATCCGCCACTCATTAGCCTTAGAATCAGGAAATCCAGAAGCGGCAGCAAAAATACGCACTGATTTAGCGACTACTGCAAGCCCTAATGACCCTGTGATTGAGGAAATGTCTGCCCGTGCAGCCTTGGTATTTGGCGGTGATCCAATCCGTGTCAAGAGTCTTATTTCAAGAACCAGTAATCCACTTAGAAGATGTGCACTAGGGCTTCTATTGGTCAATCATGCTCACCAACAAAAAGACTCTGATATTGCTGAAATTTTGGCTACAGTTGAACATCCTCCCGATATGGGTACGACCACCGCTAGGCGCCTATCTGCACAACACTGGTATTGGCGTGGATTAGTTGATTCTAGACAACGCGTAAAATGCTGGCAAGAAGCTTTGCATCGATTTGGCATGGCTGAATGTGCAAATGCTTACATCCAATTACAACACAAACTACACGATGCTATGCGTCTTATCTGATGAAAACTAATATTTCTTTGATTTACCAATTTTCATCGTCTAAATCGATGCCAGCCGTCCAATCAATGTCGGTACCACTTCCACTTCCTGCACCCATAGGAGAAATTCCTAGCAATTCTCTCTCAACCTCATAGGTATTTGACTTGGCTGAACGAATCTGAATTAGTTTCTCTTCTTTTGCTGCACGCTTTTTCTTCTTACGTTTTGAACGCCAGTAAAATAATAGGAAAATTATTGCCAAAAGGGCAATCAAATATGACAGTAATTCTTGGATTAAGAACCCATAACCAATGGTGAATTGGAGACTAATTTCGTCGCTTTGGTCAAGTTCACAATTATTGGGATTTTCACCGAGACAAAGTGGTACTCGATACAAAATATGCTGACGATTTCCATCAACTATGCTCTGCTCATCTCTGCCTAATGATGATGTGAATTCCAACTCCAAACCTGTTGGCATGGTTAACTCAAAAACTAAAGCAGGTCGGATGTCCAAATCTTGGTCATTGTTTGAGTTACCATCCATATTAGAATCAGTTCCACCATCAATGTCCTCCACCATGAATATTGGTGAAATTTCTTCGACTACAGGCTCTGGGGGTAATGTAACCACACCATCAGATTCCTTTGCATTTCTAATATCGAATACATCTAACATTCCGTTCATTAATGATGGAATTGCCCCTTGTGTCGAGGCTGTACTGATGGTGATTGCACCATCAAGATATTTTGCTCTGACAATGGTTTTATCTAATTGTAGTGTGAATCTAATTGGTTTGTCGTCATTGATAATACCGTTATACGGCCTCTCCATTCTATCAACTGAAGCTGAAAAGCGAAGACTGGAAAGGTCAACAGTCAATAGATCGTCTGATTGTTGCATACTGGATACTTCATCATTCATCATATTAGCAAGTGAATTAGCAAATGCTTGTAAACCATCATTTGAAAGTTCAAGGTGGTGTATTTCATTTCCTAAGGGAACTTCAATTGTTTTACCCACTAATCCGTTGAGACCGCCCTCCTGCTCATCACCATATGCAACTATGTGGCGGATTAAATCTGAAGGAATCGTTTTGATATCTATTCCTGTATCTTCAATCAAAACTTGTGGAACTTCAATCCTATACAATTCAATTGATACCTGTCCTTCCACCACCAGTTCAATTTCTTGACTCCACTCATGTATCTCAAATTCAGGCAGATTAAGAGAGGCGTGTATTTTGATACAAGAACGCCAATCTTCTTGACAAATCAAATCGGGACTTGAATCACTACATACTGCTGAGACATCACAAATAGGACTACTCCAACGATGATGATATGGATTTGGCCCAGTTATCGCCAAGGGTGTTTCCTCACCGCTTTCACTAGAAGCAGTAAGGGTGATTGAACGCGGGTCACCTACATCAGAAGCAATCCAATCAGGAAGTAATATTGTGACTTCAATTTCAGTTGGTGGTAACCAATCTGGGAGACTATCAGAAATGAAAGATGTGTCTAACTGATGTTGATAAACAAGTACTGAAAGTAATGCAGAGACATCTTCTTGTGGTATTGAAGTGACATTTTCTAGTCCACCTTGCCCTGAAATGAGATTTGTTAGTTTCTCTAGGGGGTCTGCCGAAAATGGTTCACTCGAAGTGACCAATGTAACCGGGAATGATCCATCCATCGCACTGCCTCCACTCAGACAATGGGTGACAGGTACTAATTCAGCGCAAGTAACACTGGGTGTGTGGGTGAAATTTAATCCTCCAGAAGCATCTGGTTGTTTCCAAGTTACGGGGTTCATGCCAATTTCTACTTCAGATGCGCTAAGAACTGCTGACTCAACATCTTCTAATGGAATCATATCAGAGAAATCGTCTAAATCAAGTAACCCATATTCATGAGCCATTCGAATTCCATCACTAGTAATCCATGGCAATTCAATATTGCCGTTTCCAAGAGAAAATCCCCAATCATCCAATACTGATTTAGGTAGATAATGAATATCCATTTCAGCACTAACCCTACTATTTGTTGCATCTCTTAAGTCCACTTCGGCATAAATCGAAATTCCGTGGTCCACATTCTGGTCAATAGATACTGAATTGGTTGTACCATTACGGAATATGCTGGTGATTGAGGCATTTGTCAGAGTATTTCCATTCCCTTGCATGCTAAATCCATCGGTAACCCATGAGCCTGAATTGTATTGCACACTTCCTTGCTGATGAGGAATCAAAGTACCACCTCCGCCAACTGATGATAATGTGGCGTAATTTGGCGGAATTAACTCAAATGTGGAGCGATGCCCTGCTCTTGAAACTAAGGTGAAGTTTGAGGTTACTTCTGCACCCATTGTAAGTAATCCTTGGAATCCCCTCTCCACATCGAGTCCTGAACCTGTAACACCTAGAATATCTGCGTCAACTTGGATTTGTGCTACCGAGCGTAAGCACAATGGTGGATTGAATGCATTATTAGGCAATCCTAGAACTTCGTCTATTGAATCCTCATTCATATCGTCAGTACATGCGATATTCTGCCCCTCAATCGTCACTTGATTGACGATTTGGCTCTCTACTTGAGCAGAACCACCGTATGTATCGTTCACTAAACCTTCTACTGCGGCTGAAAACTCATTGAGAATGAGTTGTCGCACCTGTAAACCTGAATTCGTTGTATAACCGAGATAATTTCGGATATAATCTACAGGTGCGCCGCTGTTATTCCCATCAAAACCACCTCCTAAATCCATATCTTGGAGGCCAATTACTGATTGATTAAATTCATGCATTTCCCATTCAAGAGTCATGGTGATAGTTGTTGTATTGTGCATCTCAAACTGATAATTAGAACGCACCCATTCATTAGACTGAGTCAAATCATGAGCAAAATTATAATCATCACAAATTCCAGTTCCATTATTCCAAGTTCCACAATAGGTATTGGTCACTTCAGGAGTTCCTGGGGGAGGCTCAGCAAGAGCTGGTAGTGATGAAAGCAATGGAACAATCAAAAGAGCAAATATTGCTTGTTTTCGTGATTTACTAATCAACATCACAGACCCCCAACCCCTCACCTGTAGTTACATAGTCAGTCTCTATTCATTTAATTTGGTTCCCCTACCACGGACTAAGCGAAGGGGGGTATTTCAGGGTGTCAAGGCGTGACGAAAAACAAACACCACATTCCAAATTATTGGAAAATTTGGATGAATTCCTCTATGAAAATAATGGAGATAAAGAATTACTAAATTCTGTACCATCAAAATGGGAAAAACACGGTGACCTACTTCTACTTCCAACTGATTCGTTTAGGGGTTGGGAGAACTTTGCCTGTGAGGAACTTTGGAGAATTGTTGTTAATTCCCTAGGCGGAAAAAGACTAGGAAAAAAGGGTGAAGTTTCTGGTGTCAAGCGCCGACCAGATGTGGAACTACTCTTGGGTGATGAGGGATGGGTTAGCCACAAAGAACATGGAATAGAATACTCATTTGATGTCACAAAATCAATGTTTTCTGCTGGAAATTTGCCTGAAAGAGGTAGGATGGGTGAATTTGATTGCAAGGGTGAAACTATCCTCGATTTGTATGCTGGAATTGGATACTACACTCTACCTTTGCTAGTGCGGTCTGGGGCCGCACATATACACGCTTGCGAATGGTCAGAAGATGCTGTCTTCGCATTGAAACATAATTTAGTCGCAAATGGAGTAAATGAATTCTGCACTGTTCATGCTGGTGATAATCAAATTTCACTAAATGTTGGAGGCAGTGCGGAATCTGTAATCGGCACTTGTGACCGAGTAATTCTAGGCCTGCTACCATCATCAGAAGATGGTTGGAGTCTCGCACTTTCTGCTCTAAAAGTGGAAGGTGGAATCCTTCACCTACACGGAAATGCCCCTGGGGGAAATGAGATTGAATGGGCTGAAAAAATTGCATCAAAATTAGCAAGCATGAGTGGCCGCAAAGCCACTGTGAAACATCTAGTCAAGGTGAAGTGGTATGCACCACACATACGTCATTGTGTTGTTGATGTCAAAATCAGTTGATGGCTTCTACAATGATAAAATTAGGCAAGCGTTAGGCTCATGGCGTAGCCATGACTCCGGAATTATATGAGTGAGCCGTTGGACGCCGTTATAGTCGGCTCAACAGCCACTAGTACACCGCATACAGAGACTGATGCTGCAAGCCGCGAAAAAAAGCAGTTGAATATCGCTGTTGGGGCTACTGCAATTGTCATTGTGATATTCATGGTGCTTGCAACAGTTTGGGGGACTGTCTCCTCAATTGGTGGGGGATATGGTGCAGATGGGCAATGGGAGTGGTGGGAGGTCCCCCTCGAGCAACGACATACAATGGGTCTGAATGTAAGTGGAGAGCGTTCCGTACTACCTGAAACTGGACCTTACAATTGGACTGGCCCTACAGAATATTTTGTTGAAGTTGATTTACCCGCATCAGAACAAGATGCTGGGTACCCAGAACCAGCCTTGATGCATGTGGCATTGTGGATGCCTGTTGTTGCACCTGGGACAAAGGAACCAGGCATAGCCACAGTACATCCATACTACGATTTTGGTGGCAACGGTTTGCCAGGAGCCGGTGACGATTCAAACCCTAATACAGTACCAGATGGTGGTGTTGGTGCTTGGGTGTTAGATCAGTTTGTTCCATATGGTTTCGCTCTAGCACAAATATCCACTTTTGGCACAGGGAAATCCACGCACTGTCAAGATGTCAAAGGGCTTGGTGAACAAATTGG
>JACKQG010008003.1_pt1 | contig 10437 bp, 10 predicted proteins | sample 8237621 | NCBI WGS metagenome assembly JACKQG01 (sample SAMN15677084, study PRJNA649215) | marine metagenome | biome: marine; feature: Black Sea; material: saline water; isolation source: suspended particulate matter (SPM) from the Black Sea western gyre | collected 2013-06-09/2013-06-10 | depth...
TTTGGGGCAGATGAACGCAACGCCGCTAGGAAAGCCTCGGCCGCATCCTGCCGCTAGGCACTTGCGTGGAGGACAAGCGCGGACAGGATCGACGCAGGATTACACTTGCGGACCGATGGAGGAATGTCGCGGACCTGTCATGACGACGTAGGTCTGGTAAGCCGTGCCGGAGGGCAGTATGCGTTCGTCGGCAGTGGGGATATGGGTATGAGTTCCCAAGACTGCGGCCACTTTACCGTCCATATGCCAACCGAAGGCAACTTTCTCGGCAGTGGTTTCAGCATGAATCTCGACGAGGATTGCGTCCGTCTTTTCTCGGAGTTCCCCCACGATACGATCGGCCGTGGCAAAGGGACAATCAACGTTTAGCTTCATGAAACTGCGGCCGAGCACCGTAAAAACCCCGAGCCGAAAACCATTCTTGGCGACTACAAGGCGAGGACGCCCCGGATTACTTGAATGAAGATTGGCAGGACGACAAACGAGGGTAAGCCCATCGATTTCATTGTTGAAGTTCTTCTGATCCCAAACGTGATCCCCCAGCGTAAGGGCATCTATGCCGCAACCGAGAAGTTCCAAGGCGATCTTACCGGTAATACCTGCTCCACCGGCGGCATTCTCGCCATTGGCGACAACCAAGTCGAAGTGATGCTCCTGTCGATAGGCTGAAAGTCGTTCCTTGAGAAAACGGCGACCCGGACGGCCTACGACGTCTCCGAGAAATAGAATTTTTCGAGCACTAGAGTTCATTCTTGGTAATAGCAGAGAAGGCGATCGTGGACAAGGAGGACGAAATCGTCGCGTCCATCCCCGTTCAAGTCGAGCACAAGACCTTCGCGTGGTTCGGATGCCCCACCCTTACGACCTTGGTAATGTAGGTTGGACTCGAACACGTGAAAGCGAAGGACACTGTCCCATTGGCTTTTCTCATCGTCGAATCGAAGGAATTCCAAGAGGTGGCGAGTCGAATCGAGACAGAGGAGATCTAAAACGCCGTCGGAATCGAAGTCGCCGCAATCGACGGCGTCATGGGCAACGTTGCGCAAGTCGGTGGTGTAGCGGGAATGAATGGCAAGAACGGGAGTGTCATCGGTTTCACGGGTGGGAATTCGGCGGAAACCCGACTTGCCAATAACCAACAATTCGTGGGAGTCCCCAACTTTTCTCACAAGAAGGCGACGAATATCAAATTCACCGGTTTCAATGGAGCGTGCATATCGAAAGACTCCGTCCGCGTCTCGAGAAAGCGCTTCGAAACCTTTCTCGGCAGGCGAGTAGAAAAGGATTTCAGGCTTTTTGTCGCCCAATACGTCGATAGAGAACGGAGCTAGGATCTGTCCTTTGCCGGCGCGCGAGTTAAACTGGTCGAGTACTTCCAGTTTGTCGCCTTTAAGGGTAAATGCGCGAACGAACCCGTCCCCGGTCACGAGAAGGTCTGCCTTTCCATCCTCGTTTACGTCGGCAAAACCGATGCGAGCGGGGGTCAGGTCGGCCAGCATGCTTTTTCGAATGGCCGAAGACTCGGCGGCATGCTCAAGCTTGCCTTTGCCATCCCCGCGAAGAAGAATAGCGGGATCTCGGGGTGAGAGGACGAGAAGATCCATGTTTCCGTCGCCATCTAGATCGCAGGGGATGATGCCGGAAGGATCGCGTTTGATGCCTTTCAACTCGATTTTTTCGGTCTCGGTGAAACCCCCTTCACCTTCGGGTAGGAAGCGATGAAGCGTGTAGTCGTAACGTTCCTTCGTAACCAGGAGAATTTCATCCAGGCCATTGGCGTCAAGATCGGCGCAGGCGGCGGTTACGGGTTCGTCCTCGAAAGTAAGGGCATCGGGAAATTGAAATCTCTTTCCAGCAAGGCATCGGGAGACGCCCACAAGTTTTTCTCCACTGCTAACCAAGACGAGACTCGCCCCACCCTTTTTGTGGAAGCGTCCGGCGGAGAGAGAGGAAATCTCGCTGAAAGATGGGAAAGTCGCTGGCGACACGAAATCACCATCCGCTCGCCCCTTGAGGAAGAGAATTTCCGCTCCGCTTGATGCCGCCACCATGTCGTCGATCTTGTCCCCGTCGAAATCAGCAGAGACAAAGGCAGCGCGGTCATCGCCGGAACTGAACAGATCCAAGATGAGAGAGGGCCATACGAAAGCTCCCTCGGACCTAACATTATCGGGGGATACGGAAAAGAGAGCGATGTCTCGGCTATCCGTCTCGATTCCGACGAAAGCGGGTTTGCCCTTCCCACTCAAACCCCGAGCCAGAAGGTTTACACCTGATCGAGATGACAGCGGATGAGAATACTCGGGACCGAAACCCGATTTATCCCATAAGCGGGTACGGACACCGCGATCGTCTCCCGGGGCTTGGTAAAGCCAGTCATTGTCGCCATCACCATCGAGGTCGGCGAAGTGAAGCCCCCTTGAGCGAGGCGAATCATCACGATATAGAGTTGGTTGTCCGTCGGACTCTCTTCCTTTCATTCGGAAAACTTCCAAACCCTTTTTCACATGCGCCAAGAGTTCGAGAGAACCATCGCCATCGAGATCTCTTATGGCCAAGGTCCCGGTTCCCGAACGGAGGACACCGGTGTCGATCTCAACCGGGATGCTCCAAGAATCGTCCTTCTCTCTGAAGCGGACGAATACGCCATCCTCCGCACCGCCGTACGCGAGGTCTACCTTTCCGTTGGCATCCAGATCACCCGTCGCCAATGACGTAACCTCGACGTCGATTGACAAATTTTCTCGCTGATATGGGGCGTCCTCCAACACCGGTTCCCATCGATCGAATCGAGTCGAGCGGACGTTCTTCACCTTTTCGCCCGGCTTGCGGCGATAAAGGATCTCTATCCGCGAACGCTCATGATTCACGATGGCAAGGTCCACGAGTCCGTCACCGTTGATGTCGGAGGAGTGGAGAGATCGAGCATTCCAATCGATTTTCACCACTTCCGGCCCAAGAAACCGAAAGGCGGTTGAATTCCTGTCTTCTTTGGCAGAAAGTGGGAACCAGGCCAAAACAAAGATGGCCAGAGAGCAAAAAATTTTCTGCAGCATCAGTCTCCCTTCGGGAAAAGCTTGGCTTTCGATATGAATCCCCGCTTGGATTCACGAGTCCAGGTAAGTAAAAAATAGGGAAGGCTGGGAAAGTCCTTGTCAAAAAAGCTCTCGTCTTTGTTGGTGATTCCCAACTCCAATTTAAACTTACTATCTTCCAGAGCCATTCCGAGAAGTGGAAAGAGAAAATTCGACAAGTTTTCCAGATCGACGTAATCCCATTGCTTCACGCCCTTCGGGGTCTCTCGAAGCACGGCGGCTACGGAAGGCTCTTTCCAGAGACTTTTGCGAGATTTGTTCAAACGACTTATCACGCGCAACATACGAGCGCGATCGCCAAGATTGACCAACAACCACTTGGGAGTGACGGCATAGGAAAGGTCAATGCCAGTGCCTTCTGCTCCTCTCATGGATCTTACCGTAATTCCCTTGTGCTCGCGATCTTGAAACAATTCGCCTCCGGGAGCAATCGAACCCAACATCGTGCGGAGAGATCGATCAAAAACTTCGGAATCTCGTAGGGACACAGCGAAAAACTCGCTCATCGGCAAGTCGCTCGGCTCGTCCAACTCTTCTCGGTCCAAGGGCTTGAGGTCTGAAAAAGTAACGAGTTCGTCACCCAGGGCACCCAGAATATCCTTGCGAACATTCACGCCAGCCTTGGTTTCGAATGCCTGAATCTGGGAATCGAGCAAAAGGTAAAGCGCCGGACTAACCTTACGCAAAATCTCCTCCACAATCGGCCAAACCGCTCCAAGGTCATATCGGGCTACAGTGGCAGTTGCTACTCCGGAGGGCACGAAAGAAACAAGGGGAGCATCACCGTCTGGCAAACGCATTAACTTAAGTAAACCTTCTCGCTCACCCATAAAGAAAGCCGACGCGATTTCCATTCCACCCTCATCGAAGTCCATTTTGAGGCCAATGCATTCCGCGCCTTCCAAGCCAAGGGCATCGATGATGCCTTTAGTCGTAACGCCGAACGGGTTTTCGGGAATCTGCATGTCTTCGGACTCCCCGACAACATCGAGTAGATCGCCAAGACCCCGTAAATTGAGGAAGAATCGAACATCACCTTCTCCGATTTCCTCAAATACCTCGCGATAATCGGGATTCTCCACGATTCCCCCGGAAGGTTCGTCCGCGAGGCTTTCGACCAAGTTCTCAATCGCAGAACGACCACCGCCAAAACCGAAAATTCCATCAACGACAAATATTCCCATGCGTTTTTCTTCGTCTTCTGCTTTCCTGGAATCCCACAAGAAGAATACGGTCTCGTTGCCAATTTCTTCTTTCTCGACAAGCATGTGTCCTCCCGAATCCTTTACTTCTTTCTCAAGCCATCGGATAAGTTCGTTCAAGTCCTCGGGGGTCATTTCGGTCTCAGCTAGAAGTACAACTTCGGGTAAACCATACTCGTCATCATCGTCGACCTTCAACATGTTCTCGATACCTCCAAACGCGAATGCCACTTGGCCTGAAAACTGTTCGCCAAAGTCAATAATCCTTTCGAACAACTCCTTGGAGGGGCCGTTCTCGGGATTCTCGGGAAAAGCCTTTGGCAATCGCTCACGGAGTTGCTTGATTCCGGGATGCTTCCAAATATTGCCGAAGGGGCCTTCCTTCAGATCCTTTTGGAGATTGCTCAAGTCGTCGACCTCCATGGTCACCCAAGCGCTATCGGGCAGGTATTCGGCAAGCTTGACTTTTGCGGAAAGAAGGGATGAGACCGTCAAGAAAGCAAGAGCGAAGGGGAAGTCTTTCATCTGAAAAAGAATGAGAGTTATTAACGAGGAGCAGGATTGTAGCGAAATCCGGCATTTGGGTTACGGGGATCGAAAGCAAAAGCGTCGCGATTCTGCAGAAATGTCTTTAGAGTGCGTACGGGAATTGCAAAACCGAGTCCTTCCGCTCCTGTAGAGACAATTTTCAAATTGTTTACGCCGACCACTTCGCCGCGGTAATTGAACAGTGGGCCTCCCGAATTTCCGGGATTTATCTCAGCGGTGGTCTGTACGTGTAGACGGGATTGGATGATGCGGTTTCGTAGACTTACGATCCCTTCGGACACACTTCTCTCGAGACCTAGAGGATTGCCGATGGCGAAAACGCGGTCGCCTTGCCGCAGTTCCTCGGAACGTCCAAGAGGCACGGTGGCAAACGTCTTGCCCGTAGCTCCCTCGATCTTGAGCAAGGCCAAGTCGACGTTGCCCCCGGCAGCCACGATGCGAACGTTGTCGTAGTTGTCTTTGATCAGCTCGGTCTCAGTATGCCGAAAAATAGTTACGGAAATTTTGCGTTCACCCGCGATTACGTGATCGTTGGTGATCAGGTAGCCCTCTGGATGAATCAAGAATCCTGATCCCAGCCCAACGGGAGTACGCACCATGACCACAGACTCACCTAGACGAGCGACCAGTTCTCTCAATGGTCGCTCTCTGGCGTTGGTGGTTTCCCTGAAGAGAGATGCTGCAAATGCATTGGAGGCGCCTCCGACCTCACCGGGTTGCTTATCTACCGAAGCGATTTCCGAGCGGGGAACAGTCAATACAGAAAATCCGAGATCCAATACCAGGTGATCCGGGTTTTCCTTGAGTAACTGACCGCTAACCGAGGCACCCGACTTCAAGCTCAGCTTAGTTTCATCTAAAGCAATAAGGGAGAGCCAAGGTGAAGCCAGTATTATGAAATAAGAAATAAAACGAGGATACATTGAACAATGCTAAGATGCACTCGCCAAGAGTAGCGAGGACAAAAAAGGCAAGCAACCTATTAGAACTTGGGATAAAAGAAACTGACCTGAGAACAGTTCCCCATGTTTTTTCCACTAAGGGCTTGCGGCTTGGCTCCGACACCTTCCGTATCGAGAATCATTAACCTCTTGGACCCGTTTTTCGCACGCGATGTAAAGACAAGATGACGACCGTCGTTCAACCAACAGGGTTGCATCCCATCATTCGCTCCGGAAGTCAAAAATCGACTCTTTCTCTCTTGGCCGTCAAACAGAGCGACTTGAAACCCTCCACTTACTGCAGCCGAAAAGGCAATTTTTCCGGAATTACGTGGATTCCATGAGGCCTCGGCGCAATGTGAGCTAAGGTTTGTGGGAATTCGAGACAAGGCACCCGTACTCAGAGACACTTCGTAGAGTTGCGGCTTACCCTTGGCATCGGATGTAACAATCAATCGTTTGCCGTCCGGAGACCAGCATGGCCCGGACTCATTGCTTCTGTTGTTGGTTACACGTTTTGGCCGGGCAGCGGGACTGGAGGCTAGCCAAAGTTCGGGATTTCCCGTAACCGAAAGAATAAATGCCACTTGCCCGGTTATGGGATTTTGAGAGGCACGTAGGTTGTTCCCCTTGTATTTCGCCACGGTAGTTATTCTGCCGTCAGTCAAATTGAGCAGGAAAACATTGTTGAAGGTGTGACGATTGCTGGTGAATAAAATTCCGCGACCATCCGTGCTCCAACTGGCATTGTAGGTGAGTTTCTTGAAATTCGTTTTGGACTGAACGGAAGAAAGAAGAGCATTGCCGACATATATCTCTTTGCTACCGGAAAGATCAGAAATATAAACATATTTCCCAGAGAAAAAGCCGGGGGTTTTCAAGGTTTGAAACACTGCCCCATCGCAAGCGCGTAGCATCGCGGTTTGTTGATCAGCTCCCGAATAGGCCTGCGTCAAAACTGTTCTTCTGGGTTTTCCCGTGGATATGCGAAGAGATACACTAGTAGGAGCGACGGTCTTAAATTCAAAGGAGTGGTGTCCTTGAGCGTTAGCAACCATTTTATAGCCTCCATGTAGTCCGAAGGCCGCACTAGCAATTTTTGCTAGTCCTGGGGAAGTATTACCGAAATCAATAAAGAATTGTTTTCGAGCTAAAGCCGTTTCGATAGGCGGCAACTCGATCACCGCGCCTGTACTCGATTGTGCCTGCACCGGCAGTGTGCCACAGAAAACTACACTGATGAAAACGATCAACCACGATTTCTCTAAAATACCAAAATTCATAACTACGCTCATTCTGTCCAAATACACGAAGCCGCAAGATTAAAACGACTTCACTTTTAATTTTGACCGGATTGAGGGTGAAACGCTCAATTATCAAGGGCGATTTTGTTTGCTCGTCTTTGGGTTACTCGTATGATCTTACCCCTTTTCAGCATGGACAAAGAAATACTCTTAGGCGCACTAGAAAAAGTCAAATACCCGGGTTTCAGTAGGGATATAGTTTCCTTTGGTCTGGTTCGTGAGGCATCTTGTGAAAATGGGGTCGCGGTCGTCACCTTGGAATTGACCTCAAGTGATTCTACCGTTCCGGCGCAGCTTAAAAGGGAGACCGAAGAAGCCTTGAGTTCCGTCGACGGAGTGAAAGCAGTAGAAGTGAGCGTGGTGGTCAAGAAAAGCAAAGGTTCGAACTCGAACCAATCCTCAAAGACCGACGAAGGTGGCGGGACCTCAAGCAGACCATTGCCCGAAGTGAAATACATTGTGGCGATCGCAAGTGGTAAAGGAGGAGTGGGCAAGTCCACTGTGGCAGTGAACTTGGCTTGTGCTTTCGACAAGCTGCTCCGAGAGCAAAACGAGCCTTACCATGGAGTTGGAATAATGGACTGCGACGTGTACGGTCCTTCTGTCCCCCTCTTGATCGGCGCATCCGAAAGACCGGAAGTTATCGGTGAAAACCTAATTCAACCCGCGGAGAACTTCGGGGTGAAGGTTATCTCCATGGGGTTACTTGTGGATGAAGACGTCCCCGTCGTGTGGCGAGGTCCCATGGTCATGAAGACCATTCAGCAATTCACCGCCAATGTGGCTTGGGGAAAACTTGACATAATGCTGATTGACCTGCCTCCGGGAACCGGCGATGCCCAACTTTCTCTTGCTCAAACTTTGCCTTTGAACGGCGCGGTTATCGTGACTACGCCACAAAAAGCTGCCGTGGACGTGGCCCGCAGAGGGGCTCGTATGTTTGAAAAGGTAAGCGTACCTTTGCTCGGAGTAGTAGAAAACATGAGCTTTCTGCTCGACGAGGAAACGGGGACCAAAAGATATCTCTTCGGAAAAGGTGGTGGACCTGCTACTGCGGAAGCTCTGAAAACCCCATTTCTTGGGGAGATTGCCTTGGACGAAAGGATTCGGCTAGGGGGAGACAATGGTATTCCGGTTGTCGTGTCGAATGCAGATGGTCCCGCAGGTAAATCCATCCGAAATATCGCTGAAAAGCTTTGGGGAATACTGACTGCAGACTAAGGACAAGATCAGTCGAAAGGCTACGAACGAGCGTTAAAGCTCTCTCAGTAAAGTCCCGGCAACATTTACACCCGGACTCGGAAATAAGAATTTCAGCTTTTAATTTCCTTATGCAAGGTATGCCTGCGCAGATGGCGATTATACTTCTTCTTCTCAATGGGCTCCTGTTGGAGCTTCTTGTTGCGAGAAGAAGTGTATCGTGAAGGAGGCTTGCCCTCTTTGCGTGCCTCGGTGCATTCCAGTATAACAGTATCTCTAGCCATGATTTAACATACGTTAGATTAACTTGGAACTCACCGCAATGCAAAAGATGCAAAGGCTTAGTAGTTGCAAACCGACAAATCCTCGCATAACATTTATCAATTATGGAAATGGATCGCTCTAATTCCGCAGATGTCTTAACCGCAGCCGAAACGGCGAGGCGGGACATGCAGCTTCGCCGCGATGATCGACCCGACAACGAAGTACCTGAAAACGCCGTAGAGAGCTCAGTAAAAGTTACTCAAGCTCCTGAACCGATTGAACTGACAGGCGAACTAGCTTCACAGCTTGTCGACAACCCAAGCCCGGGCATACCCCTCGAATCCGTGGACAACATCGAGCAATCCGGCTTGGACTCGACTCGAAATCCCGATTGGGAGACACTCGAGAAAAGCCACCTCCCTCCCGAACCTGGTTCCGGTCAACTCCACAAAGACCAATATTGGGAAGAACGAAGTGAAGATCGAGAACTTCAAGACAAGGATCTACAGGAGGAAGCCATCCGCGAAGATAGCGAAAGCTTTGATCAGTCCGCCCAAATCGCCGAGGATTTCAGCCGAGCCAATTCCAACGAAGTTCTCGACCCTTATTATCGTAGTGGTTCTCACCCATCCAGTCCCCCTTCGGCAGGTTCCAGTCTCGACTCCTTTGCCTGACGTATGGCCGTACAACCACCTCCCGAGCGGATCGAATTGATTGGAAACGAGCTAGCCCTTGCATGGCCCGACGGCCGAGAGGACTTTTTGCCAGCCCCCTTCCTGCGGACAAACTCTCCCAGTGCTGAAAATCAGGGTGAGCCCGACTTGTTCGGCAGAATAAGCGGAGGCGCTGCACCAAAAAATGCTGCGAGCATTAGCCTTAAAGGTTTCGACTATGTTGGCAACTATGCCGCTCGATTGGTTTTTTCAGATGGTCACGACACTGGTATTTTCTCTTGGGAATACCTGAGGGAAATCGCCGAAGAATTTAGAAAGCTTTAAATCGCGATCACGCCAAGCCGCGATGACTCTGACGGGCGAAGTTAGCGATTTCACCGGCGATGCTGCTATTCGCCAAAGTTCCATTTTCCAGCTCGGCGAGAGCTTGTTTGCGATTTAATTCGCTCCGATAAAGAGCCTTGTAGGTAGCACGGGCGTCCTCGATTTCCTCGCTGGAAAAACCCGAGCGCTCCATGCCCACTTTGTTGATCGATCGAACCTCCGCGGGGGCACCGTCGGCTAACATGAATGGTGGAACATCCTGCACAAGTTTGGCGCAAGCGGCCACCATGCATAGACGACCAAGTCGACAAAATTGGTGAATACCTGCATTCCAGCCGATGTTTACGTGATCCCCTACCACCACGTGACCGCCAAGAGCCGAATGGCTGCTCATGACCAAGTGATCGCCGACTATGCAGTCATGGGCAACATGACTATAAGCGAGGAAAACGTTGTCCGAGCCAATCTCCGTAGCATCCTCGGGGTTTGTGGCCACGTGAGCGGTAACGTATTCACGAAATACATTTCGATCCCCTACCCTAAGCTTGGGGTGACCACCCTGATACTTGAGGTCATGGGTCATGCCTCCGACAAGGGAGTAAGGATGTATATCGTTCTCTTTACCGAGAATGACATCCCCCTCCACCGTCGCGTGGTGGCGAACCCGGCAACCATCTCCGATGGAGACCTTGTGACCGACATAACAGAATGCCTCAATCACGACGCCCTCTCCCAATTCGGCATCCTTTTCTACGATTGCCTGAGAATGTATTTGCGTAGCCACTTCAGAAACGGAAAAAGGTCAAGAAGCCTCACCGGCATCGGCAAGAGCAAACATAAGTTGGGCGGAAGACACGACTTTACCATTCACCCTGCACTCGGCG
>JACKQG010003052.1_pt2 | contig 10433 bp, 4 predicted proteins | sample 8237621 | NCBI WGS metagenome assembly JACKQG01 (sample SAMN15677084, study PRJNA649215) | marine metagenome | biome: marine; feature: Black Sea; material: saline water; isolation source: suspended particulate matter (SPM) from the Black Sea western gyre | collected 2013-06-09/2013-06-10 | depth...
CAGATCAAAGCCCGCGCCGGTCTTGTCCACCTGTCGGGCGAGCACGATCCAACGGCCGTCTCGAGCCACAGCCAGCGATGGTTCGATCAAGCGTTCCGTTTCCGACTCGAGCCTTGGGCAGTCGGCGATCCGTTGCCATGTTTTTCCGCCGTCCTGCGACCGCATGATGCCGACCGATGCATGGGCCAGATCCGCTCCGCTGAGTCCCGCCACCAGCCACGCCCCGTCAGACTCCTCGACCGGTGGCGAAGTGATGAGGAAGCAGTGTGATGGTGCATCCTTCAGTTTCATCCGAGTCGGCGGAAACCATGTGCGACCGCCGTCGCTGGACCTCGTCGCGAGCATCTGCGGTGCCGCTGGTTCTCCAACCGGAAAGGCGCAGAACAACGTCCCGTCCGATGCCTGCGCCAACACAGGATCACCGTGGTTTCCATCGGTCCTGGCGAGGACAATGGGACCGGCCCATTGACCCTGCGGGTTATGAACGACTCCGACGATCGCGTTGTCGCCATCGACTGTAGCCCGTGCCACTGCGAGCAGCGGCCAACTCGGCTGAGCCAACAATCGCGACTTTCGTTGGTTTCGAGCTTCGCGCACGCGAATGGCTCGAAACACCCCGAGGAACTGACAGTCTTCCCAGTTGACCGACTTAATCACGGGAAACATGACGCTTGGCGCGGGTTTGCGATCCGGTTTCTCAAGCTGAGCCTCGCGCGGCGCAGGACGATCGTCCGGCGGCAGCATTCCTTTTGTGGGTCTGGTCAGGCTGAATACGCGTCCCTGCATTCCGGCCGCCAGCGTGGCAATCGTGTTCGGAGCAATCTCCAGAAGATTGGGATAATACCCGCAGTTGATCGTCTGTGCTTCCCACGTATCGCCGTCGTCATAGCTGAACGCGATACCTGTGTTGACCGCGAAGACGACGACTCCCGAGTCGGTCTGCAGCAGAAACGGAGCGGTGGAGCCTTGCCACGTGAAGTCTAACGCCAGTTTCCCAGGCTTCGTCCACGTGCGTCCTTCGTCCGTGGACGTGCAGAACATGGTCGGTCCGAGTTTGTAGGGATGTGTACGATCCGGATAGATCGGGATTTCGGTACGTGTGACCGCGATCCACTTGCCGCTGCGAAGCCGCACGACTGCCGGCTCGACGAACGAGATGCGGTCCTCCGGATCATAGGCGATCGTGCTGTAATCGCCCCATGTTCGTCCTTCGTCGTGCGATCGCAAGATGCCGATTTCGGGTAGCGCACGATCCACGCTGCTGAGACAGTGAACGGGCATTACCAAGGTTCCGTCCGCGAGTTCTGTCGGCGGGACGGTCAGGGAAAAGCCGCCACGGATGCCCGGTACCGGTCTACCGGTTCGCGCAGGCTTGCCGCTCCGTACGCGCACCGGATCATCCCATGTCTTTCCGCCGTCATCGGAACGACTCATGAAGTTGAAAACGCCATGACCGCCAAAGGCCACTGTCTGCACCCACCAGAACGCCAGCAAGTCGCCGTCGGAGAGTTGGAGCGTGTAACAGTGCCGATCGTCCAGCGGCGTATCCAAGAACGGCTTTGGCTCATTCCATGATTGCCCCCAATCGGCCGAGCGTGTCATCCACAGCTTTCCGCTGGCCGGCTGGGCGGCCCACGGCGGCGTGCCGTGCTGCTGTTCCTCGATGAATACCGATAGCAGTTCCCCGCTACGCAGCTTCATGATGCCTGGGAAGTCCAGCAAATCGTGAGTGCGGCCGAGCGTTTTGACGGCCTGATAGGTGAAGTGCTCGACGAAATCCTCATGGAACTCATGTCTATCGACTTTCGTTCGTATGGACCACTCGCCTCGCACGTCATCCGGCCCCGTCACGTCCCAGCCGTCAAGGTGCCCGTCATCGAAATCGTCTTCGAAAAGCACCTTGCCAGCATCCGCACTCGTGATGCGCAGCCCGTCAAACTCGGGCGACGCTTGGTCTACAGCCGTCACGCCCGCTCGCCCGCGTGGTATTTCGCTGAATCCATCGCGCTGGAACTTCCGCTGGCCGTCGATCCACACTTCGATCTCGGAGCCGCGGGCAATCAACCGCACGCGGTACCAGCGGTTGCTTCGTATCGGGAAACGGACGTGACCGGTCGTGGCGTAATCGCTCTTGCTGTCGACGACCTTCTCGACGCGGAAGTCCTGGTTGGTCGGGCGGAAAACCAGACGGTAGAAGTTCGTCGCATCCTGGTAGCGAAACACGAATCCGCAGTGAGTCACTCCGGGCAAACATCGTAATTCGGCTTCGAAGATGAAGTCGCCATGCTCCTGGCCTTCGATAAACAGATTGTGATAGCCGCGTTTTGGCCCATGTTCCTTCTGGAACAAAACCATGTCGTCGGCAGCGTCCGTCTTCTGCTGGGACTCAGCCCGCAGGTCACCAAGAGTTCCGCTCAGAAGAAAAGCGAGCACAGCGTCTGCAACAATCAGTCTCGCCCATATCCGGTGACGACGAGTCATAACGTGCCCTTGCCTTGCCTGTCATGAAGTGTGCTCGTGAGAGACGAAACGCTGGACGGCAAGCGTGGCGATGACGATGTTACTGCAGATCGTTATTCGATCGTCTTTGTGGCAGGTTACGTGATGTACCGCCTTCGATGTGCGCGTATCGCCGTCGAGTCGTTCTTCCGAATTGGACTCGATCGAAAGTGTCCCGTTGCAGCAGACGGGGATCTTCTGCGGCACCTCAATTCGAAGCCGCGCCTGCGCGTCGGGGATCTCGACCAGCTTGCCCATTCGCGGCTGTGATTGCTTTGCCGGCCCACCCGTGCGTACACCGCCGGAACGCTTTTTGAGCAATTCGCTGCGACAGATAGTGACATATTGCGGAGACTCAAAGCCGAGCCGTACCGTTGCCCCAAAGAGACGCTGGCCATCGTCGCTGCCGCAGACGTCCTCCACGGTAACTTTGACTTCATCTCCCATGACGACGCTTTCATTTATCTTTCGGCGAAGCACTAGCATAAGGAGTCCTTTCCAGATCGTGAAAACGGCACCGGGTGTACGACCTCCAACTCGGAGTGTGATTATGGCATTTTACCGAGCGTCAACGCGATACCAATTTTCCTCCATCGTCCCATTCGGTGAGCGGCTGGGCTGCAAAATCGGCAGACAATAGCGTACGGGATTACTGAGGCGACGGTACAATAAGCACCCGCCCACAAGTTTTCAGAGATTATGTAGGATGGACATTCCTGTCCGTCAACTCACGATCGACGGACAGGAATGTCCATCCTACGTTTCTGGATTCCACACGGAAACTTGTGAGCGGGTGCTTACGGATCGCAAGTATTCCGTGGGCCGGGGCAGTATCTGAGCAAATGAAATCGAGATGACGAATGAAGGAGAAAACGATGAGGAAACCTATGTGGATGATCGTCGCATTTCTCAGTGTCTTGACCACCTTCACCGACGCCAGTGGCGCGGACACGGTCGATCCGTGGCGCCTGCTCGATCCGGCATATCTGCCGCGGCTACGGCAATCGCGTTGTGTCCAGTACACTCGCCGCCATCAGCGCCCGGTGGAAATCGAGTGGCACGGCAAGAAGGTCGAGACGTACGAGGTGACAATCGACGGACCCGGCATCATCACGCGGATGTGGTGCACCGAGGCTGGGGGCGTCAAGCCGGACCGACCGCTGCAGATGTACTTCGATGGCGAAGCGGAACCGAAGATTGATACGAACTGGCAGGACCTCGTCGAAGGGCGTTACCCGCCGTTTGTCAAACCGCTGGTGGGAGGATCGAAGGATTCCAGCGGCGGACACTACAGCTACTTCCCAATCCCATTCTGCGAATCCGTCCGAATCGTGGGCATGTTGAAAGACTGGACACACATCACGGTCCAGCATTATGACAGCGACACACCGGTCAAGACGTTCTCTCGAACACTGGACGCTGCCGAACAGGCGGCGCTCGATCGAGTGGCCCGTCAGTGGATGCACCTCGGCACCGATCCGAAGGAGACGCCTGAGGACGTTCGAACCGAGACGCGCAAGCTGGCGATTCCGGCTGGCGGCACGGAAACGCTGTTTGCCGCAACCGGTCCCGCGCAGATCGCTCGGCTCGAGATGCGGATGGGACCGGCAGACGACAGGACCTTTCGACAGGTACTCCTGAGTGCTTACTGGGATCAGGAAAAAACCCCTAGCATCGACTGCCCAATTGGGGACTTCTTCGGCTGTGGGTTCGGCCCGATGGACTTTCGAAGCCTCATGCAAGGCTACACCGACGGCCGGTTCTATTCATACTGGCCAATGCCGTTTGCCAATGCCGCGCGCCTGAATGTGGTCAACGAAGGAAGCGAGCAGATCGAGGTTGAGGCCACAATCACGTACGTCCAGATGGAGGAGTTGTCGACCGACACGGCGTATTTCCATGCCCGATGGCGGCGCGACCCGGATCAGCGAGCCAAGGGATGGGGCTGGGGGAAAGCCGATACGTCGGGCGACTACAATCATCTGATCGGTCTTGCCAAAGGGCGAGGGCACTTTGTCGGATGCTCGATGGCCATGATGGGAGTGGCCCATCACGGATTCGGCGGGTTCATGGAAGGCGACGAGATGCTCTTCGTCGATGGCGAGGAGTTTCCCTCGACATACGGCACGGGCACAGAGGACTACTTCAACGGTGGCTTCTATTTCCGGCTGGGACCGTTCGCTCAAGCACTGCATGGTTGCGTTCACAAGTCGCATGTGCATTGGGGAGGCGGCAATCGGTATCTCTGCTACCGTTACCAGGTCCCGGACGCGATCCCTTTCACGAAGTCGTTGCGCGCAACGATGGAACACGGAAGCGAAAACAACTGGGACACGGACTTCTCGTCAACCATGTACTGGTACCAGCTCGAACCGCACGGGACCAATCCGAAGATGGCCGACGCACTCGGTCGGCTCATCCGCGATGCTGTCCGTCCGTCACCGAAGAGCTGGTTCGCCATCCTGGAACCCGATCAGTCCGACACGATCCGCGTGTCGGCAGGGACGCACGCGGTGAAGCCGTGGTGGCAGGTGTCTCCGGACTTCACCGGCGGCGATCTGTTGGTATTCGAGCCTGAACATAATGGCGATGAGATCCAGTTCACACTGACCGACGTCGAGCCGAATCTCTACGACCTTATCCTCTGGTTTGCAGCGGGTCCTGAATGTGGCACGTACCAGTTGCGCATTGACGAGCGGATCGTTGCGGACAAACTCGACTTCTACGGGCCGGAGATAGAGCCGAAGTCGATCACGCTTGCCGGCGTTTCGCTTGCCGGCGGTTCACACACTTTCAAACTCACCGCGGTGGGCAAGAATCAAGCAAGCCAAGGCACAAAGGCAATGCTCGATTCGGTTACCTTCGACTACGCCAATCCTTTCATCGGCACGTGGTGGATCGCCGGTCCGGTCGGTTTGACTGCCGAACCGCTCAAGCCGCAACCGCACGATGACGCCGTGCGTGCCTGGGTCCCGGAGACGGGACGCGCAATGCCCGACATCACCGGCACCGATGGTAAACCGGTCGAGTGGCAGCAATTCGAGAACGTCTTCGAAGGACAAGGACGGCTCAACGAAAAGGAACAGACCGTGAATCGGCTCGTCAACGCAGGCGTCAGCGACGCGGACAATGGGGCCTTCAGCACAAGCCGTGCCATCGGCAAGGCGGTCGATCGCAATGCCACGGTCTACCTGGTCACCTGTGTCTGGTCGCCCGAAGATCGCGACATCGTTATTCATAACCCTCACAACAGTTCCGTGAGGCCCATCTGGATCAACGGAGAATATTGCAGGAAATGGCGCGCTTTCAATCGGCAAGCCATCTATCCGGTAATGCACAACGTGTACGGACACCTGAAGAAAGGATGGAACGTCCTTGCCACGCGCACCGACGGCGGCCTTTACTATCTGCGAATCAACGACCCGCGCGGAGAGCTTCGCTACGCGCTGGAGGTAGAAGGTCGTGAGCAGTAATCTATGGGGGGATCGTCATGAGTTTCCGTCTGCATTTCTATTCGCTCGGCTTTCTCGTCAGCATGGCGGTGCCGACGATGGCCGCCGGTCTCGCCGATTCCATCGAAACCACGCAGTTCTCTGACGCGGTCGTGGTATACGTCCGCGACCTTGATGTCTGGCGGATTCGATATCCTGATCTGCGTGCCGAGCTGCAACTGCTCGGCGGTGCGAAGGACGAGATTCGGCACGACGTGGATCTCAGTGCCGACTATCAACCTCCGGCCATCATGCTCCAGAAGAAGGAGGCGGTTCGATGTTCCGAGGTTGCCGTGACGATCCGGAGCGGGGCCAAATTGCTGCTGGAAGCGCGCATTCCTTTGGAGCTACCGGTGCGTGTGGAGCCCAAAGTCCCTTTGCTCGACAAACACACGTTCATCGAATTTGGAGCACACATGGGCGAACGTCCCAAGATCGCCCTGCCCGACTTGTCCAATGCGCCGGAGATCGAACTCGGCGAAGCGCCACGTACGCTGGATCTGAGTGAGATAACGGCGCGCGTCGAATGTGACCTGAACTGGCCGCTGATATCCGCCAAGAACAACTGCGCTGTTTCTCGCCAAACGGATCACGCCGACGATCCCTCACGCCGGAGCGTTTATGTCCCACTCAAGTCGCAGATCTACGACAAGGAAACCGGGCGTCCGGTCAAAGTGGTTCACTACCTTGCCGAGGTGCCGCTTCGATCCGAATGGCTCGAAGGGCAAGGGGATGCAACCATCGCGGTGCCGCCTGAGGAGATGAAGATTCACGCCAGCGATCAGACCTGGCCAGCCAACCGGCCTGGCGGGCAGAACATACTTGGCCAGGGGGCCGGAGGGTTGGGCCAACTCTCGTTCAGCGTGCAAGTCGATGACGATGGCAACCTCTACTACGCCACGGTTCCGTCGATGGTCGTACGTTTCAACGTGAAGAAGGCTGTGTTCGAGACGCCGCCGATGGATCTGGATGCCTACTTCAAACAGTCGCTGCCCCAGCGAGACGAGATGCCCGAGGCCATCCGCGGCAAGACGGCCATTTGGGACAGCTACAAGCTGATCTGCCTGAGCGGTCGAAGGTTGTTCTTTCTGCCGACTCGCAACGGAGTGTATGGCAGCACCATGTGGTCGGCCATCTACTCCATCCCATTGGACAACTGGGAAGATCCCGAAAAATTCAAAGCAGGGCTTCGCTTTCACGTCGGCTCTTGGCCCACGGCCAAACACTCGTTCTACGATTCTTGGCCTGTGGAGGGCGATGCGGGCCGCAAGCTTCACGCACCCCGGTACTACGAGAACAGCCTGTTCGTCAGCAGCTATCCGGGCGCCCGAGGCGGTCCGTGGCGTTTGGATTTGGACGAGCGAGGCGACACTGTCGACTTTGGCACGGTCGAAGAGATGAACGCGCGACACGGCAAGATCCGCGAAGTGCGCCGGTCCGCCCGCTTCACTACCGTCGCGAGCGGCCGCATCGACTGGTGGAACTACGGTGTGCTGCTGACCGATCGCACAAAGCTCAATACATTGCTCACGGGCACCACAGAGGCAAAGCCCGAGGGATCGCTGACGATCTGTTACGATGCGATCGCCGCCATGCGCCGCGAGCCGGATCGATTCGCCGAGGTCCTTGGCTCGCTTCGCGGGCCCTCGCTGGCCCCCTGTTACATGGCCGCGCACATTCCGGATCTACCCGGTCACGTGCTCGGTGTGGGCGAGTATGGCTATTATCTGGCCGATCTCGACCTCTCGACGGCCGAAAGCGGCAAAGTGGCCAAGCGATATCTGAGGTTGGACGTAGGCGCATCTCCCGTCAGCCTGCCGTTGCGATTGGGGCTCGGCCCTTACGGCCATACGTGGGTACGCCGTGGCAACGAGCGGTCGCTTTACATTGGCGGCTACACCGGGCTAACGCGACTGCGCTACAGCGTCGACGGCACGCCGCTATCGACGTTCACAATGGACCAGTTCGATACGCGTCTTCAGTTTGATCGACTCGACGGAGCCCCGGTTGGCGGAATCAAGCGGTATCGCTACCTGATGCCCGGGCTGGATGACCGCATCTTCTTCACGGGTACTCATACAGCCGCACGCGCCGGCACGGCCTACTCGGGTGGCCTGATGACATTCGAGCTACCAGGGCCGGGAACGTGCATCAAGCTGAGCAAGATGAGCCGTGCCTACCACACTACGGAATTGCGCAGCCGCATGGTCCAACGCCCCGACGGCGTACCCGTGCAGGAGTTTTCACTCCTGGGCGGAAGGCCGGACGTGGGCTACCTGAACAAGATGGATGAAAGCGAAGTGCCCGCCAACAAAGACGCGAAGGTCTTCCTTTACGACTACGCCCGCGGCGGCCCGCCGCGTGATCTGTTCGGGTTCAGTCAGGTGGTGGTGGACGGGCAATCGGCCGCCGACGGCCAGGCGTTCAGCCGCGACCGACGCTACCTGATCACCTACCAACACGGGTGCCTGCTGACCTTCGACATAGCCAGCAGGCGATTCATTGACGCCAAACGACTGGGCCTTTCGGTGTGGCGATTCGACAAGCCGAAGTACCGCTTCCTGCGCACCCCAGACGACCGATTGATGCTGTACGCCTCGGGGGAAGACAAGGCGATGGCTACATTCTACGGGGTTTTGGTATCGCCGGAGGGCGAAGTGTCGTTGCGTCCCGTCTTGACGCTGAAGGCGACTGACGAGCAGCAACTCCAAGCGACTGAAGGCGCCGTCGTCGCCTTCGTCCCCGACGCTGTCAAGCCGGACGGTTCCTACGATCTCATGTTGGGCCCGTACTGGCGCAGACAGGCAACACACCTATGGCTAATCCGCGACTTCGTTCCGTCACGAATCAAGGACTGACTTGGCCCATGTGTGACCTGCGATGATTTTGCCCGACAATCTTCTTGCCCGAAGAGAACAAGGCAAAATCATGATGCAACTGCCGGGTTCGTGGGATTTATCAGTTGCTCGGGCAGCTCACCGTCCATAGTACAGCTCCACGTCGTCGAGGAAAAAGCCGAGGCCGCATGTGCAAATCCATCTGGTCGCCCTCGAATGGTTCTGCTAAAGTCCCGCCGCTATCGGTTTCCAGGGCAGATTCTACCTTCATAACGCAATATCGGTGGCCTCCTCCAATGCGCTTCTTCGGTCGCAAATATCGTTCGATTCTTGCGTTGTGTCTCGTCGCCATTTGTGTTTGTGGCTGCGCGGACAATCCGGCCCGCAGTCTCTGGTATCGCCAGCAGTGGGAAGAGGACGAGAAGCATGGCCCGACGTTTCATACGCGGCTGGAGGATTTGACTTCGCTACGGACCGGGGCTGACCAATTGAATGAGGCGGAACAGGCCCGTGTTGCGCAGCAGTTGAACCAAGTGCTGGCCGAAGACCCAAGCCCGCTTTACCGGGGGGAGGCTGTCCGTACCTTAGGGTCGCTTTCGACGCCGATTGCGGCGGAGGGACTCGGACGGGCGATTCAAGATAACGAGCCGAGCGTTCGCATCGCCGCCTGTCAGGCTTGGGCGGATCGAGGAGACCAGGAAGCGCTGCAGGTGCTCAGTCAGGTCGTCGGAAGCGACACCGACTTGGACGTGCGTATGGCCGCGACGCGAGGGCTTGCCAATTTCAGCGACCCGGCCGCTGTTCGTGCACTCGGGCTGGCTTTGGATGACGCTGATCCGGCGCTGCAGCACCGTGCGGTCCAGTCGCTGAGGGCGGTGACTGGCGAGGACTTCGGCAACAGCGTACCCGCCTGGCGGCAGTTTGTGCGTGGGGAACCGGTCCGCAGGCCGGACCCACCGTCTATCGCCGAGAGTCTGCGCAATTTGTTCTAATTCCGGCGTTTCCGGCGACTCTGACAGTCATGTCGGGAAATCGCCCGATTTAGCTGACCGGTAGATCGTGTACTGGCACGCCTCATCTCCGCCTTACACCCCCAAAAACTCCTCGCACTTGATAAACTCGATTCGTTAGAATTCCGATAACCATGCAGAACGATTTGTTCGACCGCGCAGCCCTGTCCGAACGCGTTCCTGTTTTCTAATTGACACCTACGAAATCGAGACCCGCGATGCGAACAACAATATCTTTCTGCGCTTTGCTAGGCTGCCTTCTTGTCACAGGCGTGGCTTTCTCGCAAGATGCGACAGATCCGCCGGACGACTCGTCAACCGCCACCCAAAACGATGCCGCGGAGACAGGAAACGGCGAGAGCGACGATTCATCTAAGGTCGAGGAGCAAGAACCGGCATCCGATGAGGCGGGTTCTGACGAGCCGGAATCCGAACTGTCGCCCGAGTTGACCGAACTGCGTGATCGCGTGCGGCGTTGCCTGGCATACTACTTCTATCGGCCTGAAACCACCGCGCGGCGGAGCCCCTGTGGCGTGATGCACACGGGCGTCGGGTTTGGGGTTGATAAGCCGCTAGTCACCGGGAACCAGCAGGCT
>JACKQG010008004.1_pt1 | contig 10433 bp, 4 predicted proteins | sample 8237621 | NCBI WGS metagenome assembly JACKQG01 (sample SAMN15677084, study PRJNA649215) | marine metagenome | biome: marine; feature: Black Sea; material: saline water; isolation source: suspended particulate matter (SPM) from the Black Sea western gyre | collected 2013-06-09/2013-06-10 | depth...
AATGGAATACGGAGGAAACGGACATGTGTCGTCCGGCGCCTATGGTCCTGCTTGTAATTTTATGTTCCCGGGGTTAACTGACCCCTGTAACTGGGGTACGGATGGAATACCACCTTATGGTCCGGTTGATTGGACTGAAGAAACAGCAGGGAATAATCCTGCTGACCGAAGGGGATTATGCTCAATGGGACCATTTACCCTTGAACCGGGGGGATTTCATAAAATAGATATAGCATTTGTAACTGCACGGGGAGATAGTTTGATCAATTCTGTTGATTTGCTTATGTCATATATCGATTCTGTTAAAACTTACTATTTCCAGGATCCGGATCATTTTGGCTATGCATGGCTCGGTTCGGAAGAAAATATCTTAATTAAATCAGAGCTTAATATTTATCCTAATCCGGCTACTTCGAATATTACATTGAATTATTCACCTCAAACATCTAATGCTCAATACATGATTTACAACTGCTATGGCAGGCAGGTTGATCATGGCAGAATGCCAATGAACCTAAGTCATAATATTAATATCCGTAATCTGGAGATGGGAATGTATATATTAAAAATTATTGACGGGAATACAGTTGTATCACAGAAATTCATTAAAAGATAAACCCCTCAATAATATTCTTCAGAATGCTTTTGTTAAGCCGGCAATTTTGAATTGTCGGTTTTTTTAATGTCAACTCACACCGTCATTGAGAGCCATAGCGGGGACTGAAGCGCCGGAGCGAACAATCTGTAAAAATAGTGTCAGTCCATAATGCCCCGTACAGACGTACTGGCGTAAGGGCAAAACATATATTCTTATTGTGATGCACCTACGGAGCATTATCTGAATTTTTATTATTTTTCTACCAATGTTAAACTCCTAATGGAGTTATTGTTGCTGACATTATAGAAAGGCTCTAAATATTCTCACAATTTTCAAAAAAAAGTATAATTTCGTGATAAAATAAAAAACTATAACATGACAAAATGCTTTTTCGTTTCCGACCTGCATGGCTTTACCGACCGTTATGCAAAACTATTAAATGAAATTAAAAAAGAAACACCTGATGTTGTCTTTTTCGGGGGCGACCTTCTGCCACACGGATTAAGAAAAACAGGTAACTTCGATAACTTTGTAAGCGATTTCCTTATCCCAAAATTTGTCAGCCTGAAAAAGGAATTAAAAAATCGTTATCCTGAAATTTTCCTGATCCTTGGCAATGATGACTTCCGTTCGGAAGAGAAAAAAATTATCGAAGCCGGGAGACTTGGGATATGGCAATACATTCATTTTAAAAAAGTTGAATTTGCGGATTATAAGATATTCGGTTATACTTATGTTCCTGTTACACCTTTCGGTATCAAAGACTGGGAGAAATATGACATTGACATTAAAGTAAGACCGGGATGCCTGCCGTTTTCAAAAGGATTTCGTACCGTACCACCTGCTTATGACATTGAAAATTCAACAATTCAAAATGATATAAATAAACTGACAAAAGGTGAGGAGTTGTCGCAATCGGTATTTATATTTCATTCCCCTCCTTACAATACATACCTTGACAGAGCATGGCTTGACGGACTATTGGTAGATAACCTGCCAATAGATGTTCATGTTGGCAGTGTTGCCATAAGGCAGTTTATTGAAGAAAAGCAGCCGTTGCTTACATTACACGGTCACATCCATGAATCCACCAGGCTTACAGGGTTTTGGAAACAGCAATTTGGAAAGACCATATCAATTAATGCTTCTCATGACGGACCTGAGCTTTGTACAGTCAAATTTGATATTGAAGAACCTGAAAATGCTGAGAGGTTTTTATTATGAGAAAAGGTATAAAGGCATAAAGGTAAAATGGTAAAATGGTAGAATGGTAGAATAAGAAAAATATAAATCAGTACTTTAATTAATTGCGTATAAATAAATCACCTGTTTTTATATTTCGCATCCCACACGTGCGGGACGATTAATTTGATTTTAAAAACATTAACCGGTTATAAATGGTTAACAAGAATAGAAACGGATTTATAATTATAAATCAAGTAGTTAAAAAATAAAATAATTTCTCATAGGAGAAATAAACGTAATACTTATATTTGCAAGTTACCCAACATACTAAAGAAAGAACAAAGATGAAAAAAATTGCAGGAAAAGGAACCCAACACAAAAAGCAAGAGCCTGTAAAGTGCTATCCCAAATTTCAGCCCTTAACTTTCCAGGCACATGCTTTCGGCAAACACACAAGACAAATCATGATTAAAGTAAAATTTTAGGGATTAAAATTTTAAACATACAACAAAGACAGACAAATGATTAATTTTAAACATTAAAAAGAATGGGAGGTTTTAAGGAACAAAAGAAAAACCTCCTTTATGTAAAATGACAAAAATCGACCTGATATTTAACACTTAACAAGAAAGGAGGTGAGCCTGCAAATATAGTGATTTTTAAATAACAATGAGATTCGCAATCTTAATTTATGCATGGTTTTAATTCCACCATGAAAAACATGGAATTAAGATAGATAATAGATTGTTAAATTTTAAACTTCACAAAAATGAAAAAGAGTTATAAAATTATTCTTTCGGTAATGTTTGTGCTTTTTATGCAAACATTCGCGATTTCTCAGTCATATGATGATTATTATTATTCATTTGACGAAAAAGTTTTCCTTAACATAGTAAATGACAAATATGTTATTGAATTTCCTAATGGTGTGGATGAAAATTTGTTCACCCAGAACAATATTGAGTATGAAAAGCTACATACTGGATTATATGTAGTGTTTGACGATATTACCACAATACAAGGTATCTTTGGACAAAGTTACTATATAAATCCGGTTTACCAAACATTAGATGGATTTGAATTATTACCAACAAGGGAAATAATCTTACAATTTAAAGATAATGTAGAAGAATCTACTAAAAATTATTTAATCAATTTCTTTAGTCTTCAAGAAGTCGTTTCTACAAGATTATATGATATTTTTAAAGTAAATAATGCGCTTCAAATTTCAAAAGAGATACAATTGACTGGTAAAACAGTTTATTGTTGTCCAAATTTCTATTGTAAGGTTGAGAAATTTGATGGTTATATTCCTAATGATGAGTATTTTGGACAGCAATTTTATCTTCACAATACCGGACAATTGACTAATGACGGACATTATGGAACTGAGGATGCTGATATAGATGCTCCGGAAGCTTGGGAGATTTCTAAAGGGAATAATAATATCGTTGTGGCAGTGATCGACGAAGGGTTAACAGATAATCATTTTGATTTGCCTTCAAGTCGCCAAATTAGGTTGCCAGGTAGTAATTTTGCAGCACCTTATGATCAAACAGATCCAAATGATCCCTCCCCGGTTGAGAATAGTAATCATGGGAATGCATGCTCAGGTATAATTGCAGCAGAACAGGATAACAATCAAGGAATTTCTGGAATTGCTCCATTGTGTAAAGTCATGCCTATACGGGTACCATTTGGCAATTATCCATCAAGTGTTTATATTGATGCAATAGTATTCGCAAGTGATAACCAAGCAAATATAATTTCAAATAGTTGGGGGTACAATTCAGACAATCCTAACCTTATACCTGGTTTAGTTGTGGCAATCGAAGATGCGATTAATAATGGCAGTTTAGTTGTATTTGCCGCAGGTAATACAGCAAATCATAATACAAATAATAATGGTTTTGTTACATTCCCGGCAAATTCAAGCGCGGAAGGGTTAATCACAGTTGCTGCCTCAGATCGTGATGATCTACAAGCTAATTATAGCCCTACGAGTAATTTAATTGAAATTTCTGCACCCTCGCATACTGCTTACAATAGTCAAATAGTGGGTGAAGCATTTAATGTATGGACTATTGACATTCCAGATCAGGCAGGTTACAATCCCTGGCATGAAACATGGACGGGTGGGTTACCCCCAGTTGGAGAAATTTTGCCAAATTATGGAACAAATAACTTGGCATATACCGGAAGAATGGGTGGTACTTCTGCTGCTGCACCTCAAATTTCAGGGTGTGCAGCTTTAGCCCTTTCGGCAAATCCAAATTTAAATATAAGTCAAATAAATAATCTGCTTTATTCAAAAGCAGATAAAGTTGGAGGTTATAACTACAATTGGAGCAGCCTTTTCCCCGATCATTCAAAGGAATTAGGGTATGGACGATTAAATTGTTATAAAACAGTTTATACAGCGTCTCAAATGTACACATCTGAAGTTGACCTTTATATAAAAGACTTAGAATATGATTTTGGCATTGAACCGGAGGAAGCTGAAGTAGGAACACCAATGTGGGTAAGTCCTGATATTTGGGTGAGAAATCAACCTGACGGTTTTGAAAACCAGGAACATGAAAATCCAATTTACAGCGAGACCAACCCAGTTTATGTATATGTGCGAATTACAAATAAAGGAGAAACTGCATCTTATGGAAGTGAAGTACTAAAACTTTATTGGGCAAAAGCTTCCGCTGCATTAGCATGGGACGGTAGTTTTAACGGTTCTGGAAATCCAGTTATGGGCGATGAAATTTCAACCCAAAATATACCAATATTACAAACTGGTTCTGAAACAATACTTGAGTTTCAGTGGATGGTTCCTGATCCTTCAGATTATGAGGACATAAATCCTGAACCATGGCATTTTTGTTTACTTTCACGAATTGTAGCAAGTAGTGATCCTATGACTTTTCCTGAAGGAACATCAGTTTACATGAATGCCTATAACAATAATAATATAGCATGGAAAAATGTTACGGTTGTTGATTTTAAAAATGATACACCTAAACAAGGCGGTGTAATTGCACTTGGAAACATATTTAGAGAGAGAACGACTTTTGAAATTGAATTCAAAGTTCCTCAACCATGTGTTGGCAATTCAATTCTGGATGAAGCAGAAGTTAGATTGGACTTGGATGACCTTACGTATCAAATTTGGTCAGCAGGTGGCAAGCAGGGCCAGAATATTTTGGAGTTAAAGAACAAACAAATCCTTATTACCGGTGATCCTGCTACTCTTGAAAACCTTACTTACGATGTGGATGAATGGAGCACTCTCTTTGTTGGTTTTAATTTTTTAACTGACGGTGCCGCATCAAACAAAACCGAATTCAAATATTTAGCCACCGAAAGACGCTCTTCTGACCAAATGGTGATAGGCGGTGAACTGTTTATAATAAAAAAACCAGGAAGAGATCTGTTTGATGCAGATGCTGGAGAAGACAAAACAGCCTCCAAAAATGAAAACGTATCAATTAGCGCAGAAACCATTGGCGAAGCTGCTGAATATAACTGGTACAATATGCAGGACAGTTTAATATATACGGGTAACAGTTTCAACGTTACTCTCGATACGACCACCAGTTTTAAACTTGACGTTTTGGCAACAACCGATGGATTCAAAGATTATGATGAGGTAACGGTAAATGTAAAACAATACGAAATAGTCAATATGGCACCAAATCCAACAACCGGGCAAGTAACAGTTGAGTATGATGTTGAAGGGATTTCTTCTGCATACCTGTTGATCACCAAACCTTTTAATCCGGCTACAGAAACGATAATTTTGGATGTATCACAAACAGAGGTAACTTTCGACCTTACAGATTATGAAACAGGAATATATGGAATTATTTTAGTATGCGATGACCAAATGGTTGATCAAAAACTTCTTCTAGTGCAGTAAAAAAGAAAAGAGAGACAGGGACATATCCCTGTCTCTCTTTTCTATCTTTTAAAATAAGGGTTAATAAAACTTTATCATGAAAACTAACAAGATAATCTCGAGAATAGTTGCATTAATTGGAATTATGTTTATCTATATTAATATCAATGCACAATGGTTTTATTACGAACCAGTTATATTACCAGAAATACCTTCAAGCAATGATAGTATATTTGTTATTAATCCAATAGAATTCCCTTTTGGTTATGAGGAAACATGTCCAACACTTGTTTTTTATTCAAAAACCATTATTGACTCAACAATTAATTTAGATTTGTTTTATGATATTTCTGGTGCATGGCCTCAAGTAGGTTGTATTTCATTAGACACGTGTTTATTAGGTGTTTTGAACACAGGATATTACTCTTTAATGATTAGTACAAATACAATTTTTTATGAAGATACAATTTTTCATATTGATTCAGATACACTTGAATTTAATGTTGCAAATTCTTCTGCAATTATGGATTTTAGATTAATAAGTATTATAAAAATCTACCCTATTCCTACAGATAACTTATTGCATATAGAAATACCTGAATGGATAAATTTTAAAACGTTGACATTATATAACTTGCAAGGGAAAAAAATTGCAGTATTTAATCCGAATTTGAATAAATTAGATGTTTCTGAGATTGATTATGGGCTATATATTTTGGATATTTTAACAAATAAAGGAAATGTTAAAAAGAAAGTATTGATTAAATGACTAAACCAGAAATTGCCTACACATTGCGCATTCATTCCGGCCTTCGCAAATTCAAAAATGCCCAATAAGTATGTAATTGCCAACGCTTGAAAAGAAAGTGATTAAAGAAGTACGTTGGGTAACATGCGATCATAGCCAATTGGCGCATCCGGGTCATCAAGACAAAGACATGAAAGAAATAAACGAATACAAATCAACCGAAATCCTGAGAAAGAAGCGCCAACTGGCTATATCGCCGTTCCGTTGGCAGTGATTAAAAAAAAGACACGAAAGTTACAATACCAGATAAAAATGATAAATCTATTCCTCTTCTTTTGAAAAAGCCAGGAGTTAAAAATGAACCTGTTATAGTTAATGTAATTCCTGGAGTAAACTCAATATCCCTTGATTGCTTTCCGGATACCTACTTTCCTAAAATCCAGCCCCTTTTTCGCTCATTTCTAAAATCTTATAACACTGTTTCAGAGCATTTTTACAGGTTTCATCATCAGGATTGATTTTACGGGCTTTTTCAAGCATAGGCAACGAACCTTTGAATTCCTCTTTTACTTTTTCCATTTCGGTTTTGTATTTATCAGGTTCGGACTCGACGAATTGCGCAGCGTTTGATTGCATTTTCGCTGCATTATTGTAAACCTTTAATCCCGACTTTAAATAATAATTAAAAAGGATTTCATCATACTTTTTTTGGTATTTCGGACATTCTGAAATTCCCTCGTTACAAACAGCTTCCATTTCTTCATACCTCTCAAGCTTTTTAAATGTATTTGCCTTATAAAGAAAAGCTTTACATTTTTTATAGTTGAGATCAATTGACTGATTGAAGAAATCCAGCGCCTTTTGGTATTCTTTTACTTTATATGCGCAAGTTGCTGCATTGTAATACAAAGAAGTATCGGTTTTCCCTTCAGCTTCATAAAGTTTTATTGCCTGCTCAAAAGAAGTCAATCCCTTTTGAAAATCTTTTGCTTTATAAGCATCTGCCCCTTCTATTTTATATTCTTTTGCTGATTTGTCCTGGGCATTCAATAATGCAACTCCAAAAATTAATACTGTTAATACGAATAACTTTCTCATTTTTTTACTGTGTTTTGTTTTAAATTATTATTATTTTTTAAGAATTGTGGCAAAAATATTAAAAATATATTAACTGTATGTTTCTAAAAATATTATATTCGTATCTTTGTTTTTAAATTTAGCTTAATGTTAAAAAGCATATTCATAATAGTATTTTATTTATTAATTAATTTTCTACAAGCGCAAAATTATCTTATTATTGACTCTGTTTCAATTGCCGGATCAAGTCCGCTGTATCCTGCCTCTCCCAACACTGCTTTATTAACTGACTGGTCATTAAAGATCAACGAATTTTGTGCTAAAAATGAATCGGTAGTTCATGATGAATTCGGTGAATATGATGATTGGATTGAACTTTATAACTTCGGGGAAGATACTGTTGATTTGAATGGAATATATATTACTGACGATATTTCACAGCCTCAAAAGTGGCAATTCGATCAGCCCATCCTTATTATACCCGATTCGTTTACGGTAATTTGGGCTGATGGTCAACCCGAACAGGGTAAAAATCATATAGGATTTAAACTTTCAGGCGAAGGAGAAGAAATTGCGTTGTTTACTCCCGCTAATATTTTATTAATAGATTCGGTGGTTTTTGAGCAGCAAACTGTTGATTATTCAATGGGAAGGCAACCTGACGGAGGAAGCATCTGGAATTATTTCAATGAACCTACACCCGGTTCCTCAAATTCAACTACCGGATTATATGGTATAACTCCCGAGCCGGAATTCTCAGTCGCAGGCGGATTTTACGAAGATGACTTCTATGTTGAATTATCGGTCGATTTAGAATCGGCAATTATTTATTATACCCTGGATTGCTCCGAACCTACCGAGACGTCTATAATGTATTCAACTCCTATTTTAGTAGATGCCTCAACAGTTATCAGAGCCAGGGCATTCAAAGAAGGTTGGTTTGCCGGACCCATTGCAACAACAACTTATTTATTTGATCAGCAATATTCATTGGATGTAATCTCATTAGTTACTCAACACGACAATTTTTGGGGAAGTACGGGCATATATCAAAATTATAATCTTGAGGTTGAAAAGCCGATTCATTTCGAATATTTCACAGCAACCGGCGAACCGGGTTTTTATATCGATCTTGGCGTTAAAATACATTCACCTGATAGCAGGCAGCAAAAATCGCTCAGGTTTTATGCAAGATCTCAATACGGTGAGAATGAAATAAATTATAAAATTTTTAACGATATAGATATAACTACATTTAAAAGACTAATCCTGCGCAATGGAGGAAATGATGGTTTCGAACTAAGTAAAATCCAGATAAGAGACCCGCTGGCACATATTATCTACAGGCAAAATAATCCTGAAAATGCCATATCTTCCTACAAACCTGTTAATGTTTTTCTTAATGGTCAATATTGGGGAATGTATAATTTGAGGGAAAGGCAGGATAAATATTACATAGAGTCAAATTTCGGTGAAGAAGAAATTGATTTTCTCGAATACGATGCTGAAGAACCTGGTTGGAAGCATGCCATTGAAGGCGATTGGCAGAATTTCGATTCATTAAAGAATTATGTTATTACAAAAGATTTAAGTATTGATTCTTATTACCAGGTTGTTAAAGACTGGATGGATATTGAAAATTTTATTGATTACCAGATTTTTGAAATTTTCATCGGAAACCAGGACTGGCTCAGTAATAATATTAAATTTTGGCGACCCAGAAGACCCGATGGAATATGGAAATGGGTACTTTGGGATACCGAGTACGGGCTGGCGCTTTTTTATCCTAACTACTCTATCGGTTATCCTGATTTTAACTTCTTACATATGGCTCTTACATGGGGCGGATGGGGAAGCGGCGATTATACATATTTGTTAAGAAATTTAGCAGATAACCAGGAATTCGTTGAATGTTTCAATATTAGGTTTGCCGACCTTTTAAATACGGAACTAAAAGAAAACGGGAATATAATTGACGTGATAGATTCATTACAAAACCTTTTATCTCCCGATGTTCAATACCAATTCAACAGGTGGGGCGGAAGTTATTCAAACTGGACAACCAAAATTCAGGGAATTAAAAATTTTACTAACGGGCGACCATATTACATCCGTCAGCATATTATAGATGAATTTGGACTTGATACTCTTTTTACCCTTTCTCTGAATATCCTGCCTCCGGGTTCAGGTAAAATAGAGGTCAACACTATTATAATTAATGAGTTTCCATGGGAAGGACAGTATTTCACCGATTATGCCACAGTTTTAAATGCTGTTCCTAGTCCCGGATACGTTTTTAACGGATGGGAAGAATTGGGAATTGATACTGCTATACTGCAAATAGTTGCGATGGGCGATACATGTTTAACTGCTGTCTTTCAACCAAATCCTTCTGACACTGCCGTTATTATAAATGAAATAAATTATAACTCCGCTGCTTCTTTCGATTCGGACGACTGGGTAGAACTGAAAAATATTGCTTCCTCACAAATAAACCTCTCAGGATGGACATTCAAAGATGAAGAAGATGATCATATTTTTGAATTGCCGGACAACCTGATAGTTGATCCTGGTAGTTTCCTTGTTTTGTGTAAGGATACACAGCAATTTTCTACTTTGTTTCCGGATATAACTGATTACATCGGCAACCTTGAATTTGGCTTCAGTGGAAGCGGGGAAGCATTAAGATTGTATGATTTTACCGGTGAATTAGTTGATTCAGTCCAATACGATGATAAATATCCCTGGACAAATTTACCCGATGGTTACGGACCATCGCTTGAGCTTATTAACGATTCTCTTAATAACAATTTATCGGAAAGCTGGAGAGCGAGCTTTGTTATTGGCGGCACTCCCTGTAAGCCTAACTCCGTTCAGTCGCCCGTTGAGTTATTCATCAATGAATTCATGGCTGATAATACTACTACTGTTGCCGA
>JACKQG010008005.1_pt1 | contig 10433 bp, 7 predicted proteins | sample 8237621 | NCBI WGS metagenome assembly JACKQG01 (sample SAMN15677084, study PRJNA649215) | marine metagenome | biome: marine; feature: Black Sea; material: saline water; isolation source: suspended particulate matter (SPM) from the Black Sea western gyre | collected 2013-06-09/2013-06-10 | depth...
ATGCTGCGCAGTAATCGCCATGCCATAAAAACTGGCGGTGCCGTTGGGGTCAGCGCCGACGCGTGGTTTGCTCCCATGGCAAAAGTGGAAGTGGAACGATTGTTCCCAGACAGACTCGTGGTTGGTCGTTGGCAAACGGTCAGCATGCGCATCATTCATAAAGGTGGTTCGCCAGTTGAGTTGCTGCTTTACGATGTTTGGCCGCCTGAAATGGAAGGCGAGCCAATTTTGCCGACGCAACGATTGGCCAAAGAGCAGAGTCGGGTATGTGAATTTGCGATCCGCCCAACCACTCATGGTCATTACAGCTTCGGACCGGTTTATTTACGCCAGTGGACGGGCTTGGGACTTTGGGAACGTCGCCAGTGCGTGGATGAAAAATTTGACCTGCGCGTATTCCCAGAATTCACCCCCGGACGTTCTGCGCTGGAACACATTCGTGAATTAGGCGATTTGGGATTACGACGCACTCGCCAGCGCGGTGAGGGCACCGAGTTTGAATCCTTGCGCGTTTATCAACAAGGCGACGACTCCACCCATATCGATTGGAAAGCTAGCGCGCGTCACGGCAAAATCGTAAGCCGGCAATACACCATCGAAAAAGATCACGACGTCATGATCTTGCTGGATTGCGGGCGTTTGATGGGGGCTCGATTCCGTGGCACGCCAAAGTTGGATTTTGCTATGCGTGCGGCGTTGGCGCTGGCAGAGGCTGGAATTCGACTTGGCGATCGCGTCGGCTTGATGGCTTTTGATGCGCATATACGTGCTTATTTACCTCCAGGTCACGGGCCGGGGCAAATGGCGTCGATATTGGAACGGGTGAGTGAGTTGCATGCAAGCAACGACGAAACGGCATTCGAAAGAGCAGTGGCGCATCTCGATATGAATCAACGCAAGCGTTCGCTAGTCGTCGTGCTGACCGATTTTGTAGACCGCTATACCGCCGCACCGATGCTGCAAGGTTTAATGACCTTGGCGCGTCGGCATGCGTTTTTGTTTGTAGCAGTGGAAGATCCGAGCATCGAAGAAGTGATCACCGAACACCCTCAATCGCGAAGTCAAATGGCCAGCCAAGCGGTTGCCTATAGTATGCGGCGGGAGCGGGCTGTGGTTTTGGAGCAGTTGCGACGCAGCGGGATATCGGTGCTCGACTTGTTGCCCGATCAACTTACGGCGCCGATGTTGAATCAGTATTTAGAGTTGCGAAATCGCGGCGCGCTTTGAGCCACGGCATGGCGCCAAAGTAAGCCAACCAAAGCAGCGCAGAAATTCCTGCCACCAGAAAACGCACCGTATTACTGGCCTCGCTTTGGCGGAAAAATGCTTCCAGTAGCGCTGCTACAAATAGCATCACCACGGTTCCGCCGACCACCGCAAGCGCAGGTTTTGCTGCGCGATTCAATGCTTCGGCCCGACTCCGATTTTTCGGCCACAATACCGCCTCGCCGAGCACAAACCCGGCTCCACCTGCAAATACAATCGCCGTCAATTCGGTGACGCCGTGGCCAGCAATCCAAGCCCACCAGGCCGTACCCAAGCCAGCGCTTTGAAACACCGACGTCATCGCGCCGAGCAGCATGCCGTTATAAAAAATAAGCAGAGCCGTGGGGATTCCGGCTAGCACTCCCAAAGCAAAAGCCAAGAGCGAAATTTTCACGTTGTGCTGCCACAGAAAACCGAAAAACACTGTTTTACTGCCGGTCGAACTATCGCGCCCCGCAGTCAATGACTCTTGCAGCTCAAGTGGGCTAGCGCCAGGGCTGCGTAACTCACCGATCGGTACCGTGGCATAATAAAGGTCGGGATTTTGATTCACCGCCAACCAGGAAATGAAAAATCCGCCCACCAATAAAAGGGCCGACAGCAGGATATGGCGAGGGAAGTGTTGCACCGCCTCGGGGAATCCATGCAATAAATAATGGCCCAGCCTGGCCCAAAAGCCGTTGGCGGTGGGGCGGTACAGATGACCATGTGCTCGGGTTAGCAGCTGGTTTAGCATTCCCTCCAGCCGCTTTTCTTTGGGCCGGTTGCGTACTTGAGCTAGGTGGGCGGCGGTCCGCCTATACAGGGCGCCAAAATTCTCCAGTTCTTTCGCCGGAATTCGCTTCCAGCCATTCTTTTCAAAGCGCACACAGAGATTCTCCAGATCTTTCCAATCGTCCTCGCGACGGCGACGAAACTCGATGGTGGATAGTTGGTTCATGGCGGCAGTGGCAACCAGAATAGTATTTACCTTGACGTCGGAGACAGTAAATTGGATTCTTGCAGCAGCCATTTTTCAGGCATGCACCCCCAACACCATTTTGAAACTCCCGAGGACGTCGACCTCGGCTTTACTTTAGCGGGACCACCGGCTCGTTTTGGGGCCTATGTGATCGACTTTTTATGGCTGTTGTTGATCCGTGGCCTGTTCGTTTTGGCGGGTATTGGAATTGTCGTGAATTTCAATTTGGTGGCGTTGCAGGAGGAAGACTTCATCGACAACGTCGACGGTTGGGTCATTACGCTGATTTTGATCCTCTATTATTTCAGCGAGTTTTTGTACTTCGGATATTTCGAATGGCGTCGCAATGGCAGCACTCCGGGCAAAAAAGTTTCGGGGCTGCGCGCAGTCATGGATGGCGGCTATAGATTGACTCCGACCGCCGCCTGGCTACGCAATCTTTTACGTCCGGTCGACGTCATTCCACTGTTTTGGTTGGTACCATTGGTGGACAAAAAAAACCGTCGGCTGGGTGATTTTTTGGCCGCCACGGTGGTGGTGACGGAAATCACCGAAACAGTGCCCAAACTACCTCTTGCCGAGCATTCCTACGGCAGTTTGTCAGTGCGATATTTGGATTTGAGTCGCAACCAACTCATGAATTTACGACGCCGTGACTACCTTGCTTTGGAAGAATATTTGGTTCGTTACAAGAGTGTACCGAAAGCAAAGTTGGGTCGTCTGCAACGCTTACTTTTGGCGCCGCTATTGACACGCCTAGATACGAAATTGCCGACCGGCGCTCGACCCGGTGAGGTACTGGCCGAAATTTATTTGGCCATGCGCGACAGCCCAGGATTATTGGATCAAGTGGAAGACTAGGTTCGAATTTTCCTAATAGCGGACTATCATAGTAAGGGAGAAAGTCGCTGCCCCAAAAAACGTTTGACCCTAACCAAACTCAAATTTCCCTACTACCAAGTAGACGCATTCGCCAGCAAAGTGTTCTCCGGTAACCCGGCCGGCGTTTGCTTGCTTGAACATTGGCTGCCGGATGCTTTGCTGCAATCCATAGCGGCCGAAAATTACCTGCCCGAGACAGCATTTTTGGTCCTTGGCGACGAGGGCTACATGCTGCGCTGGTTCACGCCGGTAGTTGAAGTCGATTTGTGCGGCCACGCCACCCTCGCTAGTGCGCACGTGATTTTTGCTGAGTTGGGCCACGCCAGCAATCAGGTTGACTTCACGACTAAAAGTGGATTGCTGTCGGTAATTCGAATGGCCTCCACTGGTGCAGGGGCGTCGGCCGATGAATCGATTCACTTGAGCCAATTGCGGATGAGCTTGCCAGCACGCAAACCGCTGAAAATTGAGCCGCCCGCTCTGCTGCGAGAGGCACTCGGCGCCGACCCGCTTGAGGTTTATTCGTCTGTAGATTTGATGGTGGTACTGAACAGCCAAGCCGACGTCGAATCCCTGCTGCCCGACATGCGCGCACTTTTGGATTACGACGAGCTGACCGTCGTGGTGACTGCGCCCGGTCAAGATTGCGACTTTGTCTCACGGGTTTTTGCGCCTAAAATTGGGGTGCCGGAAGACCCGGTCACTGGTTCCGCCCATTGCTCGTTGATTCCTTATTGGGCCGAGCGTTTAGGGAAGTCGGAAATGGTTGCCAAGCAGCTGAGCCGTCGCGGCGGCGAGTTGGAATGCACGCTGAAAACAGGTGGCGATTGGGTTACCGTCGGCGGGCGCGCGGTCACTTATTTAGCGGGGGAGTTGACGATTTGAGTTGGTTGCAGCCGATGGAATTGGGCGGAGAGCACGTGGTTTTGCAGCCGCTCGCTGCGGATCACCGCGATGCATTGGTAGCGGCCGCTGGCGACGGCGAGCTTTGGAAACTTTGGTTCACCGGGGTGCCGTCGGCGCAAAATATTGACGCCTATTTGGATTTTGCTTTGCAAGAGCAAGAGCTAGGCCGAAGTCTGCCTTTTGCCGTGATCCACCGGGCGGATGGCAAGGTGGTCGGCTCGACCCGGTTTTGCAACGTGGAAGGCCCGCATCGGCGTGCCGAAATCGGCTACACCTGGTATGGCCAGAGCTATCAGCGCACTCCGGTGAATAGCGAATGCAAGTTGCTGCTGCTCGAACACGCCTTCGACCAGCGCGACGCCGTCGCCGTCGAGTTCCGCACCCATTGCATGAATTTCAAATCACGTGAGGCAATTTTGCGTTTGGGCGCGAAGCTGGATGGAGTGCTACGCAACCACCGCATTGAGGGTGAATCCTTCCGGGATACGGCGGTGTATTCCATCGTGCGCGATGAGTGGCCGGCGGTGAAAATGGGATTGCTGGCAGGTTTGGGCCGGCTTTAATGGCCAGGCTGCTATAGGTCACCGCGCCTGGTAAGCAGGCAAGAATTGAGCGTCTTGTGACGGCGTCGCATTACAATGGCGGCATGACCTCCGTCACTGAGTTTCTCGATTCCCTGCCCGAAGAACGCCAAGCGCCAGTGAAAAAACTGCGCCAGGTGATTCGCAAAAACATGCCAAAGGGCTTCAAAGAAGTAGTGTCTGGCAACATGCTTAATTATGTGGTGCCGCACTCAAAATACCCAGACGGCTACCATTGCACTCCAGAAAAACCGCTACCGTTTGTAAGCGTGGCGTCGCAGAAAAACTTTATCGCTTTGTATCACATGGGCATGTACGCCGACCCGAAGCTGCTGAAGTGGTTTGAAGGCGAGTGGCCGAAGTACGTCAAAACTAAGCTCGATATGGGCAAAAGTTGCGTGCGGATTAAGAAGATTGAGACTTTGCCCTACGAGCTGATGGGCGAGTTGATGTCCAAGGTGACGGTTGACGATTGGATACAGACTTACGAAAAGAACTTGAAGTCGTAGCCGCTGTTTTGTGGGATAATTGCGGGGTTCCGCCTTATAAGGTGGATTCATCATGAGCCATTCCTCGCTTCCAATCATTGGCCTTGCCGCGCTAGTCAGCGTGGTGACCGCTGCGGTGACGGTTTTTCTTTTTGACCCCGGATTAGGGGCCGAAAAAGGGATTTCGTTGCAAGCTGCAGGACCTAAGGATCTCGGACTTGCCGAGCGCGAGCAGTTGTTGAATCAGGTTGATCAATTGCTGCTGCAAAATCAGCAGTTGTCCGAGCGGATCAAAAACTTGGAAGGCCAGGCGAATGATTCCGGGCGCTCGCCAATCGAGGGCTGGGTAACGCAAGATGACCTAGACGCGCTCAAAGCTGAATTAGCAAAGAGCGAATTCGGCTTGCCGACGGGGTCGCAAAGTGGTGAAGAATTTGAAACGCGAGTTGCGACGGCGATGGATTCCATCCGCGAAAAAGAGGTCATGGCCAAGGTGGAAAAAAATGTGGTCAAAAAAGCGGAGCGCCTTGAAAGTCGTGTCGGTGAGATGAGCAAGTGGTTGAACTTGGACGCGTCGCAAACCAATCAAATGCGAACTGTATTGGCCAGCAAGGACCACCGCGAACAAGAACTGATTTCCATGTGGAAAAACGGTTCCGACAAAGACCTGCTCGGCCAAATCAAAAAGTCCAACGAAGAAGTCTGGAAAAACGAAGTCAAGCAAGTCCTCAGCGCCGAACAGTTAGAAAAGTTCAACAACTTCGGCCGCAAGGGTCCGGGCGGTGGCGGTCGGGGGAAGAATTAATTTCCGGTTACGTCGAACTCACTGGCATCAAACGTGATTTCGATTTGTTCGCCGGCGGTCAGGTTGAAATCTTTTATTGAACTGGCTAGCACTCGGTAGTCAAAATTCTTCTCTGCAGTTAGCAGCACAAATTCGAGTTTTCCTTCGCCAGGCTTTATTCCGCGAAAGATTTTTGTGCTGTTCTCGGAAATTGAGGAAAGAGACGCACTGAAGTCCTTGTCGCCAGACTCGTAATGAAAGCTAATGACTGCTTTGTTTAATTTGCGTCGCAGTTCGTTAAGGCCAGTAACAGTTATTTTTATTGTGGATGCTTTGATCAGGCTTAGAACCAGGTCCGACTTGCCACCCTCAGGAATCGTGACCGCTTCCGGAGTTTGCAGTGGCTCAGATTCATTCCAAGCCATGATCAAGTACTCTCCTGAAGCAGGCGCGTTCATTGAAAAAGTCCCGTTCTCTTTTACTTGGGTTAGGCCATAATCCCACGATTCTTGAACCGGGAACGGCCAATTGATACCTTTCACGTTGGAAAAATATGCCTGGATTTGTTCGATGTTTGTTCGACTAGATTCCGATGCATGCTTCTCACTTGCTAAAATCACCCAAGTCCCCTCAACGGAATTTTGAACGATGCCTTGAACCATAATGCCGTTGAATTCGGTTTCAAGAGCAACTTCTCCTTCCTCGATAGTTACGATTTGTTGGACTGGTTGATGTCCTCCTAGGGAAACGGTGAATTGATATTTGCCGGGAAAGACTTCATTGAACTTTGCTATTCCATTGTCCTCGGTTTCGGCCTTTTGCCAAAACGAGTATGGGGAACGTGGGTCTCCAATGGCTCGTTGAAGCCGGATCTTGGCGTCTTTGACCAGTCGGCCATTCTCTGTGACCAAATAATTCACGCTGGCCAATTCCGGTATCGTGATGACATAGGAGTTTGCTCCATGAGTCAATGAAAGTTCTTTGAGTGATAAGCCCCAATAGCATTGACTTCCGGGTTCCAAATTCCAAACCCCTGGAAGTAGGTCTTTGATCTCAATTTTTCCATCGGCGTTGGTGCGGAAAGTGCGGAATTGAGAGATGTTCCTAGCTGCTCGATCTATTCCGAAAATGGACAAACCATCGGCGGCCAATCCAAACGCGCGGTTGTTCGCTGGGCGACCATCGCTGAACTGGATTTCCAAAGAGAGCTTACAGGATGGGCGGAGAGCCATGGTGTGATCTTGCTGGCTCCCTGCGACCAATTCGAGTGTAGTTTCTTTGCTCGTGTATCCGGATGCAGTGGTGACAAAGGTATGTATTCCTGGGAAAAGAGCGCTTGTTTGAAAACTACCTTCGGAAAAAATCATCCAATGAACATTGGACCTAGCTGCGGCCAACATTCGCTTCCATTCATCGGAGCCGGTTCCCACATCTTGTGTATACACCTGCTTAAACTTTGTAGTTGCGCTATCAATTGGCTTGCCGGTCAATTCATCAACGATCGTCACGTTTAGCTGCGATCCATCAGGAATTTGAATTACTCCTAAGTCCAGATCTTTGTCGACCTGAATGGACTCGGCGCTTTGAAACCCTCCCATAGGGTGAGTCGCCTCAAATCGGTACTGGCCAACCATGAGGGGGACGTCTAACTCTCCACTTTCACCCAACTCGAGGTATAGGTCAGGTATGGGCGTTGGATGATTGATGTCAATAAAGGAAACCTTTGCTCCAATGGCAGGATTTCCGTCGGCTGTGATGAAGGTCGCCTTAACATGGAATGATGGGGACAAGCGGACGGTGAGTTCGTTTACATCGGGAGGTATCGGCGCATCAATCCAGGATGCTCCGCGAACCACATGGATTCTGTTTCTTCCGCGCTCCGAAAGTCCGCCAATCGTTAGTTGGCCCTTGGCATCGGTTAAACCTCGGAAGGAGCCGGAGAGCTTTCTGAGATTCTTCACTGGATTGACCCATTCCGATTCAGAAAAGTAAATCTCGGCGCCTTCAATGGGGGAGCCGTTTATGGCCATTACTCGAACGGATATCTTGCGGCCGGAATCAAGAACGATTTTTCGGACATTTATATTTGGGGATGAAGATACGCGTATTTGCTCTTGCCACTGTAAATAATTGCCTTGATAGTTTCCGAAGCTCAGCTCGCCTGCAGGTAGGTTAGTGAACTTGGCAATTCCATCTGAGCTGGTTATGAGTTGATGGGTAGAAACTGTCCCGGGAGGTAAGAGTTCGCCGCCTTCCCTTGATTTGGAAAAGTCCTTAGCATACGCTTCGATGTTTGGAACAGGAGTACCGGATTCATCGACAAACTGAAGGGTCATTTCCCCGGCGCCGTCATGCAAAACGATTTTGATAGCCTTCTTTTGAATTTGAATTGTGTCATCTTTGGATTTCACCACTACCCCCCGGAGCACGTATCCGTCGGCGCGAGCAAAGGCTAGTGTGGTTTTCTGCGGGTGCAAGGCGGGGAGTGCATACTGGCCCAAGTCATTGGCGATTCCTTCCGAAGAAGAAGCCTCACCATAGAATCTTGGCGTCGGAATTTGGCTAATTCGATTGGTTTGAAATGGATAATCAATTTCATAAGTAATCACCTTGGCATGCGGAATTGGAATTCCATTTACATCCACAATTTCCAGGATGGTTTGACCATCGGTTTGAGTCCTTTTCAACGGATGAGGAGTCGTGCCGATTTCAAATTCAGAACTCTTTGAATCCGACGTTGCTGAGCTGGAATCCGCGACAAGCAATGCTGGGCTCAAGGCTTCATTCGAAGCATTTGGTGCTGGGTTTTCAGTGTTCCAAAATGGAATACTGCAGACCAGAACTGCCGCAAGTGTAAGTGCAATTTTCAAAGAGTTATTCATGGCAAAAACAGTAGTAGTCGCCGTCGCCAAGCTCACTTTTGTAACACCCGCAGAAATCGGAATCGCCAGCATGCGCCAGTCGCTGCCTAAGGAAGATTGCAGCTGGCTGCGCAGCATCGCTTTTGCACGATGAATGCGCAGACCGGCTGCGTTATTGGATATTCCAAAGGCCTCGGCAATTTGAGCAACGGATTGTTGCTCGTAATAGCGCAGGATTAATAACCGGCGATGCTCCAGCGGAAGCTTGAGGACCGCACGGGCGACCTGTTGCTGGATTTCGACCCGTTCCATCAGCTCGTGCATGGGCGGATCAAAATCATCCCGCTCCATCGCCACGCGCTGTTCGCGTTGTTCGCGACGGATTTGGCCGCGATAAGACTGACGAAGCAGGTTCTTCACCACACCTCTTAACCAGCGGCGTATGTTGCCGACGGTTCCGACGTCGTGGCGCAGCCCAATTTCCAGGGCGTCTTGAGTGAGATCCTCAGCTAACGTTGGGTCCGACACCATCTCGCGAACCATTGCTTGCACCCAAGCAGCATGGGCGAGAACTTCGTCGGTGTGGTTTGAGGGGTTTGGCAAAACGGCTTATTAATACGTTGCCGCCAGCGCAGAAATCAGTTGCGAATAATTACCTTAAACGTCAGCGCGCCGACGCCGCGGCCGTTTTTGAGCCAGGCGCCGTCGTGGGAATGGCCTTGGTAGGCGATGGTGGCGGAGGTGGTTGGGCCGCTTAGATTGAGGCGTACGGTATTGCCGATGACGTCTGCGCTGAGCACTTGCACGCCGTCTTCCAACTCAAAGTCTTGCTCGGCGCCGGGCTCGAAAATGAGGCGGTCGTCTTGATCGGCGAATATCAGCACGATGGAATTTTGTTGCGGGTTGGTGAAACGCGCTTTGAGCAAATACGGCGGGTCGATTTCGTAGGTGTCGGTCCAACCGTAAAGGTCACGGCCCACTTGCAGGGAAATCTGGTCGCCCATCTGGCGATAGCCACCCCAAAAATAATGGCAGCCGTCGTGCGCGCGAATGGCCGAGGTGGACATGACTTCGACCTTGGACAAAAACTCCTTCAAGCGGCGCTGCACGTTGCGCAGTTCTACCGACGGATTGCCGCAGCCGTTGCGCACTTGGAAGACGTACACCTTTTCGACGGCGGAATAGTCTTCCAGCCAATCTAAATAAAGCTTTTTGAAAGTCCACGCATAGTGAACGTGGCGCGCGCCATTGGCCTCGCCTTGGTGCCACAAAATCGCGCGCACCGAATCTTGCAATCCGGCATTTCGAGCACGCGTCAGTAAACGACCATAATTGGTTGAGGGGTCATACGGATCGCTGTCATGGCGGACGTGGAAAGCAATCGGCGTCGCGCCAACCGCGCCGTTCAAAATTGCGACCGGAATCCCAGTGGTGCTGACCAGTTGATGGCCCATGCGAATTCCCCATTGACCGATCGCTCCTTCATCGACCGTCGATTCGCCGTCGGCCATGTACCAGGTCACATTTGTCACCGCCTCGAGCGCGTCCAAACTTTTGGTGCCGAAGGAACGAATCCAATTGCTTTGATGTTGGTTGGCAAAACCTTGGCCGTAGGAATCCCAGGCGACCGCGTTGGACTGCCCCTGGATCAAAAACGCATCACCCGCGACGACGTTTGCAGCCTCGGCAGCTTTGAGTCGTTGA
>JACKQG010008006.1_pt1 | contig 10433 bp, 14 predicted proteins | sample 8237621 | NCBI WGS metagenome assembly JACKQG01 (sample SAMN15677084, study PRJNA649215) | marine metagenome | biome: marine; feature: Black Sea; material: saline water; isolation source: suspended particulate matter (SPM) from the Black Sea western gyre | collected 2013-06-09/2013-06-10 | depth...
CAGCGATAAAACTCTTAGGCTGACTTTAGGAGCTAGGGGGCGTGTGCAAGAGGTGTCACTATAAGAAGCCCAGGCAGTCTACGAGTGTTTCCCTGTATCCTTCGTTTATCGTGTATCTCACGTATCTGCAGTCGCTCTCGACTCCCACTGCCCCCTCCTCCTTGAGGCGTCCCATGAGCCACGTGAGACCCTGGGATGAGATGCCGAGTGTGGAGGCCAACGCTCCGTGGGTTATCCGGGGGCTCTCGAGGATGATGGAGATGGCCCTCCGCGCGGTCTCGCTCCTCAGGGTGGAGATGACTTCCATCTCCTCCTCGCTGAATCTCCTCGCCTCGAAGTACCGCCGGTACCTCCTATCCCTCCGGGACGTGAGGAGGCCTTGGCTCGTGAGGTGTTCCAAGTGGTACTGGATCACCCCTACGGAGAGACCGAGCCCGTTGCATATCCCCCTGAAGTGAACTCCAGGGCTCCCCGAGACGTAGTTGTAGATTATGAGGCGGGTCGAGGAGTTGAGCATCCACTGGCCCATGATGCCGCTTGATGTGATGCGGGGGAGTGATCCGTAGACGAGGGGCAATGTCGGGCCCAGTTTCATGGCTCCTCTCTCCTCGTTCTCTGTGAGTGATCCCACGAGGGCTAGGGAGAGGATCATGAGGACGACGAGAATTGTTAGCGCTGATCCCCGCTTCATGTTCCCCGAGGATCAGTGAATCCGAATATTAATAATGATATTGGTAAGGGATTGTACTATATTGTAAAAGAGTGTACCATAAAGGATATTTTATTAGCATAAACTAAATTATTCGGAATATTTGATTACGGATAAAGGAGGTGGTAAACTGTTATTAATGGATGTGGCCCAAGGCCTCCCCGGCTGGGTCTCAGGGGACCTCTGGCGCGGCTTCCTGGTTGCCCTTGCCCTGACCTCCCTGTCTGGAGTATTGACCCGATACATCTCCAACCCGAGCAGGAACCCCACACCCTTCATCCTCGGCCTGACCGGCGCCACAGTAATCGGATCCACGATCTATTATCTTCTCGGGGGCCCCGGATTCAGGCCCGTGCGACCGTACGCCCCCTACGGGTGCTACGGGTACCTGATCGGCTCCATGGCTGGACTCTTTCTGCTGGCGGTCGTCTCGGCTTTACGCCCGGGAAGGTGAACGTGAACTGCCGGATCGCGCAGAAAAACCGTCTGGTATCCCCCTGATCGATGAAGAAATTATGCATCGGACTTTGGGGGGATTTATCTCGGATCTCCGAGTCTTCTCTTCTCGATAAGCTTTGGTGAAGCGACAAGGAGAACAGGGTTCAAGCCTCGAGACCTCCCGCGCCGGCACGGAGTTGACCTAATCAATGGGAGCCAACCGAGATGAGGGAGGGGGGCCGTCTCGCACCTTCAACTGGCCGAGTTTCCTCAAGCCTGATATCCTCAAGCTGGCGCTCGTCCTCATCATACCCGCGATAGTAGGTTTCCTGGTCACGGGCAGCGCCGATACCATCCTCGATTTCTATGGTTACCTCCTCACTCCGAGGATGGGGGTCTGGACGGGGACCGAGATAGTCTTCGTCTTCAATCGTTTCATCATTCTATGGATTCCTTTCTATATGGCGGCCTGCACCCTCGTGCACCTCGCCAAAAAAGCCTCAGGAGATAGGGACTAGGAATCTAACATTTATGGATCATAGCTCAGGGCTCGTCCCGTAACTCTGCTCCATCGCGCGTGACTCAGCTTTTTTACTACACGGTGATCTACGTGGCGATCTTCCGGGGCAGCCACCTTGGCACCCCCCTCATATACTCGGAGTACCTTTCCCCGAAGACCCTGACCAGGTCTTCTTCCTCGTAGGCCGCGAACCTGTTGAAGACCGCGAAGACCCCCAGCCACATCGCCAGCAACGCCAGGGATAGCGAGAAGGCGAACAGCCCCAGATAGAGCAGCAATATCCCCAGGTACATGGGGTGCCTCACCATGGAGTAGACTCCCTCAACGAGGAGTTCGGGATCCTCCCCCGCCTCGTCGAAGACAAGCCTGTGAGAAGCCCACGTGAGCCAGAACCCGATCCCCACCAGAGCACAGCCCGTCACGAGCCTCAGCTGCCACGCCACAGAGTTCCCCAGAAATGTCGTCAAATGGAGAAAGATGGAGTCCGCGACGAAGACCGCCAGATAGATCACGCATAGGACGACGAGGATGGTGTCGGTGCCGGGATGCTCCTCTCCCATGGTCTCACCTGAACCAAAAAGCGAGTAAACGTCATTAAAAGGCTCACGGAATCGCTTACGCCCGCGAATGGTCAATGCATCAGTCGAGCTGAGATGGTTCCTTCAGGAGCCCCCGGATCACATTGACGGAATCCCTCACCTTCGCCGCCGTCCCGGGGCTCAGCCTCGCAGAGGCCTCCGCCTCCCTTACGAGCTCCAAGGCCTCCGCCGCCAGAGTGGTCGCCTCATCGACCTTCCCGGGGGGCATCAGTCTAAAGGGGTCTTCCAGCAGGGCGATCCTGCCCTGCCTCTCCTCGATCTCGGCCTCGAAGTGGTCGATGGTCCACCTCAGGGCGGGGGCCATAGCCTCGTATTCCCCCTCGTGGAGGTCTCCGAGGCTCTTCCTGATGTCCAGCTCGTCGAGCTCGATTCGTGCCTCCCTCGCCTTCGCCTCGTGGGCCTCCAGGTCCCTGATCTGGTCCAGGAGGTGGTCCCTCTGGCCGATGCATCTCTCGACTCGGCCGTGATAGGCGTCGAAGGTTCTCAGGAACTGCTCCTCCCCCGTCTCCTCTTTGCGGAGGAGACCGACGGACCAGAGCTCCAGGTACACGGAGTTGAGGAGCTCGTTGGCCAGTTCCCCTATCGCCGGGTCGGGGCCTCCGGGCTCATCAGCATGGAGCGATTCTCTCTCTAGCTCATCATACTCGTGTAATCCCGTCTCCGGTGCCTCGATCCTATCATCCGGGGCTTCGGGCTCCAAGGCTTCGACGGTGGGGGCCGTGATAAGGCTCTCCTTTTCCACGGGTTCGAGGTTGAAGTTCATCCCTTGGACGGTGCTCTCCACGGCGGCGAAGCGGGGCTCCCCCATGGCCTCATGGGCTCCAGATTCTCCCTCCGCCTGCATCTCCTTGAGGGGTGTGAGGTCGAAGCGGGGCTCATCGGATCCTGCGCCCTCTTCAGCGGGGGCCTCGATCTCCAGGGGGCAATCGCAGGCGACGCAGTAGAGTGACGAGGGGACCTCGCTCTCGCAGCGGGGGCATGTGACCGTCTTGGCTTCGGGGGCCTCCAGGGAGTGGTTCATCTCCGTGCCCATTTCTTCGCGGTGCAATTCGGATACTTCCCTGAGTATTCGCCATGCTCTCTCCCCCGGCGTATATAATGAAATTGAACCCGGGGTATCTTCCCGGGATATAAACCTCAATACGTTGTCCGTCGACGATATCAGTCAACGGTTCCTCAAAATCTTACTTGGGGCGCAGATCTCAGATGTCGATCCTCATGAAGAGGATCACCACAACCAGGAGCGTGGACACAGCCGCGACGACATAGCTACCGGTCCCCACGGCTAACCCCACCGCCGCGGTTATCCAGATCCCCGCCGCCGTGGTGAGGCCGTGAACCCCGTCCTGGCCCCCGATGATCGCCCCCGCTCCCAGGAACCCGATGCCCGTGACGACCCCCGCGGCGATCCTCGCAGAGTCCAGGGGGAACTCGTAGATGCCGATCATCGTCAAGACGCAGGCGCCTAGGCAGACAAGCATGTGGGTCCTGATCCCCGCTGGCTTGGCCGTGAGGTCCCTCTCGAGCCCGATGATGGCCCCCATCGCCGCGGCGAGGAGGAGCCTTATGACCTGCTCTGTCAGCGTCGACGATAACATGCGCGTAAGGATTGGACGTCACCCAAGATAATCGTTGAGGTCGTCACTGGAAGAAACCTGCTGGACTCTCCCCGGTAATCCGAAGCGCGACCCTGGCTGCGCTGATAATCCTCAGCGAGCCTAGGGACGACGCTATTTCAGCCTTTAAGCCTCGCCTCGAGGAGGGCTTCCAGGGAGTCGGCTCTCTCCTGGATGAGGGTCCTGATGGGGAGCTCGTAGGGGCACCTCTCCTCGCACTCTCCGCACTCGGTGCAGGTCCTGGTCAGCTCGATCACTTCGGCTATCCTCTTCTCCGTGCCCGGTCTCCAGCCCATCCGCTTCAGGGACTGGCTCTCGGCCCTCAGCACGTAGGTTATGGGGATGTCCTGCTGGCAGGGCTGGCAGTAGTTGCAAGCCCGGCAGAACTGGGTGCCCAGCTCCTCCTTGTCGCGTTCGACGAGGGCGTGGTCCTCCGGGGTGAGGCCCAGGTGTCCGGCGGCGACAGCGTGGTTCTCCTCCACTTCGGAGACGGTCATCATCCCGGGAATTGTGATGTCGACGTTCTCGCTCCCCAGGACGAACCTGAGGGCCGTGTTGACGTTGGTGAAGGCTCCGCCCCCGAAGGGCTTCATGATGACGGTGCCCACGTTCATCCGGCGGCAAAGCGGGAGGAGCCTCTCCTGAGGGATGTGGGCCAGGTAGTTGAAGGGGATCATCATCGTCTCGAAGATGCCCTCCTCGATGATGTCGGCGCAGACCCCGGGATCGTGGCTCGTGATCCCGAGGTGATCGATCTTCCCCCGATCCTTGGCCCGGTAAAGGGCCTCCAATGCGCCCCCGGGGCCCTTGATCTTCTCCCAGACCTCGTGGCTGGAGACGTTGTGGAGCTGGTAGACGTCGATCCTGTCCGTGCGGAGGTTCCCGAGGCTGGTCTCGAGCTCGGCCTCTAGCTCTTCCGCCGTTCTGCGGCCTGACTTGGTGGCGAGGACGACTTCGTCCCTGACGTCCTCGAGGGCTTTTCCGATTCGCTCCTCGCTCACGGTGTAGCCCCTCGCCGTATCGTAGTAGTTAACTCCGAGCTCGTAGCATCTACGGACCACGGCTACCGCCTCGTCTTCTGAGACCCGCTGGATGGGGATGCCCCCGAAGCCGAAGGGGTTGACCTGGAGGCCGGTTCTGCCGAGGGTGACTTTCTTCATGGCGATATTTCGGGGGTCAGGGCTGATAAGGCTTCGCGTGGGTGAAGGGCTTTTGAATGGATGCTTGTTTTTCATCATCCGTCTTGAGGACCCTTTATGATGGTTTCCCATTTCTTCCCCCAGGGAGAGAATGTTCGAAGGCAACCTCGTTGACGGCCTCATGCTCGTCTCTACTCTGGTCTACAACGGGCTTTGCATCCTGGTTTTCCTGTTCCGGGGGCTGGACATGGAGGCGTTGGAGAGGAGGATCGGCCCCCTCTTCAGCTCGCTCCTGATCCCCTTCACTTTTCTCTGGGTCGTCAATCTGACGAGTGGAGCCGACAGCCCCCTGCTCATCGCCGGAGCCCCCATCATCCTCTTCCTCAGATACGACTTCTGGTACCGCAGCATCGCGAAGAGCAAGCCCCGGCACCACCCCGAGAAGTGGCCCCGGGAGCTCGTGGTCTACGTGCTGCTCTACCACTTGGGAGGGATCACCCTGAACGGTTACTCTTTTCTGGTCTCCCTGGGGAATGGGTACGTGGCCCTGGCGAGCTACTTTGCGGCCCTAGGGTCTTATTTCTTCTATCAGGTCAGGTATAATCGGATGAGGGGCGTGGAGGCGGTGGCCTCGGCGTCGTCTTCACCGGTCTAAGAAGTGGCTCTATTGTCATGGGAGGAAGGCGTTCCAGTGCGGGGAGCGAGGAGTGCAGTAGTAAAGCAGATCGTGGTCTCCACCGTCCTGATGGGGGTGATGATGGCTGTCTTCTTCACATCCGCCGGGCGCAGGGACCTCCCCAGGGCGTGGCTGTTCTTTGGGGCCGCCTTCATCTACTTCGTCGCCAGCACGCTTGCCGTCTACAGGTTCAACCCGGAGCTCCTGATTGCGAGGCTGACTCTCAGGCGGGAGGGTTCGAAGACATGGGACGAGGTATTGATGCGGGTAGCGAACCTCACGGGGATGCTGCTCATACCTGCAGTAGCAGGACTCGACGTGGGCCGGTACGGGTGGTCCGGCCTCAATCTCATCTATGTAGCGCCGGGGTTCGCCCTCTTCGTCCTGGGAGCGGTCCTCATCACCTGGGCGATGATCGTGAACCGTTACTTCGAGTCCACCGTCAGGATCCAGGAGGACAGAGACCATGAGGTCGTGTCGACGGGGCCGTACGGGTTCGTGCGCCACCCCGGCTACCTCTCAGGGATCCTCTGGATGTCATCCATCCCGCTGATAATCGGGTCCCTGTACACCCTCATCCCGGTGATGATCTACGGTGCAATGATAGTCCTGAGGACCCACCTTGAGGATCGAACCCTCCGGGATGAGCTCCCGGGTTATTCAGAGTACGCTGAGAGGGTAAAGTACAGACTCGTCCCCTGGATCTGGTGATAATCCTGCGCTTGAGCGTAATTTATCTTAAACAGGATTTCAATTTCATAAAATAATTATATGTTTTAGTTTCAGTTGCTTCATTGCGATTGGGGTTCACGAGAGACATGAGATATGAGGAATACTGGAGATGACGTCGACCCAATCGATTCTAATTGCTGCCATGACGGTTCTCCTCCTCTCGATCGTCATTCTTAGAGATAGACTTGAGCGTTCAATCTCTCGGGTCTATAATACGCGCCAAAAGTCGGGTGTTCGAGATTACATTCTTGAAGAGATGCGCGACGCCGTCCTGGTCTTGGACGATGAAAATAAGATTGTAGATCATAATCAGGCGGCTCTGAACCTCTTCAGCTCTGGGTCCATGGAACTAGCCGGGAGAAAATTCGACGAGCTGGGCTTCGAATGGGTTAAAGACCTGACGTTCAGATCCGACGAGATTACGTCGAGCAAGGAAGTGAAGTTGGGAGAGGGAGAGAACGAGCGGGTATACGAGGTCCAGACAATGAACTTCGAAAAAGGTAGCCCCCTGACCTTCCTCAAGACGCTGATCATCAAGGATATGACGGTGCACAGACGCGCCAGGACATACTGGGAGACACAGCTACGTCGTTACTCGGAGTATCTCAAGGGGGTCATCGCGGAGAGGACGAAGCAGCTCAAGGAGGCTGAGCGTCTCGCCGCGATCGGGGAACTCGCAGCGATGGTGGGTCACGATATCCGCAACCCCCTGACGGCAATCTCGGGGGCGTGCTACTATCTCAGGAAGAGATCGTCGCTGGGAGCTGACGATAGAAGCAGGGAGATGCTGGAGTTCATCGAGGGGAACGTTGAGTACTCAAACAAGATAGTAAGCGATCTCCTCGAGTATTCGAGGGACCTCAAGCTCAATAAAACTCCCGTAGTTATCAAGGAACTTTTAGAAGACTCATTGTCCTCCATCGAGATTCCGAGGAATGTCCAGATCATCAACGAGGTGGACGAAGAAGAAGTCGAGATCGATGGGCATCATATGAAGAGGGTATTCATAAATATGCTCAAGAACGCGTTCGACGCCATGCCTGAGGGGGGGACGCTCACCCTGACCAGCGGCAGATCCCCCCAGGGAATTAAGGTGTCTTTCGCTGACACCGGGGTAGGGATACCCGATGAGATAATGGAGGAGATCTGGAAGCCCCTATTCACCACTAAGGCGAAGGGCATGGGTTTCGGACTCGCGATCTGCAGACGCATCGTAAAAGGTCACGGAGGGGAGCTCTATGTGGTGAGTCAGCTTGGGAAAGGAACGATCTTTACCGTCTCATTACCATTCTTCCCAATGTCTCCTTCAGAGCAGGTCTTGGACGGTTCCATGCTTTCTGGAAGTTTGACAATCATCGAAAAAGCTGATGATTTAAACCTTGATCTCTTTTAACGTTTTCTGAATCCATAAATTATTTAACAATATGTAAAATACAATTAATGCTGTTAATGTCAACTAAACATTAACGTAGGGATTAAGATGAGAGATGCGAGACTTCTCATCGTCGACGACGATGATAGCATCAGGAAGATCTTCAAGGTCAACCTTGAGGAAGAAGGATACGTAGTCGATGTGGCCGGGTCAGGGAAGGAGGCCTTGATGAAAATCGAGGAGAAGTTCTACAACATTGTCTTCATCGACATAAAATTGGGGGACATGGAGGGCACCGATCTCCTCAAGATGCTAGCCAATAAACGGCCCAGGATGAGGAAAATTATCGTGACAGGGTTCCCGACGCTGGAGAATGCGATTCTTGCCGTTAACGAGGGAACGGATGGATATCTCCTCAAGCCGGTGAAGATCGAGGAGCTCCTGAAGGTCATCGATGATCAGCTGAGGGAGCAACGGAAAAACGCCAAATATGGCGAAGATCAGATAAAAAAATACGTCGAGGACAGGGTCCACGAATTAGAGACCATGAAAAGATATTATAAACCCATATGAAGGGTCGGCGAATACCGGTTGAAACATCATGAACGAAGGCTTTTCCATCGAAAGGGCTGAACCCTGGGGCTTGGAGGTAGACCCGGTCATAACATCGACGATAAAAGCTACGCTGAACGACATATTCGGGAGAAGCGTCACTAGAAGCATTAACAAAGCGATGAAAGCCTATTCATGTAACTGGGAAGAGGTTCCGTGCAAAGCATGGCTCTTCTCGGAACTCCTCCGCCGGGTAATAGGGGAGGGACACGTAATTGTCGAAGACTTGATCTTGGAGAACCTGTACGAGAAAATCGGGCTTGAATATGAGTACATTAAGGGCTATGAATTCCACAATTATATAGAGAAAATCAGGATAAAATAATAGAATCGTCACTTTTTCTGGGCCCGTATCACGAGCATGCCCTTCATTTTTGATTTTTTCTCCGAGAGGTATGCATTTTTCACATCATACCCCGCGCTTCTGATGATCTCTTGAAGCTCCTCCTCTGTCCGGTTCGAGAAACGGAATGACTCCCCGATGAGATGCGAGAAGAACGTGTCGGTTAGATTTTGGAGTGGCTTCGAGAACAGCTTGAAACCGCTCCAGATGTAGGTCCAGGCGAAGTCCAGCACGAGGAGGTACCCCCCGTCTTTCAGCTTGGTGTGGATGGACCTCAGGATCTCCTTTGCGTTCTCGTCGTTGTAGAAGGAGAGGGTTACCATCATCACGGCGGCATCGAAGGGCTCGTTGGCGAATCGCAGTTGCTTGTTCGTGATGTTGTCGCATACCAGCTCGACATTCATGTTCTGGAGGTTGACCTTCGCGTAGTCGATCATATCGGCGCTTATGTCGATGCCAGTCGCTCTAAACTCCGTCTCGGGGTGTTTCTTTTCGAGTACGTTGAGCGAGTTTTGGATGAAGCCGCCGACACCGCATCCCACGTCTAGTACGTGGTAGATTTCTTTGGCGTGATTATCGACCAAATCCTCGAGCTCTCTCAGAATGACGGGAACTCTGTTACCCACGTCTTCCTTGAGCCTCTCGACGTACTCCGCGAGGAGCCAGGAAGTGTCCCCGTGAGGCGTATCGTAGTAAGCCCAATTCCAGTGCTCAGCGAGGACGTCGTGGATCCTTCCACACTTCGAAGTTTCTTCTTCCATACTCATTTTACATTCCTCCTAGATGAAATCCTCCGCTATCTCGATCTTGTCGTATGTCGAGATGTAGGGGACCCAGCCTGCGTTGGAGACTTTTGTGACCTTTATGTAGGGTATTCCGTCGATCACCTTCATCACCATGCAGAAATCTGCGATCGTCTCAGCCACCTCCAAATCCCTGAGATCAGAGATCTGCATGCTCACCACTTTGATGAGCTTCCTCAACCAGCTCGCCCCTTTCATCGTGAAATCCTTCCATCGGGGGTCCTCGTTCATTAGGTCGTTCAAGGCGCTAACGTCGTTTAGGATGAAGAGCACCCTCTTGCCGCTCATGACCTGGAGGGCCACCTGCTTCATGATCCCCGAGATAAAATCGTTGAAGATCTTTAGCAGCTCATCCGTCCTATGGAGCTCCCTTGAAGAGCTCATCATCCCCGTCTGCTCCGTATCGAGGGGGGCAAATAACCTCAGGAGGCGCTTTTGCTCGTATCTCTCCACATCGATCTTCGACTCATTCATGAGGTAACGTATCCTCTCGGGAGCCTCCTTGAAACAAAGGTAGTACACTATAATGTTGCGTTTCAGGGCGTTCTCCACTATCTGGTGGCACAGGGTCAGCCTATCGTGGAGGTCGCTCGCAATGGTGACCGTTGAGCCCCAGCGCACGCCTCCCCCCATCATCTTGTCGAGACCGGGAACCCCCGTCTCGAAAACGTTCTTCTCCAATCACATAGCCTCCATCTTGTACTTATTGGGTCTGAAAAGAGTGAATCCCTTGTTAGTTATCTCGTAGAGATGCTGACTCTTGCTGTGGCGTATCTCTCGCATCTTGCTGATGATGAGGAATTTCCTTGAGACTCCCTCCATCATCTTGGTACTGAGATCGATGACTCCCTTTGGCACGTATTCCTCGAAGGGT
>JACKQG010008008.1_pt1 | contig 10432 bp, 11 predicted proteins | sample 8237621 | NCBI WGS metagenome assembly JACKQG01 (sample SAMN15677084, study PRJNA649215) | marine metagenome | biome: marine; feature: Black Sea; material: saline water; isolation source: suspended particulate matter (SPM) from the Black Sea western gyre | collected 2013-06-09/2013-06-10 | depth...
ACTCGATGGATGAGATCTTCTCCGACGAGCAGGTGCTCCACAGGGGGATGCTGGTGGAGATGGATCATCCCAAGGCGGGGAGGATCAAGCAGATCGGACCGGTGCTCAAGTTTCCGGGGACGCCCTTTGAGGTGGGGTTGCCCCCGCCGGAGCTGGGGGCTCACACCGATGAGGTTCTCGAGGAGATTGCGGGTTACTCCCCCAATGAGGTCGAGGGCCTCAGGGAGAGAGGGGCGATCTAACCTTTTTTCAATATAGTGGTCATGAAGCTTTTCGGTTTATATGGTCGCCCGTCACGAGTCTGTTGCCCTTGTTGTCGGCACCGGTGGGGCGGGGTTGAGAGGTGCCATCGAGGCATGGCTCTGACGGGAAGCCCTCAGCCTCAGGGATTCCCGGCCCCTTCCGCCGTGGGCCTCGTCCAGGCCGCCTGCATGGACAGCACCGACCTCAGAGACTGGAGCGTATCATTAACTCAATAGACAAGCTGGAATGCCCTTCATCTTTTGCGATCATCGCGTGCGAGAACTCCCAATGTAGAGGACAGGGATAACGCGAAAATTAGAAAGATATATAACATGAACCTGATAACCCTGAAAAACCGTTTTTATCAGAAAAGGAGACCGGAAAACGGGCTTTTCGGGTAAGGGGGAGGGGGGGGTCATACGGATCGTGTCTGAAAAACACTCGGATCGATGAAAGAAACGAGAAAACAGGTCCGATGCGATCCGATTCATATCAAAAGGAGCACTTATTCAGTACAGAAAAGGACACCAGTACTCCTGGAAGTGCTCTGCGCTTCTATGAGCCCGTCCCTCTCTGAAAAAGGACTCCCAAAAACAATAAAGACGCAGAAGACCGTGAGAGCATTATGACCGGACTCAGAAGAAAGGAAAAAGAGATCAAGGACAAGACCGAGATCGAACAAGTCCTAAGGGAAGCCACAGTGGGTAGACTCGGAACAAGCAGAGACGACACCCCCTATGTCGTCCCCGTCTCCTATGTCTACCACGACGGACAGATCATAATCCACGGCGCTAAACAGGGGAAGAAGATGGACGACATCGCGGCGAACCCCAGAGTCTGCTTCGAGGTGGACACAAGCGAGATAATACCCTCAGACGACCCCTGCAACTACAGCTACAGATACAAGAGCGTCATAGCCAACGGCACCGCGAAAATACTGGAGGACTCTACTGAGAAACTCAAGGGGCTCAGGCTCCTCACAGAGAAATACGCCCCTGGAAAAGGGCTCGCCCTCACAGAGGAACACCTCAAGAAGAACTGGAACCTGAACATCGTGGAGATCACAATACAAGATATGCTGGGAAAGAAGAGCCCCGCATAGCCACGGAGCCAACCCCTAGGTCGACCTGACGCCCAACCCCATATCTATCTCCGCGAACATCTCCCGCTTCGCCCTGCAGATAGGACAGACATACGGGGGCTCTTCCCTGAACACCACGTAACCACACACCCGACAATAGCGGAGAGTCCTCCCCGTCTCAACGCTGGATTCTTCAGACGGAGACTCCTGACTAGCCTCACCGCCCGCAGCCAGCAGTCCCCTCATCTGCATCTCCGGAGGCCTCCTCTCCGGGATAGGGTCAGCTGCACCCCGCTCAAAAGACGCCTCATCCAGATAAAGGCAACAATAACAAGTCCCGAACTCCTGCACATCAGGGTCCCGATAATCACAGGGGCAGATAATATCCCGATCCACCTCGAAGACTCCCGACGAAAACCTGCAAGGACAGGAGGGATACCCGTACCTCTCTTCATTCACCCGCAAACCCTCGAGGAGAAGAGCCAGAAAATCGGGATCGGGATTCAGCCGATAGCCTCGGGACCGGGCGTCCAGCTCATGCCTCCGCTTCACATCTTCGACGGAGATCAAAGACCCAGCGCCTCCCTGAACTCATCGGGCTTAAACCCTGAGATCACCACCTCATCATCCACGATAGTCACCGGAAACCCTAGGGGCACATCCCGCTCCTTAAGAATCCTTCCAACTTCCCGCTTCTCATCCATAGTACATTTATCGACGTCAACATACTCGAAAGCGACGTCATTCTCACGGAGGAACTCTTTAGTCCGCTTACACCAGCCACACGTGCTCAAGGCGAACACGAACACGCCGTGCTCCGATCTCTCCCCCTCAACCCTAACGGTAATCAACTCACCCAAACCAAATCACCAACCACACAATAAGACGAGAACCACTCGAAGTATAAATGATGACATTCAGTAATACATGAGACTCATCTCCCACCGGTCTAAAGACACCCAGCTCAGACTTTTATCAGACATAGGAAGTCTTAATGACGAAAACGTATGGGCAAAGAGAAAAAACACGACGGCTACAAGGCCTTTAGCTACCTCGAGCCAGGCCTCGACTACAAGGAGTACAAACTGACCAGAGCAACCGACAGAGTAACTCCCTACGTCGTGCCCCTGTCAGAGAACGAGGAAGACCATTTCGAGGAATTCGTCGAGAAGAACATCATCATCGATCTCCACGAACACCCCGTGCTCTGGCCTGAGGACATGGGCGAAGCCATGGACCTTAACCACATGGGCCGAGACTTCATGGCCTACGAGGCTCTGAGCAGGGCAAGGATCGACTGCGTATTCGACCACCTAATGGACGGGACCGCATACATCACGAGCTACAGCGGTTGGAAGTGGAGCGACGTGATCCACGACATCGGGATACGCCTCTGCGACATCCACCACCAGAGCATGGTGACCCACTGTAAAACCGTAAGCGACATAAAATACGCAGCTGAAAACGGGAAGGTCGCGATGGTGCTGGCCCTCGAATCAGCGACTCCCATCGAGAACGAGCTGGACCGGATCGACATCCTCCACGGCATCGGCATTCGCAGCCTCGGCATTTGCTACAGCGAGTCCAACATGCTCGGTGGAGGCATGGGTGAGACCAATCAGGACTCGGGTCTCACTGACTTCGGCTACGACGCCGTCAAGCGGATGAACAAAGTCGGGATGCTAATCGACGTGGGACATACCAACGACCGCACAGCAATAGAGACAATCGAGGCATCCGACAGGCCAGTCTACAACAGCCACAGCGGGCCTGCGGCCATCGCTCAGGGTCACACAAACGGAGACGAGGTGCTCCATGCATTCGCAGAGAACGACGGCATCCTCGCCGTCGGCGGAGCAGGGAGAGGTCTCAGGACAAAGGAAAACCCGGTGGGGAGCATCGAGAGCTACATGGAATGCGTCGAGTACTGCATCGATCTCATGGGCATAGATAACGTCGCATGCGGCCCAGACACACTCTACGGAGATCACCAAGGCCTCTACGTGCACTGGTTCGCCAGACGCCTGGGGAAACAGGTCAGACCCGGGAGACCCAAAGAGGAGGAATACCCGATACCTCAAGGAGTCACAGACCCCGGATACGTGAGAGGCCTCGAGAACCCAAACGAGTTCATGAACATAGCCCGATGGATGATCAAACACGGATACACAGACGAAGAGACCGCCAAGATCATGGGTAAAAATGCACTACGACTACTCGGGGCCGTCTGGTAGAGACGCCCCCTTTTTTCTCCGCCTAAACAGCGAAACAAGCACAACTATCCAATAACCATAATTCGGGATAGTCAGAAAAAAGCTCAGCCAATACCCCTCCTGAACATAAAAAGCCAACATAAACGAAACGGCCAACGAGATAAGAACAGTACCCGCGAAATTGTACCCCCGAAGAACGCTACGGTCCATGTACGCTGTATAAAACATCAACACCCCGGAGCAGAACATGAACAGATTCGCCACGTCTAAAAGAGAAATCAAAGCGTACCAATGATGCACAAATCACCTAATAATGATTCAGATAAACAAAGCCCCAGGAAAAAGGTTCACGAAGCCCTTAATATGCTCCGATGAACTAATGAAATCCGTCGGGTGCAGAAAATGAACGCATCCAAAGCCCTTTTAGAGATGCTCAAAAGTTACGAGGTGGGCCACGTATTCGGACTCCCAGGGGAGACCACACTGAACCTCTACGAGCAGTGGCACGACTACCCCGAGATCGTCCACGTGATGGCGAGGGACGAGAGAAGCGCCGTATTCATGGCCGACGGATACGCCAAGGTCAGCTACAAACCAGGCGTCTGCGAGGGACCCAGCGTGGGCGCCACCCACATGCTCCCCGGTGTCGCAGAGGCATACAAAGCCAGCGTACCCATGGTGGTCCTCACATCGGACATCCCCCTCCACCTCGAGAAACGCAACATGCTCACAGGAATCGACCAAGCAGCCCTCTTCGGCGGAGTAACAAAGGAAACCATCACAGTCACAGACCCCTCTGAGATCCCCCACGTGATCCGGAGGGCGTTCAGACTCGCCACAGGGGGGAGACCGGGACCAGTCCACGTCCGTCTCCCAATGGACATCTTAGGAGAAGAGATCGACAACCCCCAGATATACGCCCAGAAGGATTTCGCGATTTATCCCGGCCACAGATCAACCGCCCAGGAGGAACGCATACACGCAGCGGTGAACCTCCTGACCGCCTCATCCCGACCCGTCATCGTCTGCGGACAAGGAGTCCTCTGGTCCCAAGCCTGGGACGAAGTCCAGACCCTAGCAGAACTCTACGACGCCCCCGTGGGAACCACGATCAGCGCCAAGGGGAGCATCCCCGAGACCCATCCCCTCTCCATCGGCGTCGTCGGAGCACGAGGAGGGACAACCCTATCCAACGGTGTCGTGGCAGGCGCAGACCTCATCCTATTCATCGGCAGCAACACGGACTCCGCCTCCACGGCCAAGTGGACCATACCTCCCCTCGACACGACCGCCAAGATCATCCACCTGGACATCAGCGAGGCCGAGGCGGGAAACAACTACCCCACAGAGGTCATCCTACTAGGAGACGCTAAAGCCACCCTGAGAAAGATGATCGACACAGCCCCAGGCAAGAGCGGCCCCGAAAACGCCTCCAGACTCGAGGCCATTAAAAAAGCGGCGGAGAGCTATGACCTCCAAATATCTGAGCTATCAGCCACGGACGAGACCCCCGTCCACCCCCTGAGGTTCGTGAAGGAGCTGACCGGAGCGATCCCCGACGATTACGTGATGGTCGTCGACGTGGGCGTGAGCGCAATCTATACGTCCACATTCTTCAAAGTCAGGAAAGCTGGGCGGAGCGTGCTCTACAACTACGCAATGGGCTCCCTGGGATACGCCCTCCCGACATCCATCGGAGCCCAATTCGCGAGACCCGACAGCTGCATAGTGACCCTGGTGGGGGACGGCAGCTTCGGGTTCACCGCGGGGGAGCTGGAGACCCTCCATAGGCTAGGGGGGAACAATAACGTGATCCTGTTCAATAACTCGAGTTTCGGCTGGATAAAGGCCGCCGCCACGTTCTCCCACGGCCCCGAGTATGCGAATTTCGCGACGGGGTTCTCCGATGTGGATTACCCGAGGATCGCTGAGGGCTTCGGTTTACGGGCTTACAGCGTGGAGGATCCCGGGGAGCTGGGTCCGACCCTGAGGGAGGCATTTGCTCTGGATGAGCCCACTTTCATCGAACTCAGGGTGATGGCTGAGGATGAGCTGGTGCCCCCCGTGCCCTCGTGGATCAGGAGGGCGGGGGGGCTGGGGCTCCGTTACGTGGGCTGATGGTTCTAGATCATCTTCCTTTTCCAGACACTGTGCCAGTGGCGTAGGGAGCGCTCTCTCCTGTCCCCGATGGATTCGTAGAAGCCGGGGTAGCCGTCGTGGCTGACGGCCTCCTCCTGGGTGGCTCCCCCTGAGATGAGCCCCCTCATCTCGCCCCTCACGGCTTTAAACCACTCCAGCTGAATCTCGATCTCGCCTTTATCGCAGACGGGTCCGTGGCCGGGCACGATGGCGTCCACGTCCATCCTCAGGATCGCCTTAAAGGAGTCTATCCACTCGTCGGGGTCGGCGGTGGGGTCGCCCGCCCAGGGGAATGTCTTCGCGAAGAGGAGGTCCCCCGCGAAGAGGGTCCTGTCCCCGGGGATGTAGACGACTGCCGACCCGTCGGTGTGGCCGGGGAGATGGATGACCTCGATGCCGTCGAGGGCGTATCGTTCATCGTAGGTGGAGCTAGGGAGGACTATCCTGAGCCCCTCGAAGAGGGGCGCCCGCTCTGGGCGGTTCTCCCTGATGTCCTCGAGCATCCTCTCTAGATTTCCAGGGGCCCACTCGGTCATGAGGTTCCCCTCCATCTTCTCCCGGAGGCGTCGGTGGGAGACTATCTCGCAGTCCTCGAATGCTTGGTTTCCGAATATGTGGTCTCCGTGGATGTGGGTGAGGAGGAGATGGGTGACGGGTTTGTCGGTGACGGTGGGGATGCTCTTCCTGAAATCTGCCCCCGAGACGGGGTACTGGGCGTCTACGGCGGCGACGGAGTCCTCCATGATGACGATCCCCACGTTTCCCCCGGTCTCCCCGTCGCAGTTGGCGTAGACCCTGTCGGATATTTGGTCGAGTCTCATGATTGTCGATCCATATATTACGTAGAATTGTATTAAACGGCTGTGCCGTGGACGCGCCCGTTTTTAGGAGGTTTTAAAGGTCCCGAGTCGGAGTGAATTATGTTCGAGATGGATTTCACGGATATGCTCCTCCTCGGTCTTCCTCTACTGGTCCTGGCTGTCATCATCGCATATTTCGTGGTCGTTTTCAATCGTCTCTACAGGTATCGAAATGCCGCGGATGCCACCCTGAACCAGATAGGTGTGGCGCTGAAGAAGAGGCTCGATATGATCGAGCAGCTCCTGGGGGCGGTGAGGGGATACGTGAGTCATGAGAGGGAGCTCTTCGTGGCGATCTCGAGTCTCAGGGCGAGCATGGCCGGGGTGGGTGCCAGAGGGTTCGACGATGTGAACAGGGAGTCCTCCAGGATCACAGGGGACATCCTGGCCATCGCTGAGGCTTACCCTGAGCTGAGGGCGAACGAGACCGTGACGAAGCTCATGGACGCGATCGTGAGCGTGGAGGAGGAGATCGCTAGGCAGAGGTACACGTATAATAATGTCGTCCAGGAGTTTAACACGATGGTGGATACCATCCCCTCGAATTTCGTGGCCCGGACCCAGGGGATGGGGAAGCTGGATTATCTGGAGTTCGAGGAGGGGTCCGGGCGGCGGCCTGACGTTTCGGGGATTGCCGGGAGTTGAGCGAGAGGAGGCAGATTTTCACCCTCGTGGCTGTATCCCTGGTTCTGGGGGTCGCGGGGCTCATTGTGATCGAGTATCTTCCAGTTGTGTTCAGGGATGATTCCGCATACGTGGAGAGCTATCGGGCGACACTGTATCCTGATGGTAGGCTAGAGGAGGAGTTCACGTATCGGCTTAACGAGGGGGGGCTCAGGATGCTCTTCAGGCTCTGGAGGGCGCCGTTGTCCTTGGAGCCTTTGGATAGGCCTTATATCTTGGTCCTGGGGGTCGGGGGGCCTCCTGGGGCGGTTGGTTATGTTCGAGATCACGCGTCTGAGCCTTTCATCCTTTCGTCGTCGGGTAGTCCCTTTGAGTATTGGGATCTTCTCATGTTGGCTGAGGCTAATGAGGCGGGGGTTCTGGATCCCGGGAGGTTTGATCCAGGCGCCTATCAGGTAGATTTTTTGTTTGATGTGCATCCGCCCCTTGAGTTCGATGACGATGTCGGGCATCTGAACCTGATGCTGGCAGATGAGCACCTGGAGTACAGGGCGGTGGAGATCGTGTTGGTGGACGCTGATTACATTCAGGCGGTCTATCCTCATCCTCCGTCGCTGCGGGTGGAGAGGCGGGGAGGGGATATCGTCTTGACAGGTAGTTCGGGGAAGGATATGCTGCTTGAGGTGGAGATGCTCGTGGACCTTTTCGCCGTCGGGGGATTCGATGGGTTCCCGAGTCGTGTCGAGGATGTGCGGGGGTCCACTGTGCGGGCTAACTCGGCGTATTCGAGGGAGTATTCAATTGCTTTGCTGCTCAGGGATGGGGCTCGGGTGTTGGCGCTGTTGACGCCCCTGCTGCTATACGCCGTCTATCATCGTTACGGGCGGGAGAGGGAGTATACGGTGCCGAGGTATCTCAGCACTGTCCCGAATCGGGATAGGCGTCCCTGGCTCGTTAATCAGATCTTTAAGAGCGACGCCCTGGACTATGATGCGGACGGGTTCTATGCGACGATCCTTGACCTCCACAGGAGAGGGATTGTTAGTCTGGAGTCGAAGCCGGGGGGGCTGCTCATCAGACTCGTCGGTGAGGGAGTGGACGATCCATATGAGCGTAGGGTGCTGGGCTTCCTGGGGGCCCTCAGCGTGGGGGGCGTCGTCGACACGGATAGGCTGGGGCGCATGACCGAATTGATTCGGGAGGGGGGCGAGTCGGCTGCGAGGGCTTTCGAGCTCCAGAATCGGCTTGAGAGCCTCACTACGGGGGTCGATATGGATGTGGCATCGGAGTTCATGGTGAGCGGCAGGAGGAGGGTTCTTCCCCTGCTCGTGTTGCCCGGTCTCGTTCTGGCAGCGGCCTTTTTGTTTGTCTCGGATCCGAGTTTCTCCCCTATTCGTTCAGCTGCTGTCGCTGCCTCCGTGATCCCGATTGTGCAGGTGGTGGTTGCCGGGGGTTTCCCGTCGAGCCTGTTCGGGAGGTGGAGGGGGGACTCGTATCGGGAGAAGTTGGAGTGGGATGCTTTCACTCGTCACCTCGACGATCTGTCTCAGATCGAGAGGTATCCCCCTGAGGATATCGGGATGTGGGGGGAGTGGTTGGTCTACGGGACGGCGCTGGGGGTGGGGGACGCGGTGGTGAGGGCTCTCCGGGTGCTGGATATCGATCTCCCGGAGGCTCGGTATATGAGGGCGATGCCCGTCTATTTCTACCCGTTCGTCGTTGCGAGTACTCGGAGGGTCTCCAGCAGTGGGGGGCGGGCCTCGGGCAGCTTCGGGGGAGGGGGATTCGGCGCCGGGGGGGGATTCGGTGGCGGTGGCGGGGGAGTTCGGTAGGCTTTTTCGGGTCTGGCTCACTTGGTTTTCAGGACCCGCATCTCTTTGGGTAGTTTCTCGGAGGCGTATCGGAGGATCAGGGCGGATGTCTCCTCCCTCCATTTGAGGAGGTAGTCCCTGATCTCCTGGGGGTGCTCCTTGGATGCCTCCTTGAGGAGCCAGCCCACGCCTTTCCTGACCATGTCGTCGCCGTCGGTCATCAGTCTGTCGGCTATGCTGAATACTTGGTCCAGCATGTCGCCTTTCCTTGCGATGGGGACCAGGGATACGGCTGCGGCTCTCCTTCTCCATCGGTTCTCGGATGTGGTCCATTCTTGGAGGCGGTCCGTGAGGTTCGGGTCTTTTTTGATGATGTCTGCGATGATCCATGCGCTGAGGCCGTCGGTGTTGGCCCAGTTGGTGAGGAGGTCCACCCATGGGTTGACGGTGTCGAAGTGGGCGGGGGTGAGGTGGCGGGTCATCTTTCTGAGGATCTTTATGCCGACGGAGGCCTCCTCGAGGATCTGGGACTCTATGAGTTTTTGGGTGACCTGGATGGCGGTGGGGAGGTCCTTCTTGACCCTGTGGTAGTATCTCCTGGCTATCTCTTTCTCCTTGGGGGCCCTGAGCCCGTGGGCTGTGATGGGCTCTCTGAAGTATTGGGTGACTCGCCTGGCGTGTTCGGGGTCCGCCTCTTTTATTATCTCGGCCTTGATCTCGGAGACTATCTCGGCGCTCACGGGTGTCATCCGACTCGGAGGAGTTCGTCGAGGATGCTTAGCTGTGTGGGGCTGTTTCTGACGATGTCGCTGCTGGTGACTATGCCGAGGATCTTGTCTTTTTCGACGACGGGGAGGGTTTTGATGGTTTTGGCGGCCATGATCTTGGCGGCTTCGTCGACGGCGGTGTGGGGGTCGATGGTGATGAGGGGTTGGGTCATGATGTCCTTGACTTTGATGGTGGCGGGGTCGTGGCGGGGTTCCACGATCTTTTGGAGTATGTTTCGTTCGGTGATGATGCCGACGGGTCTGCCGCTGTTGACGACGATGACGGAGCCGATCCGGAATTTGTTCATCTTTCGGACGGCGTCGAGGGCGGTGTCGTCGGGGCGTACGGTTTTGATGTTTCGGGTCATGATGTCTCTGACTATGATTATTCCGCTCATAGAATCACTTCATAAATCCAATTAGTCGTTTGTTCGGACGGTTATTATACGTTTCTTTGAGGTGGCGGTTGATATGAGTAGTAGCATATGATAAGGGGTTTCCGGGCAGGAGGGGGGTTGAGCGGGGCTGGTGTGGGGGCGTCGCTGCACCCCCCTGTGTGTTATGGGGGGGTTCGTGGGGGGTTGTTTTCTCGGTCCTTTCGTTGTTTGGCGGGGTTTTCTGGTTTATTTTGGTATTGTATTGGTACTGGATAACCTCTGTTCTGCATGAATGGAACCTCTGTGGCTTGTGGAGT
>JACKQG010008009.1_pt1 | contig 10431 bp, 7 predicted proteins | sample 8237621 | NCBI WGS metagenome assembly JACKQG01 (sample SAMN15677084, study PRJNA649215) | marine metagenome | biome: marine; feature: Black Sea; material: saline water; isolation source: suspended particulate matter (SPM) from the Black Sea western gyre | collected 2013-06-09/2013-06-10 | depth...
CTCTGCGCGCCGAGTTGATACAGCCGCAGGGCGAAGGCGGCCAGCAAGATCAGCAAGAGGATCAGTCGGGAGCGGGCAGTGATGCGGCGAACCATGCTGCAATCTTACCACAACCTGCCCCATCTGGCAATCGGGGGGTATTCTCGGTAGGGGCCAAGCCCTTGCGGTCGCCCCTCTGGGCAGGCTTCGTCCTGAGGCTCAGCCCAAAGGGTGCAAGACCTGCCCCAGACATTTTGAAAGGGCCGTGTTTTTGGTCAGAATGTCTGGACCTGCCCCTACTTCCTTGACAAGTTGGGCCAGTAGGTGTATACTGTGCAGCAGTGAGTTTGCACCTTTCTGCCTCAAGCAGACCAGGCCCATAACTGAAGCATCAGACATCAGGGGGAGGTGGTGGGCAACACGATGTAGTGATTCCCAGAATGCCAGGATGGCAACTCCGCAGTCCAACGTTGACGAAGAGGACCGGCCATTCCTCCGCAGTGAGCAAGCCATCCGCATTTCAGAACAATCAGACTTCAGAAAAGGAGAAAAAAAGGACGTGAAACACAAGAAATTCTATTTCGTGACTCTGTTCGTCCTGGTGAGCCTGGTAGTAGGACTGGTTGGCTGCGCCCCGGCAGCAAAAGAGAGCACCGAGATCAACGTGCTCTGCACGCCCCAGGAGGAGTGGTGCCAGGGCATGAAGCAGGAGTTCGAAGAGAAGTACGGCATCACCGTCAACTACGTCCGCATGTCCAGCGGTGAGTCGCTGGCCCGCTTGCGGGCGGAAAAGGACAATCCCCAGTTCGACATCTGGTGGGGCGGCCCCATTGACAGCTTCGTCGCCGCCAAGGGAGAAGGATTGCTGGAACAATATGACTCTCCCAACTACAAGAACCTCCTGGATCAGGCCAAGTTCAAGGATTCTGACAACTACTGGGCAGGCATCTACGTGGGGAGCCTGGGCTTCTGCACCAACAAGGACTGGCTGGCGGCCAACCCCGGCGTCGAACCGCCCACGTCGTGGGATGATCTGCTCAAGCCGGAGTTCAAGGACCAGATCATGGTGGCGCACCCCTCCACCTCCGGCACGTCCTACACCGCCCTGGCCACCATCCTCCAGGTCAAGGGAGACGCTGGCTGGGAGTTCCTGAACAAGTACGCCGACCAGGTGCTGCAGTTCACCAAGTCCGGCGCGGCCCCGGCCAAGTTCGTGGGTCAGGGTGAGGCGGCGGTGTGCATTGTCTTCTCTCACGACACCGTCCACGAGATCGAGGACAACAAGCTGCCGCTGGTGCTGAGCTTCGCCGAAGAAGGCACCGGCTACGAGATCGGCGGCATGGGCATCATCAAGGGTGCGGCGCACCTGGATGCGGCCAAGAAGTGGTTCGACTGGGCGCTGACGGCAGAGGCACAGTCGCTGGGCCCCAAGTACCACGCCTATCAGGCGCCGACGGTCAGTGGAGTGGAACTCTCTCACCCCGAGCTGCTCGAAGTCAACCTGATCGACTATGACTTCCAGTGGGCGGGCGAACACAAGAAAGAGTTCGTGGACAAGTTCACCAACGAGATCTCTGCAGCCGACAACCTGAAGGAGTAACGACTTTCTTTCACAGCAGGGCGAGGGGGACAGCAATGCCCCCCTCGCCCTGCATGCTACGGGGGAACACGATGACCGTCTCTGCACCGCTGGCTACCGGCCGGACGAAGGGGAACTGGCGCCAAGCGCTTCAGCGCCGCTACCGCGAATTTGCCCTCATCGCCCGCGACCCGGTGCTAATGATCAGCCTGCTGTTTTGTGGCCTCTTTCTGTTCATCTTTGTGATCTATCCGCTCTTTCGGGGCACCGCCAACGGCTTTTTGGACGCAGAAAGGAGCGGGCCGTGGTACACCCGCCTCAGTCTGGAGTACATAGGTCGCTATTTTGACCCTTATTACGGCCCCTACGCCCGTCGCGTGTTCCTCGACACCTTGCGCATGGGCGTTCTGACCGCCACCGGGGGCACGCTCCTGGGCTTCTTCTTTGCCTACACCATGGTGCGCTGCAACGTACCCTTCAAGCGGCTGATCCACCTGCTGGCCCTGGTGCCCACCGTCTCGCCTCCCTTCGCCATTGCCCTGAGCACCATCCTGCTCTTTGGCCGCAACGGGCTGATCACCCGCAAGCTGCTGGGGATGACCTTTCCCTCTGGGGCCAACGACCTTTACGGCATGGATGGGCTAGTATTCGTGCAAATCATTACCTTCTTCTCCGTGGCTTATCTCATCATCCGCGCCATGTTGGAGCGGCTCGATCCCAGCATGGAAGAAGCTGCCCACAGCCTGGGCGCGGGCAAGTTCCACATCTTCCGCACCGTCACCCTGCCTCTGCTGATCCCCGGCGTGGCCGGCTCGTTCCTGCTGCTGTTCGTGGAATCGCTGGCCGACCTGGGCAACCCGCTCTTCATTTCGGGCAACACCACCGTGCTGGCAGCACAAATCTTCCTGGCCGTAGCCGGAGAGTACAATTATCAAAAGGCATCGGCTCTGGCCCTCGTGCTGCTCATCCCCACCTTGATCGTCTTCCTGGTGCAACGCTACTACGTCACTCGCCGCTCCTACATCTCAGTGACCGGCAAGCCAACCGGTGGGCAGATTCTGGTCAAGGAAGCGTGGATCCGCTGGCCCTTTATCATCATCACCTACCTGATGTGTTTGCTGATCATCACCCTCTACCTGGCCATCATCGTCGGTTCTTTCAGCACTACCTGGGGCATTGATTTCACTCCCACCCTGGAATGGTGGAGGATGATGCTCACTCGCGGCGTGGAATCGATCCTGGATACCACCTTCTTGAGCGCTGTGGCTACCCCCATCGCCGGACTGACCGGCATGGTCATTGCCTTCCTGGTGGTGCGTAAACAATTCAGCGGCAAAGACATCCTCGATTTCGCCTCCAACCTGGGTGGCGCTGTGCCCGGCACCATCCTGGGCATTGGCTTCGTGCTGGCCTTTAGCACCCCACCCATGTTTGTGGTAGGCATCCTATACGGTTTGCTGGCCATCTTTCTGGCGCGGACGGTGTTCGAGGGACGTCGCGAGCAAATGATCACGCTCGCCGTGGGCACCGGCCTGGGCGTCGGGCTGGCCCAGCTCTACAATCCGCTGACCGAGACGGGGATGATGTACCTATTGGGCGCCATCTACGTCGGGCTGGGGCTGCTGCTGTGGCTGTGGCGAAAACGCAAGACCGCCGGCTGGCTGCTGATCGGCCTGGGTGCATACCTCATCTCCTCCGATCTCATCGGGTACGTGGCCCAGCCCATCGCTCAACTGAGCCTGTCCATCCCCCGAGGATTTTTGAGCAACGCCATCTTTCAATTCGCCAGTCATCTCCAGGTACTGTTCCAGACCCCCACGCCTCTCGCGGCCATTTTCTACACCCTTGTCTCTATGCTGGTGGCCAATCAGGAAAAAGGCAATCTCCGGCTGGGGCTAACAACTCTGCTTCTGGGGCTGGTGAGCACGATGTGCTTCATGGGCAAACCGCTGGCCCTGGTGGGCACGCCTTACATTATCATCGCCGCCTACACCGTGCGCAGTTTGCCTGCCTCGGTGCGGGCCGGCGTAGCCGCCCTGCAACAGATCGACCCCAGCATCGAAGAAGCGTCCAACATCCTGGGCGCCGACGCCCAATACACTTTCCGCAAGGTGACCCTGCCGCTCATCATGCCAGCGCTGCTGGCCGGCCTGATTTTCAGCTTCACCCGCCACATGACCAGTCTGTCGGCCATCATCTTCCTGGTCAACGCCCGATGGCGCATCGTGACCGCCAGCATCCTCAGCGAGTGGGAACAGGGAGGCGTAAGCATTGCCGCCGCCTACTCCACCACCATCATCGTGCTGGTGCTGATGGCCATCGGCGTGCTCTATTTCATCGTCAACAGGATGCTGGGCGGCCGGGGCGAGGTAGATCTTTCCCTGAGAACATAAGCCGGACGCAGATGAACGCAGATTTTCGCAGATAAAATCAAAAAATCAGCGTGGATCAGCGTTAATCTGCGTCCAATAAAGGAGCTAGCGATGTACCTGGTACTTGAAGACGTTGTCAAAATCTTTACCACTCGCGGGGGCAGCGGCGAAGTGACCGCCGTGGATCACGTGGACATCGAAATCGAAAAGGGCGAGTTGGTGACGCTGCTGGGGCCTTCGGGTTGCGGCAAGACCACCACCCTGCGGCTCATCGCCGGATTCGAGTTCCCCACCCAGGGCATCATCCGGCTCGATGGCAAGGTGATCAACGAAGAGCCACCGCACAAGCGCAACATGAGCATGGTTTTTCAAAGCTATGCCATCTTCCCCCACCTAAGCGTCTACGAAAACACCGCCTACGGATTGAACGTGCAGCGTCTGGCTAAGGCAGAAGTACAAGAGCGGGTGGCACGGGCGCTAGAACTGGTGGAACTGATTGGCCTGGAAAACCGCGCCCCCAACCAACTATCGGGCGGGCAGCAGCAGCGGGTGGCTTTGGCCCGGGCACTGGTCATGGAACCCAAGGTTCTGCTGATGGACGAGCCCCTTTCGAACCTGGACGCCAAGCTGCGGGAGCAGATGCGCACCGAGATCCGCCGCATCCAGAAGCGGCTGGCCATCACCAGCGTATACGTCACCCACGACCAGGTGGAGGCCATGACCCTTTCCGATCGCATCGTGGTCATGCACGAGGGCAAGATCGAGCAGATCGGCACTCCGACCGAGATCTACCGTCGCCCTCAGACCCGCTTCGTGGCCGACTTCATCGGTCAAGCCAACTTCGTGCCGGGCATTGTCCGTGATAGAAGCGACGGGCAATTGGTTCTCGAAGCTCTGGGCACCACGCTGACCACCCCCGCGCCGGAGCACGGCTTCAAACCGGGCACAGTGGCGACTTTGGTGGTACGGCCCGAGATGGTGGAGATTGATCCGTCCCACAGCCAGGTGGAGGGCATCGTACGTCGGGCGACCTATCTTGGCAACGTCGTCGAGTACGACGTCGAGGTAGCAGGGCAACTGCTGGCTCTGGTGCAATACGACCCACGTCACACCACGGTTCACCCCGAAGGGCAGACTGTACAGCTTCGTTTCTTGAAGGACTGCCTCTACGTGCTGCCAGAAGAGGGGTGACATTTACGGTACAGCCCGGCAATGATCCGGCAGAACGGCCACGTCCAGGTAGAGCGACCCCAGACCGCCTGGAGATCGTGGCCGTTTTCTGGTTGGAACAGCCTCTGCTCTGGAGGAAACAGTCCATGCGCATCGCCATCGGCGGCATAGGAACAGAAAGCTGCACCTTCTCGCCTCTGCCCACGGGCAAAGCCGACTTCAGAGTGACGCGAGGCCAGGAGCTTTTGCAGCAGTATCCCTTCCTCTGGCAGTTCGATGCCCAATTCATTCCACCCTGAACGCACGCGCCATGCCTGGCGGCGTGGTTGAACCTGACGCATACCACAAATTCAAACAGGAGTTCCTCTTCCCGCACCTCCTGGAGCAAAGCTTCCGCGCCGACCTGCGGGCCATTCCCTGGGCCAACGACGAGGGGGCCTTCGCCGCCTGGTGCGCCGGGCGTACCGGCTACCCCGTGGTGGATGCGGCCATGCGCCAGTTGGCCGAGACCGGCTGGATGCCCAACCGGGCGCGCATGATCGTGGCCTCGTTTCTGACCAAGGATCTGCTGGTGGACTGGCGTTGGGGGAAGCACCACTTCATGCAGCACCTGGTGGATGGTGACCCGGCGGCCAACAATGGCGGCTGGCAGTGGACGGCAGGCACCGGCACCGACGCCGCGCCCTACTTCCGCGTCTTCAATCCCACGCTGCAAGGCCAGAAGCACGACCCGGCGAGGGCATTCGTGCGGAGCTGGCTGCCGGAATTGGCTGGCGTGCCCGACCGCTTCATCCACGAGCCATGGAAGATGCCGGTGGAGATGCAGAGGGCAGCCGGCTGCATCATCGGCATGGACTACCCCGCGCCCATCGTGGATCACCGATGGGCCCGCCAGCGAGCGCTGGACGCCTACCGCGCCCTCCACAGCGAGGGGGGAAGCTCAGGTGAAACCGATTTCGACCAACGCGTCAATCTGACGCGTGTGCTCTCGCCGATTGCGGGCGGGTTCTTGCTGGACAGGATCAGCCCGGCCGCGCCGGGGATTCTGGGCGTGCTGCTGGTGGTCTGGCTGATCCCCTACATCTGGCGGCGGATCCTCTTCGTGCCCGACCTGGAGTGCCCGGCGCCACGGACGCAAAGGTGAAGCCGACGCTTGCCACGCCCAACCGCAGCCCCGCCAGGAAGACCACGCCTCAATCACCCCTGGGCCGGACACCACAGGTAAGCAGCCGGCGCACGATCCGCCTATTTGGGGTGATGGTTGCCACCTATGACCGGAGCACGAGGGGAAGAAACAGCCGGGGCCATGCTGTTGGCGTACCGGTGGGGGTGGCTGTGGCCGTTGACGTGCCGGTCGGTGTCATCGTCGGTGTGGGCGTATGGGTTGGCGTTGACGTGCGCGTAGCCGCCGGTGTGTTCGTGGGTGTGGGTGTCTGAGACGGCGTAGCCGTGGGCGTGCTCGTGGGCGTGACCGTAGAGGTGTGCGTAGGTGTCCACGTCGGCGTGGGGGTGGCTGTAGGCGTATGAGTGGCCGTCGCCGTCGCTGAGGGGGTGGCCGTAGGCGTACGGGTAGGCGTCGCCGTGGCTGTGGGGGTGGCTGTAGGCGTATCGGTGGACGTCGCCGTGGCTGTGGGGGTGGCCGTAGGCGTATGAGTGGGCGTCGGCGTGGGGGTGGCTGTAGGCGTACGGGTGGGCGTCGCCGTCGGCGTGGGGCTGGCTGTGGGCATACGGGTGGTCGTCGCCGTCGGCGTGGCGCTCGGCGTAGCCGTGGGGGTACCATCGGATCTGTACTCATAGGCTCCCATGTCCGGCAGAGCATCGCGAGGACGACCCTCAAAGTCAACAGACGGCGCTCCAACGGCTGTCCCCGCGTCTATGGCCGGGCTGCCAGCCGTCAGCCTCAAGCCATAACTGCTCCCAGAGAACGGCCCGTTGAGCTGTGGGTCCTGGCACAGATCGTGGACACCCGAATTCACATAGTTGCCGTTGACGCCACATTGCAGATTCTTCACCGTATGGGCAACGTTGTAGTCCGAATCCATGTGCAGCCCGCCGCAACCTTCCTGGTAGAAGAGGAACGTGATGTCCCCGCCTCCACTCAGGAACTCCTCATCGCCCAGGAAGACGTTGTTCCACGCCGTGAGAGTCTCGGAACCATCGCACTGAAAGCCCTCCCGCCGGCCGGCGCCCACCAGACCATCCCCCTGACCGTAGAACGTCGAGTTCACGATGGCCACCTGCTCGCCGCCCGTGTAGACGATCTCCAGAGTGTTGCCCAGGGCCCGGCAGTTGTCCACGTGATAAGTGAAGGGTTGTCCTGCGAAGAAGCCACAATTGCCCACCAGCACGCTGTTGACGATCGTGCTCTGGCCGGTGATCTTGACCTGATTGCCGGCATTACCCTCGGCGCGCACGCGGTTGAGGGTGACGCTGCCGCCCAGGCTGTGGTAGAGCAGATCCAGGCCGTCGGAGGTGTTGTGCGTAAAGGCCGAGTCCTCGATGATCCAGTCTCCCCCCGTCGCGCCGGTGCCCACGCCGTCGCCGTAGCCCCCGGCCGTCTGAGCCCAGCAGCCAGCCGGCTGAGCGCCCGGATAGGTCTCGCCGCAGCCGTTCCACTCCACCGTCCAGCGACGGAAGAGCATGGTGCCCGAATTGGCGTCGTCACCGTCCCACAGGTCGCCGTCCCAGCCGACCCAGCCGTTGCCGGCGATGCGCACCTCTTCCACCGTCCAATCGCTGAGCCGTCCGGCGTGGATGCCGGTGCTGGCCAGGCCGTGGATGTTGAGGTTACGCAAATGGACGTGGGCCGAATCTTCAGCGTAAAGGCCGGTGGCGGCCCAGGGGCCAAAGGGATAATCGTCGCGCTCGCACTCTAGCTCCCCGCTGTGAAACTCGACGCAGCCGGAGTGGTCGGTGATCTCCAGACAGGCGATTTCGACGTTGCTGGCGTCGGTGAGGTTGAGCACCATGTAGGCCCGTTCCGTTCCCCACAGCTGGGGGGGATGGGGACAACCGCCGTTCCAACCAGCTCCCAGGATGCGGGTGGGGTGGGCCGCATCGGGGCCACTGGGAACCGGCGGCATGTGACAATCCCAGGGATAGTCAGCCTCACAGCTCCCGGCCCCCGGCGCGCCGTAGCCCATCATGTAGCTGCCCGCGCCGATGATCAGGGTATCGCCGCCGGCGATGCGTGGCGCGCCGTCCGGCGGCAGGGCGCGGAAGGGATGATCCCAGGCGCAAGGCTGCCCCGTCCCACTGCCCGGATAGGGAGCGTCTACCAGGCCGGTGCATTCTTCGTTCGATCCACCATCGGTTCGCACGTACCAGGTGGTCGCGCCGGCCGCGCCGGCCACGACCTCATCGGCGCCGATGTCCACCACAGCCACCCCATCCCCATCGCCATCCAGGGGACGGGGGTCGCCGTCAAGGTCGGCGTCAGCGGCGGCGTCGTTGCTGCCGGCGTCAATGGCGGGACTGCCTGGCTGAAGATGATAGTCGTCCGCCGCCGGATCAACGAAGAGTTCGTCGGGAGTGGCGACGAAGGAGTGCGCGTCGTAGCCCAGCGCCTGCCACTCGGCCAGGCCGATGCGGCTGCCACCACCGTCGGTGGAGAAGCGATCCATGATCACGTTGAAATCGCTGGCGAATCCGGCAGGCAACACCTTCTCCCCCGGCGCCGCCTGCAGGGTGATGGGCGCAGCAGCCGTGCCGGAGTGTTCGATGCGCGCGCCGGCATAGGTGCCCGGTTGTACGATGATGGTATCGCCCGGGCCGACGCTTTCCACGGCGTGCTGCAGTGTTCGCCAGGGCAGGTCTTCCGACCCGGGATTGCCATCATCTCCAGCGGGGGCGACGTAGTAATGCGCCGCGATCCCTGCCGCCAGCAGCCTGTGCGGCAAAAGCAGTGCCAGCAGTACCATCAGGCTCAGAGATAGGCCGATGACACTTTGTTTCTTCATATCCGCATCTCCGCGTCCCGTATGCAAACAAAGACTCCTCAGCGCCAGGACCACCCCTGGAGATCAGAGGTTTTCGAGCAAATCCTCCAACTCCTCCTCCCAGAGATCTCTGAAGGGCATGAACTGACTTTCTGTGAACTCGGCGTTCACCTCTTGCAGGTAACTCTCCACACCGAGCTGCGGCATGGCCCGGGCCAGGTGCTCAAGCTTGGTCTCCCATTCCCGAACAAGCCTGGCGCTGCGCCTGGCCAGGTCGGACAGCCTCACATTCAGATTGAACATGTGATCGAGCCTGCGCATCAGGTCGTACCAGGCCTTGAAGTCCTCCTCCATGGCCACCTGCTGCACCAGCACCGAGGACTGGGAGAAGTCATAGGCCGGAACGAAGGCATAGAAGCTGAAGAACTCGATGCCCCTCGATTCGGCCCTGTCCGCCAGGTAGGTGCTGATGGTGGCGCCGCCTTCGTAGTCGGAAAAGCGGACGGCGTACTCCGCCAGCTCGGCCCTCATCCCCGGCAGGCTGTAGACACAGGAGATGTCCCTCTCCTTGTTGTACGGAACCGGAGCATGTACGCCTCCCAGGGCCGCCACCCGTTTGATGCCCAGGGCCTCCACGGCGTCGAAGAACGCCTCTGCATAGCGCTCCTCGTTCAGGTGAGGTTCCTCTCCCAGAAAGACCACAAAGCCCCGCTTGTCATCACCGGCGTAAAAGAACTCGTTGCCTCTGCGCTCCAGGGATTCCCTGTAACCCTCGCTGAGTTTCACCACTGGCCTCAGAAGGTGGTGGGCGCCAGGGATCTGGAACAGGTAGAACCCATCAGGCGCCATTTCCCCGATTCTTCTTGCCGCGGTCTGTTCAATGAGGTATTTCGGCAAACCGGAGGACACATTGCCAGCATCTGCCCATTGGTGCCAGCCGGCGATCATGTATTCCGCGGCGTCGGGAAGCTCCCAGAGTCGGATCACATCGTTCATCTCAATCACCCCTCGCGGCCAGGCCCATTACTGCCGCCCCCCTGCGACAGCCGCAAAGTGGCTCGTCACAAGCGGGAAATAGGTGACAGGCACAGGCCAGGTATCATTGATGGCAGTAAACCAGTTCTGTGCATCGCGATAGTCGAAATGCTGCTCGATGTGGATGAAGTGGCCAGAATAGCCGGAGGCCGCCGTGCCGCAGACCTGATCATCCGCCACCCCGTTGAGCAGCCGGCCCTGCACGTTCGTCGTGCCATTCAGGTTGCACTCGGGACTCTCCCCCGGCACGGTCGCTATCCACGTGGGGTTGTGCTGTACGAGATTGGACCTCAACTCCAATACCCTAACCCGGACAAGCCGGAACCAAAAAGGGGGGTTGACTTGTCCTAAGCGAAGT
>JACKQG010008010.1_pt1 | contig 10429 bp, 5 predicted proteins | sample 8237621 | NCBI WGS metagenome assembly JACKQG01 (sample SAMN15677084, study PRJNA649215) | marine metagenome | biome: marine; feature: Black Sea; material: saline water; isolation source: suspended particulate matter (SPM) from the Black Sea western gyre | collected 2013-06-09/2013-06-10 | depth...
TACTGATGGAGATCTGCAAAATATTTCACATTTTTCAGATCCAATGTTAACAAGCTATTTGGATAAGTTTAATAGATCTTCAGGCGTACAAAAGAAAGAATACGGGAAAAGGATACACCAAATTGTTTACAAAGAAGCACCATACATATTTTTATACAGATTAGATAGAATTATGGCATATAGAAAGGAACTGGAGACCAATAATAAGATTGTACCTAAATACTTCTTTACACATATCGGTGAATGGTACTTTAAAGATTAAATAAGAATTCGATGTTACGACATGTCACAAGACTACTGGTTATATTTGTTTTTTCACTATTCATCATTTTTACAGTATTGTACAATTTTGAGACTGAATCTATCTTACTGAAATATGGTAATAACATATTTTCAGCTTTCTTGATGTGGTCTGCCAGTTTTATAACATTAGATTGGGGTAATGTAAACTCTACAGAACAGATATTGGTTTTACTTCAAGGGAGCAGTGATACCGTTGGAGTATTGCCATTCGTGTTTAATACATTTCTCTATGGAATCTCAGGTTTAATATTAGCATTTATAGTTTCGACTTCACTCATTTACAAATCTGTTTTTGATAATTCAATTATTTCAAAGACTATCTCTGGATTTATTAGTTTTATGTCTGGTATACATATTATTCTTTTTTGTTTTATAATCAAGATAGTTATAGGACATGAAGAAGGGTTTCACCTCTTCATTTTAATGGCAATTGCTATAGGCAACTACACCTATTCTGACATATCTCAGTACCAATCCGGTCAGTTTCAGAAATTGCTTTCGGCTGATTTTATAACAGCTGCTCGAGCTTGGGGAGATTCTGTTTTCAAGCATGCTCGCAGATCAATTGCTATTGGACTTCTTTCCCAATGGAATTCACTTGTTGGTATTGTGTTCGCGAGTACTATCATAGTAGAGTATTTCTTCAAGATACATGGAATTGGGTATGCCATAGAACGATACCTGATTCGTCCGAATCTAAATAATCCCTCCTTACCTGTTGAATCTGAGTTTTTTATGGTTATATCTACATTGGTTATCTTGACAGTCTTGGTCATGAGTGGCATAAAAGAAATTGTATACGGAATTCTGTCCAGGAATAAACAGTGAAAACATCATTAATTACTATTCTTTTTATACTCTTAGCCTTATTAATAGCCTATCACTGGATATTTCCTGAAAATGGTGATTATCAATATCGTCCCAAGAATGGTCGTGGTCTGCTTAGCTGGACAAAACCATTCCAACCTTGTATTATTGACAATAACGTAGATGATATCTTGGGTCGTACCCCGATACTGGGAGTAGATAAGAGAGGATCTGATTTTGCTTATAGAATTTCAGTTGCATTATGGACGAATGTGTGGTTAGCTCTTTCTAGTGCTGTAGTTTTCATTTTGTTGGCAACACTTAGTGGTGTTCTCGTTGGTTATGACCAATCACCTGAAACAGAGTCGTTGTATCAAAGGATAAAAGGCAGTAAGAGCATAATAGGAAGCCTTCGGGAAGTAAAAATATTGCAAACAATTGCAAAATGGATTGTGCAGGCTTTGCATGCTATTCCTTTGTTGTTATTGTTGTTAGTCGTAGTTGTGGTTGCAAACAAACTCTTTGAAAATGATTTGGTTAGGATGCTTGTTATTATGGTAACAGTTGGTGTATTGTCAATTCCCAAACTTGCCCTTTTAATTCAAGATCGTATAAGCGTGTTGGAAGATGAGGAGTTTATCAATGCCGCGAGGGCATCAGGATTATCTGATAGTAAGATTATTCTGACACATATTCTCTGGTATGAATGCAGTCCGATTATCGCTGGTCAATTCATCTATGTCATTGTTCAGGCAATAATGCTGGAGACAGTTATATCATTTTTAGGGTACGGTTTCGGGATAGATCATACGAGTTTAGGCGGCTTGATTAAACAATACCAAGGTAATCTTCCTGGAGCAATTGGCGGTACTCCATTAGCACTTTTACCATTGGTCGTATTGTTGCTCATAGCAGTGGTTGGTAATGGACTTACTAATTTATTTATGGAATTACGGCATGAGTAAAGAATCAACCATACTAACTGTTACAGATTTAACCGTTGTCAAGAAGAAGAGTAATTTGATTCCTTTATTAAGAATGGATAAGGGAAAGCGAAGCAGGACTGGTTTCCTCGTCAGAAATATAAATTTGTCCATTAGTAGAAGAAGGATACATGGTATCGTGGGTGAATCCGGAAGTGGTAAGTCTCTAACTATGAAATGTATTTTAGGACTGATAGATTTTTCTCCAGGAATTATCTCTGGTAATATTAAGTATAAGGAGAAGGATAATATTATTGATGTCCTAAAAAAGCGTGTACTAAATAATAAAAGTAAGCAGTGGCTTTCATGGTTACGGAGTGTTCTACGTAAGAATAACTTACTGTTTCAAACTGAGTATTTTTATGTTAGTCGTGAAGAACCTGCCTTTGAACTAACTTATATTCCTGTTCCCGATTCGATTCAGGTTTATTCCATTAATAAACACAAGAACTGTACCCAATCTGATTTTGTACCTCTTTCAAAACTGAAAGACCGGTTAGTCAGGCTGAAGCGATTACCTGACGATAATCAAATTGTTGCTGTTTCGTATAGTCATATGTCAGAATTTTCAAGTTACCGATTAAAGAACTGGTTGGACAGAATTCAGCAAAGTGCACAAATACGAGGTAAACGAGTATCAATGATTCTTCAGGATCCGCAAACGTTCTTGAATCCATATTGGTCGGTTGAGAGACAACTTGAAAATATAATAAGATTGCAGAGAACCAGAATGAAAGACTCACTCTATTTTGAGAGAAATTTCACTCTGAGGATCATAGGAAGCGGGAGAGATTTTCCCGTATGTGTTAAATGGGACACAGAAAACATCAAGCGTCATCTGCGTCAGGCAGATATCTGGATTGATGGTGAGAGTCATAGTATGTTGTCTTCTGAAGAAGCAATCATTGAAAGAGGGAGCCCCCATTTTTTGGGGTTTAAGACAGCTGGTAGAAAATTCTCTTTATTAATTCATCCCAGTAATAATAAGGATCAGATAAAAATTAAATGGAATAGTAAAATTCTAAACTTAAAGGTTAAGAAAGCGACACTTTCTGTTATATCTGAAAAAAATACAAAGACTAAAAATATGTTAAACAGTAATTTGATATTGATTAACCCATCCAGTATAAATAGAGAAGGTGTTATTCTAGTAGAATTAGATTTGATAATCAAATCTGGAGTAGATTTTCTGCATGAATTTGAAGTAAATCATGGATCTGAGAAGTCCATATTAGTGATCGGATTAGAAGAAGGAGCCACTGAAGGACTAGATTTATCCAAAGGAGAACAACAGATTTCAACACCTGCAGACAAATTCTATGCTGGCTTCAAGATTAATGAAGAAGAAAATAATTCGTTTGTATTAAGTCATATAGATATTCGGTCTCCAGTTGATATCTTATTCGCAGAAACTACACTTACTATTACTCCTAAGTATGATCAGGATTATATTAATAGAATCAGTTTGCAATCGGCTTCAGGTGAAATAAGAGATGTAGAATTTGGTCTAATAAGCAGCGCCACTGAGGGAAAGGATGCTCATTTAGGTGAAAGGGACATTAGCTTCACCCTGATGGAGGGAATATTTGAAGCTGGCTTTGTCATCGGACAGGAAGATGATGAAATATTAAGTCCTAAAGATTTACGTAATCTACTTGATATTGATGCAGAAATATCGTCGCTTTTATCGAAAGTTGATCTCAATGATGAAGATAAGCAGTTTAGAAAACAGTATCCTAGAGAGGTAAGTGGTGGACAGGGGCAAAGGATTATGATCTCTTTAGCTATGGCAGCTAAACCGGAGGTTTTGATTGCTGATGAACCTACTACTGGGTTAGACGTCACAAAACAAACCGAAATTGTTCAGCTATTTCGTCAGTATAAGAATCAGGGACGGACGATTATACTAATATCTCACGACTTGAATTTTGTCAATCATCTTGCGGATTATTATACCATAATCTATGCCGGCACCGATGTTGAACATATACCTAATGACGTCTTAGATATCAATGAAAAATTACATCCATATACAAAACGATTATTAGAGATCGCAAAAAACGAACAGGATGAGGGCTTTAGCTTTATTGAAAAAGATGTTCCAGATCCTTATCGAAGTGATTTTGCAGGATGTCCATTTGAACCAAGATGTAAAGCAAAAGATGAAATAACAGCATCAAACGGGAAACACCCATGTAAATGTTTGTTTCCGTCTATGGTGCACGTTGACAGTGGAAAAATTGTTGAAGCGGAACGGATTATTGAAAAAGAACATTATATCCGCTGTTGGCTTTTTTTAAAGACACAATCAGATACATTAATATGAACAGCAAAGTTTTCAATGTACATAACCTTGACCTGGTTTTCGGAGACAACAAGTTTCATCTAGAGGACGTCGACAATATATCTATCAAATCGGGTGAGATACTGGGTGTTTTGGGTGAGAGTGGATGTGGAAAATCTACTTTTGGAAAGTGCTTGATTGGATTGATCAATTACCGGGATAAAGAGCGATTTCATATTACTCAAATAGGTGTTGAGGGAAACTCAGCATCAGTAGAATTTCCTATGGGACCTAAACTATTCCGTGATGGTAATGTACTAAAAGGGACGAAGAAAGAACTTCGAGAATATCGCAAACAAGTTCAGATGATATTTCAAAATCCAAGATCCGCCTTAAATCTAAATATGCCTGTTCATAGAATTCTTAAAGAAGCAATACGGTTGGATGAACCCAAAATCAATGAATATAAACTTAATCAAAAAGTTGAAGCAATTGCAAAGAAATTTGAAATTGGAGGTGATAACTGGGGTCGAATAAAAAAAAGCAAACCCAAAGATTTAAGCGGCGGGGAACGACGCAGACTTGGAATTGCTAAGGTTTTTGCTACTAATCCGGATGTCATTATAGCTGATGAACCGGTTGCCAGTCTGGATGTATCTGTAAGAGGGAAAATACTGAAGACACTTTTCGAAGAATGGGAACATAGACAGAATGAATGGAAAACAGGCAAACGATCTCATCCTTTGACAATAATCATAATATCACACGACTTTCATCTGATACAGAAAATGTGTCACAGAACAATTGTTTTTTATGGAGACATACATGTCAAACGCGGAACTGTCGTAGAAGTATACGAGAATCAGAACATTCCTGAACTATTACACCCATATACAGAGAAACTTCAAGGGGACGCGCAATATATGAATAGTGCCCGGACTACTATACATCATAATAATAAGAGTGAGATACGAAAGAAGATTATAAAGATGGGCTGTGTTTATGTAAATCGATGTGTTTATGCACACGATAAGTGCTTGAAAGAACAGCCCGTATTGGCAGATATGGGTAATTACTACAAAGCATGTTTTGGAACATGAAAAAACTGCTTATTGCACTTCTGATCCCAATGATACTCTTGGGGAATGGCAGAGAAGAAAACGATACGTATTTATATGACGTAAGTATGCTTCCTCAGGAAGAACCCCTCATAGTAGCCTGCCCTGAAATAAAGATCCGATTTAGTGAAACGGTTGGGAGTTTTAAGCCTGGAGATAAACTATATCTCAAACTGAAGACAATCTCCGAAGACGATCAATCACTATTCTGGTATTATCCCCCTATTCACGACAGAAATATATCACTAGCAAAGAAACTGGTCAGAAAGATCCAACATGTCAGTCTTAATCCGAGGATAAAGAGATTTACAATTTGTGGTAAAGCTATTCCTTATCCAACTCTTCGAACAATGAGTGATGATATTCTCGGAAATGCCAGAAGTAAAGTTGGTTCAAAGATTAGTTTTTTAAATGATAACACTGAACTACAAATTAATATTGAAGATAAAATCGGATTTGACGATTTCCTGCGGCTACGAGGTTTATATCTTGGTGCAAAAGCACTTGATGAAATAGGACCAAATGTTATTGAATACGGAAAGAACAAGAAGAACTGGCAAATACTTGGTACGTATGAGTTTGTAATTGGTAAATCTTTCATAAGTAATGTTACTCCTAAACGTTTCATCAGGATGATAGATAAGCAATATCAATTGTCTTTAGATATTGAAACAGGACGTTACCCAACGATTGAAGAGAATGGAAAACTGATTGTCAAACTTTCTGATAATCTGCAGGCGAATTGGGGTAGTGTTGATGAGCAAACAGTTATTGTCAAAGACGGTAAAAGAGAGCATACGTATAGTGTAGTTCCAGAAGTGTCAGATAGAAGTGTCATTCTCCCAATTACCTTCGAGATACCACCGGAATCTCATCTGATTCTACCGAATATGGTAATCAATTCAACTACCAGTCCAATTGATCAATTATCAAGTGGGTCAATCTCAATACATACGGAACTAACGGGTAATTTCGATTATAAATCGGCAAGAAAGGAAACCCGGCTTGGGGAGAAATCTGAACCTATTCTGTTTATGTATCCTTCGGTGATAGTTGAAGGGCAAGATTTAATGTTCTATACTAAATCTGACACTGAACCTGCAGTTAACATCAGAATCAATACGGAACAGGATAGTTATCTTGAAAGCGGAGATAAAGTAAGGATAATGATTCCGAAGGGAGTAGATCTAAATTGGAAAAATAAACCTTCATACTCAAGTCAGCAAGGAGTTGAAATACGGAAAACTGACCATAAAACAATCGAGCTCAATATCACCCAACATATTGAAGAACCAATTACGCTTGACAAAATTCCCTTCGAAGTTCCTTCTGGCTCAATTCCACCCTTTCAATTAGCCTGCTATTTCTCATTTGCCCCTGACACGTTATCACTACCTATTAAGGGTGAAATATCCTTTGGTCAATCATCGGTTGCTATGGAAAAGCCAAAATTGATCAATCGTTTACAAGGTGATGCTGTCTTAAATGATATCATTGTTACTGAAGATGAACTTGTGACGACACTAAAGTCGGGAGATGTAATCGAGATAATCGGTAACGAAGACTATTTTAGTTTTAACACTGTAAAGCTCACAGATATAGAGATTGTATCTACCGGTAGATTTGATAGAAATCCTAAAATTGCTGTTCAATATCAGCAATGTACTGATGACAAAATTGTTCTGATTGTGCGTACAGATCTTAATAAAGGAGAGTCTATTGCAATAAAAAATATACCTGTTTCATATATTCAGCAAACGGGTAGTGATATATTTCTTAAATATAACATAAATGATAAATGTCTCCTAAGAGATGAAAACGAAATTCGCATAATTGATCTATCACTGGAAATAGCAGCGGAAAATGAATTTGTGAGGGATATAAATAACCTGAGCAGAACATTTACATTATCAGATATATCCGTCGATATAGGGGGAGAAGGTAAGCTATTTGACCCAGGAAAAAATTTGGAACTGTCCTTACCTGAAGAGAGTGCTGAATGGGCAAATCTTAATGCAGTGGATATATTTCCATCCGAAATGTTTAGTATTAGAGAAAAAAGCAAACGTAGCATATTACTCTCCCCAACGAGTGAGGTTTATAATGAAGCAACTATTTATATTAAAAATCTGTCTGTTCGACCTATAGTAGATGAGTTCATTGACAAGAAGCTTAAACTCACCACTGTCATGGATACTACTGTATTTGCGATATCAAACAACAGTATTACCTATAGCTATCCATCTTTGACATCTCTGGATGATCAAGTATTTTTCACTGATGACACGACATGGAAAATGTATAACATAGACATTAATACCCGCAGTCTGGATAATACTATCTTACCGGGTTCAAAAATTTCCATTCTTTTGTCAAGTGATAGAGTCAATTGGGATACCAAATATGATGTCATACAGATTAAGGGTGAACATGCAGAAAGATTAGGGACAACTGTCGAGTTTGAGGGAAAGGCTTGTCATATTGTTGTCAATGATACTGTTAGAGCTAATATGTTTTTTGAGGTATCTGGGTTACGAATAATACCTATTGAAATATATGATATTGAGTTCTCTTTGAAATTATCACTTGATGGGTGTGAAACCATCTGTGCGTTAGATTTTGATTCAAAGCGATTCAAATACGTAAGACCTAGTATAGATTATACTGAAAAGATCAGTCGGTCAATTAATGAATCAGCTTTTGCCATGAAATCGAATAGAACTTGGTGTATAAAAATACCAGATTCTATTGAATACGAATGGGAATCCACGGAAAATATAATTGAGCCTGTACCAGATGATGTGAGAAAAGGTATGAATAAGGGGTCTGTGAATTTTAGGAGTATTTCTGAAAATGTAAAATTTATTGACAAAAAGACAGCTGTAATATCCATTATAAATGGTTATGGTACCCTAAAAATTCAGCCATTGCAAATAAGTGGCCTATCTAAAAAGAAGCTTTTTTTCAAGGGATTGAGGTTAGTACCTTTGTCTGAAAATGAACCAGATGAGTCAAATAGCTATTTGGAATTCATTGTAGAAACCCCCTACGGGAATCATGCAATCCGCTCTGATAAATCTGTAAAGTCTGATTGGGGACTAACAATAGATGGAAGAAAGTCTTTTTACCCTGGTCAATTAGTTGGACGGGAAATGGAAATAGGCATTTCAATGCCGCAAGTAGTTAGTGAGCGAGGTGTAGTAGGTGATAAGAAACTTGTACTATATTCAAAAGAGAATGTTTTGTTGTTTGAACCATTAGTTAAGAGGTTCAAGATAGATTATCAGCAAAAGGCGAAAAAGGAAGTATTGACATCTGCTGAATATATAAAAAAGTTTTATGATGATACTTATCCTAAAGGTGCAAATTGGAAGGTGTGGTACTATCTTGCCTGGGCAAAGTGGCGGGCTGATGATTTAGATATTTTAAATCAGTTGAAAAATACAAAGTGGTTGCGTAATGACGGTGTCTTGACTCGGGAGAACTATGATGGTGATATGGCAAAAGCTAAGAGAAAAGGGTACCAGCCTGAGGGCCGACATAAAGCTTATCCTACTCTTCAAAAAGGCGATTTATTAGCTGAGATCAATAATAGGATTGGTATTGCAGAAGTGAAATTCAGGAAAGGAGACATGGTTGATGCGGAACAAGATTTTCTGAAGATATTAAGTGATACAAAAAAGAATGATGAAGTACGGCATCTATCTGCTGTAGTAAATTACTGGCTGGGAAGAATTGCACTTGATTTGGGAGACATTGAGTACGATAATTACCGCGCGAGTTATCCATATGGAAAATTCGCTAATGCGAGAAAGATATTTAAGAGCAACAAATCATTGTTTTCCGGAGAATTATGGTTGGAAGACTCTATTAAAGTCTATAGAAATCATGCAAAAGAGCTGGTCAAATCACACCGGAATGTGGAATCAACATCAATACCGAGACAACCAGGTTTGGAAGGTGAGAAAGTATTTTCTATGAGTAACACTTTTCGCTTTACCTACAGCTATGACAACAGCTATACCTACAATATAATTGGAGAATCAGGGTCCGCTATTGGATTGGTACATACTGAGGAGAATACCGAGTCTTTCCTGGCAAAGGGGAGAAAGCTATCACTCATGTTTGAAGATGAAATACGACTATCTAGAGGAGGAGATTATTCCGTTATGTTTTCCCCAAAACAACAGAGTCTATTTAATATTCTAACCTATGCGATGTTGATCGGCTTGATTGGATTTATTTATGGTTAAACCACTAAAACTTCAGTTATCTCTTATCATTTTATTTGTCATTTGTCAGTTATTGATAGGTCAGAACTGTAATTATGCTTCGATGGAAAAATTACGTCAGGAATCCACCTTATTGTTGACTAAAGACAATCCTTCGATTGATGCTCTACAAAGTATGAAGGATAATTTAGAGGAGACACTACTAATCTGTGCAAAAGAGGAGTTTCCGGGGAAAGACACACTAGAATATCATTATCTGGATAATCTTATTGAAATTTGCGGTTTATTAGCTGATTTTGAAGGAAAAGTAGAGTATTTACGTAGAATAGAACATTCTATTCAAAGTGAGAAATACAGTAAAATTGATGAAGAAATAGCTTTTATCGAACGTGACTATGGTCCTCTACGAATTCGGTTTGAGGGGGAAGTGATTAACGAAATGGCAACATTAAAAACTGCCGAAGGAGAGGAAGTTACAATTAATATTTTACCTCCCGCAAATGCGTGGGAGTATAGTAATAAATCTAATAGAGAACAAAAACTAAGGAGATTGAACTATCTTCGCGAACAGAGTCTTAAGGGTGACCTGAAAGTATTTTTCGATTCTTATGACAGTGAAGTTGGTTACTTCTATTTTGAATTACCTTATGTTCCTTACTTGGAAAGGAGTAATAACTCAGAAGATTGGTATGCCATCACTTT
>JACKQG010008011.1_pt1 | contig 10427 bp, 9 predicted proteins | sample 8237621 | NCBI WGS metagenome assembly JACKQG01 (sample SAMN15677084, study PRJNA649215) | marine metagenome | biome: marine; feature: Black Sea; material: saline water; isolation source: suspended particulate matter (SPM) from the Black Sea western gyre | collected 2013-06-09/2013-06-10 | depth...
ATAAAATCACAGTTACAAACGAATCTGAGTGTAAGGTTTTTGATGTTAGACTTGTAGATGAGATACCTAAAGAGGATACATCAGGTAATTTGGTCGACATGGCAATTGAGATGGGTTCAGTCACAATAACAATTAATCCGAACGGTGATGTTATTCTCAGTGATATACCGCCCAAGATAGAGGATAACAGGATTACTGTCGATATTGCTGAAATGTCACCAAATTCAAGTGTTGAAATCGCATACCGAGTTAAAGTGGTAGACATTCAAGATCCAAATGTTACTTCTGCTCGTGTGATGAATACTGCGAAATTATATGTGGGAGGCAGATATGAAAAGGGTGCCGAAATTGCCGACCATAAACAGTCAACGACAATAACCCGTCGGTAATCCATCTAGTACAGCACGGTGAAAATGTTTGACCCCACCTCTCGATTATGAACTTATACGAAATTGCCACTAAAGTTATAGAAGGGGGTTAAGAACTTCTACCGACATGTACTAGTGGCATGAATCGAACTAAATCACAACAGGCGTTGTGATGACAGATTTCCTCTCACAACGCCTTACCTTTTAAACTTTTCCATTCAACGAATCGGAGTTGCCCGTTTACACTCGGTTTTTACATACGGTGGAATTCTCAAGTGAAAAAAGGAATTACCCGAAAATAATAGCAATTTTGTAGGTTCTCTTTGAATTTTACTATTGCTAAAATTTTTTTTGTGTTGTATAATTATACAATCGTACCAGGATAAAAATATTTAAACGCTTGGTGTAAGCTCCCCGAAATCCAAAGCCGCGGTTTGCGAAGTAAATCATTTAACCAAAGTTAGCCAGTTTACTTTGTGAATTGCTGTGATGATGGGATGATGCTTAAATTTTTTAGTCGATGTCATATAGAAAAATTTTTCTTGACTTATGTTGCGATATACGGTATGATTTTATACGGATTTTGGAAATGGTTTGCCTTCGCAAACTTGACTGGTAACCAAATTTGTAGAAACGATAATGTTTCTTTTTCGTTCAATACCTATCGCAATGTTGCAAATATTTGGCTATTGCATGTGCAGAACTTAAAAACCATTGAAGTAATGATCGTTTCGGACAGTTGCTTAGTAGCTTCTGATTCGTTAATTTATGCGTTGTAGTATGCGGTTTTGTTTTAGTCTATAACTAAAGTTATTAATTTTAGGAGGTATAAAGTGAAAAAAATTAAGGTAATTCACATTTTAAGTATATTGCTAATGTTTTCAATGGTCATTGGCATCATGAGTTGCGGTGAGGATGAAGAAAATATTTCTCAAAAACCAACTCCTAACCCTGGCTTAATAAAGCCAACAACCCAGGTAGCGGCAGATGAGCCCGGCGATGCGTGGCAGATTGTTTGGGTTCGCGTTGATCCGGTAACCGGGCAGGAAACATATATCAGTGAACATATCTATATTTACGATATACTTAAACAACAAGATATTTTGGCTGTCAAAGTATTGGATAAAGAAGGGAATCCTGTGCCTAATGCCAGGGTCGAGTGGACACTTCTTGACTCACCTCACATGGTTGGCGATATTATCGAAACGGATGACCCAGGTTTTCAGAAAGCAGCACCACAAATCAAGGTGGATAATAAATTTGCGTTTACTTTCACCAACGCAGAGGGTGACAGAACACGGGAAATGGAGTTCAAGTGCCCTGCTGAAGTTTCACATGTCGAAGGCAGTGATTATAGCATGAAAAAACCAACCAGTATAAATGTTGGTAAAGAAGGGGAAACGTGGATTGTTATTACTGCTGCTCGTAGGGGACTTACAGATATTGCCGCATATTGCCCGGATATTGTCGCTGAAGCCCCAAGTCATAAAATCTTTGCGACAAAGGTTTGGGATTGCTATGACTGGGAATTTCCCAATACTGAAATACCGAATGATTGTGAGACAATTGAACATACATTTACAACGAGAATCTTTAACCATCTAACTGGTAACCCTCAACCGGGGATAGATGTACGCTACACCATACTAAACCCCAAATTAGATACGATCATCGCTGGTAATGGTACCCAAACTGTTGTAACAAGTGATTTAAACGGAGAAGTTGCTGTTACTATTGAAGCACCAACAACATATCCTCGAGTAGATCCAATGAAAGTTCTTGTGGAAATTCTCTTTAGGGATGATATGGATATATGTGATGGTAGGGAATTTGTTATTGGGTGCGCTACGGTAACGAAATGGTGGGAAGTTGAGACATTGAGAGTGACAGTATCAGGCGAATTGATTTCATGTCTGGAAAATGCAGACAATCTAACCGGCACTTTCTCGGTGACCAATCTGGGCCCGCCTGACGCGGAAGATGTAATAGCAGACAATGTAACATTGACTGTAGATTACCCTCAAGAAGAAGAAATTACGGTAGTTGATACTGATGGAGGCACAAATGATGGCGATAAGATTACTTGGAATATAGGGACATTGCCATCAGGTGATACTGCTAGTAGAAACCCAATATTTGCTGCCAGCAGTGGTGGTGTTTATACCTTTACGGCAACAACGGAATCGAAATGTACAGCGGCGGGACCTGTGACTTGGACTGTCAAAATTATTGCGATTACGGCAACCTGTTCGCTTGACTCCTCTGTGATTGTTTTGGATCCCGGTGAAGTATTTGATGAAGTACTGCCATGCGTTGACCCAGAAGCGCGACAATGTGGCCAGTATATAACTACCTATACCTTGATAGTAGAAAATGTAGGTGGTGACGCTGTGAATATGACACTTGGGCTGGATCCATTACCCGATGGACTCAAATTAATATCTGGTGAGCCAGAAGATATTAAACTCAATCCTGGTGAAACGTTTGAGAAACCATTCGAACTTAAGGCTACTCTTCGAGCGACTGGTGAGATAGAAAGTGAATACACAGTGGCAGTGAAAGGAAGAGTTGATAATATCAAATCCGCTAATTCAAACGTAGTTTGTCTTCCACAAGAACCCACCCTTGTATGGTTAGCTCCTGACCCATGTGAAATTATGATCGTGGCTGGACCCGCAATGCTAGTCAGAAAGACGGATACAAAAGATCCAATTAAGGTTCATGATCTAACAAGGTATAGAATGCTAGTTTGGAATCAAGGCACGGCTGATGCTTACGATGTCACGATTGTAGATACTCTACCCGCTCAAATAAGTTTAGTGACGGATGTAGTCGATTTAGTCGATGAAGATGATCAAGTGGTATGTTTGGTAGAGTTGGTGGATATAGAACGCAATACCGGAGATGTCGAGGATATACTACACGTTTTTGAGCCCTGGGACTTTGATAAAGGTGATTTACCAATAAATATCAATGGTATTCCAGGAGTGTTAGACGGTAATACCACCCTTACTATTGATGTCACAGGCTCAGTAATTACTTTCACCTTCGATAAAATAATGAAGCCTACCTGGGCATTTAGAATTTCCTTCTATGCGCAGGCAAATGCAGTAGGTACAGTCGTGAATAGGACAGGTCTTACGTATAGGGAGGAACCGGTGCCCAGTCCCGTCCTGCCCACAGATGGCCCAGTCAATTCTGATGAATCAACAACCATCCGATAGTAGTATTCTGAAAATCGGATCTTAAATGTGTATCATGGCGTTGCGATGTCAAATTTCCATCGTGACGCCATAATTTTCTATTAACTTTTACAGCGAATCTCCTCAATCATATCGATGAGTATAGGAGGAGATGGAACGAGGAGGAATAATATGTCCAGAACGTTACTCATCGCATGTTCAGTTATTTTAGTCTTTGTGTTGTTTTGTCCTCTTATTGTTTGGTCGCAGACAATTTCCATATTTGTAGTGAAAGGAACCGTGATAGATTCTGAGGGGGACCCAGCCAACAATGGTTTGGCAGTCGAAGTTAAGTTGGTCAGAGGAGAAGAAATTATAGCCAGAGTAGACGCGGTTACAGGGGGAATTAGCAATGCTTATCTTCTGCCCAAAGATTATATTCTCGAAGAAATTACTCAAGGTGAGTTTATTGTAGTTTTCCCCCCGCCTAAAAGTGACCAAACGAGGATAAAAGTTGATGTTCCCAATTCCTACACAGTCTCTTACACTGTGGCAGAATTTGATCTATCTGGAGAGAGAGTTGCAAGCACTTTCACACTTAGTCTGGTTGAGGGTATTAATTTGATTTCAATACCGCTTGATACTAATGTTGAAGGTGGGAACATGATTAAAACCGTAAGCGACCTTGGAACAGCGCTGGGCGACAGTTGGAATTTAATTATCACTTATGACAGCGAATGCAAGACCCAGAGTTATACACCAACTACTCCTTTTGAGGCAAAGTCAAATATAGAGATTGACGGATATACTGGTCTCATTGTGATGATGAGACAACCTAAAACTCTCGAACTCATAGGTAAAGGTTGGGATACGGATGAAAAGATTTTGAGCGATAAATGTAGCACGCACATGATTGGAATATCACTGAAAGATGAAAATATAGTAAGGGTAAGTGATCTTGGGGAATTGTTGAGCGACTGTTGGAACTTAATTATCACTTATGACAATGAAGGCAATCCCCAGAGTTACACGCCAACTACCCTACCTGAAGCAAAGTCGAACATGGTTATTGATGGCGATAAAGGCTTAATTGTTGTGACGAAAGGATTTTGCAGTTTCTCGATTACAGGCGCACCATGGAGTGACGAAAACAGACGCGTCTCACCATAATGCCAATAAGTTAGCTTACAAAAAAAATAGCCGATTTATCCTTACTCCCTTCTTCAGGGATGGGGATAAATCGGCTTAATTTTTGTGAGGTGGGAAACTCTCCCCTTCGGAACTCATTCTGCTGGAAATGCAAATACAACAACTGAGTGCAAAAATAGATAGGCTGATAGGAAGCCAACCGCATATATATCAACCGTAGCGAAGTTCTAGCGGAAAGTAAACTCGTAGGTCGAATTTCCGAATTCGACACTCCTTTGCCCTCGCATGAGGGTAATTGTCGAGATGTGAATCTAGACCTACAAAGCTGAATGGTTGCTTAGGGAGAATGTATATTTGGTAGATAAACAAAACTACATCCACACAATTTTTTCGTCAATATCGAAGAGATATGATTTTTTGAATTCCTTGCTTAGTCTAACATTAGATAAAAGCTGGCGGGAATTTGCAGTATCGGTCAGCGATTTGGAGCCTGGGTGCAGGGTTCTTGATGTTTGCACAGGTACGGGTGAATTAGCGCTGGCTTATGCGAAAGCGCTTTTTTATAAAACGCGCGTTATCGGTACAGATTTTTGCCATGAAATGTTGGTTATATGCAAACAAAAGCTGGGAATCAAGAAAGTAGAGAATGCGTTAGTACCTATCGAAGCAGATACATTGTGCCTACCTTTCAAAGACAATAGCTTCGATGTTGCTTCCGCCGCCTTTGGCATCCGAAATGTGACGGATATACGGCGCGGGATTCGAGAAATGGCTCGCGTAATAGTGCCGGGCGGGCGCGTCGTCATCTTAGAATTTACCCGTCCTACTATAGATATTCATAAGAAACCGAGTTTTTTCCAAAAACTCGGTTTTTATGTTTACTATTTGCACTTCACAAAAATTCTCCCATTGATAGGCAATATAATTTCCCAAAATCGACATGATGCTTATGGCTATCTGCCAAATTCTGTAATGACTTTCCCTGATAAAAATCAACTCAAAGAAATTATGGAAGAATGTGGACTTATGGATGTTAAGGTGTATCCTAAGATCTTTGGAATAGTGGCGATTCATGTTGGACGAAAATTAAAACGTAAAACGTAAATGATATGCTTTCACGTTTCACGTTTTACGTTTCACACTTCAAATTCTACGAGAATTCATAAAGCAATTGATTGAAGGAAATGGTCGTAAAGTAAAAAAAATAATTGTAGCTATCACAGGCGCAAGCGGTGTGATTTATGCAAAACGCTTGTTAGAAATATTATCTCAGAAGAATTTCTTCATCCACTTAACTATTTCGGAATCGGGCGCAGTTGTCATTCAAAATGAACTCGACATTGAGATTAATTTGATAGATTTTCAAGTTGAGTCGTTAATAGGTTTCTCAACAAATAATATTAGATATCATCATTTTTCAGACATAACGGCTGCTATTTCCAGCGGATCCTACAAAACGGAGGGAATGGCAATTGTGCCGTGCAGCATGAACACCTTGGGTGCAATCGCCGCTGGTATTTCAAACAATCTCATCCACAGAGCCGCTGATGTCTGCATTAAAGAAAATCGTAAATTAGTATTGGCGCCGCGTGAAACTCCACTGAATAGTATTCATTTAGAAAATATGCTAAAACTGTCCAGATTGGGTGTCTGTATCTTACCTGCTATGCCTGGATTCTATCATAAGCCTCATAACATAGATGAACAAGTAGATTTCATTGTCTGTAAAATTTTCGATCAATTTGGAATTGAAAGTAATCTAATTCGGCGTTGGGAGTAAAGGGATAAAGGGTCAGTTGGGAGTGTGAGGCTCCGCCGAACCATTTGCGGTTCGCCAGGAGCCTCATCCTCCCATTCCAGTTGTACCGAATCATGTTCAAAAAAATCCGTATTATCTTCGAAATGATAAAATTCGAACACACCATTTTCGCGCTACCTTATGCTGTGATGAGCGCGTTTTTAGCTTCAAACGGCTGGCCGAATTTACTCAAAATTCTGTGGATAATTGTTGCAATGGTAGGAGCCCGCAGTTGCGCAATGGCTTTTAATCGCATCGTTGATCTGAAATATGATAAAATCAACCCGCGCACATCCAATCGCGCTTTGCCTGCTGGCTTGATTAAAATTAGTTCAGTCTGGATATTTACGATAACGTCAGCGTTACTTTTTGTTTTTGCGGCGTATATGCTCAATCGTTTAGCATTTGTGCTTTCGCCTGTTGCGTTGCTTGTTGTCTTGAGCTATTCGTGTTCCAAACGATTTACGACGCTGACTCATCTTTGGCTGGGGTTATCCCTTGCGATTGCTCCTATCGGCGCGTGGATAGCGATAAAAGGCGAATTCGCCTTTGTACCCATATTACTCGGTCTGGCGGTGATGCTCTGGACGGCGGGATTTGACATCATCTACGCATGTCAGGACAAAGAGTTTGATGAAAAGTTCGGAATACATTCTATTCCCAAACGATTTGGCATCAAACGCGCCTTGCAGATTTCATCCATGATGCATCTGATTACGGTCTTAGTATTGTTGTCTTTGCCGCTTTTGACTGAACTAAAATATATCTATTTGTCCGGGGTTGGTCTTGTAAGCATCTTGTTAGTTTACGAACATGCGATTGTGAAACCTAATGACCTATCGCGGGTAAATCTGGCATTTTTCACCTTAAACGGTATGGTGAGCTTAGGACTGATGGTTATGTCTGTTGCGGATATAATTTGGTTTTTAAAATAAAGAAACCGAGTTTCTCCGAGAAACTCGGTTTCTATTGTATTAAGTTATTTTACTGCAACGACTTCCTTGACCTCGGGGACTCTTGATTTCAATATTCGTTCAATACCCATCTTTATGGTCATTTGTGACATCGGACAACCAGCGCAGGCGCCTTTGAGCCTTAACTTCACAGTGCCGTCATCTGTGACATCCACGAGTTCAGCATCTCCCCTATGGTCTTGTAAAGAGGGTCTAAGCTCATTCAAGACTTCTTCTACTGCCTCTCTCAAAAATTTTCACCTCCCTCTCGTAGCCCAACTGTAGTAGGTCGAAATTCGCATTTAGACGAGGAAACGTCGAATTTGGAAATTCGACCTACAATCTACTTTCCTAGAACTCTCGAAAGGCGAGAGGATAAAATTCCGCCTTAAACGTGCAACTCTCTCCTCTCGAAGGAATCCGAATACTCCATCGAAGTTCTGAAACCTTCCATTCTTCTTATCGAAAGTTCTCCTAAAATATTATCTAAGTAACATCACCGTTTCGGTAAGACAAATCAAGCAATTCAACGGTATGCATTACCCGCATGTTCAGATTATGTCTCTTAACGCCAAGACCAATCTGGATAAGGCAACCAGGATTTCCTGTAACTACAATTTCAGCATTGGTTTCAGAAATATTCTTAATTTTATCCTCCAGCAACTGCATGGATATCTCCGGTTGAAGAACATTGTAAACTCCAGCACTGCCGCAACATCGGTCTGCTTGCTTCAATTCAACCAATTCTATCCCTGGAATGGATTTTAGTAGCCCACGAGGTTGTTCCTTGACCTTTTGCCCATGCAGTAAATGGCATGGGTCATCGTAAGTTACCCTATGTGCAATTTCGCCTTGTGGCGGTTTGACTTCTATTTCCGCCAGAAATTCACTAATGTCCCTCACCTTCCGGCTGAAGTTTTCCGCTTTTTCCGCATACTCTGGGTCATCTGCCAGTAAGTGTGAATATTCTCTCAACGCTGCTCCGCAACCAGCGCAATTAACGATGATAGCCTCCACATCAATTTTCTCGAATATGTCGATATTTTGACGTGCTAGTCTAAGCGCCGGTTCTTTTATACCGCTAAGGGTATGGAGGGCGCCGCAGCATTGTTGCTTTCCTGGAGTAATGACCTCGCAACCATTTTCCGCGAGTACGCGTGCAGTGGCAAGATTGACCGATGGGAAAATATGAATCATCATGCAACCCGGGAAAAAGCCCAACCGATGTTTTCTTTCTCCCTTCGCTGGAATTACCTTTTTGAGTGAATATTTCAAAAAAGGAGATGGAATGTTGGGTAATATCTTCTCCGCTTCGCCCATACGTCCCATCAATTTCATGATTCCAAGATTTCGCGCGAGCCAACGAACCCCGAGACGTTGATATAACCAAATCATCCAGAAGAAAGAACCGAGCAGTTTCTGATTTGGGAACAGCTTTTTAAAAACCAAGTTTTGGAGTATACGTTGAGACAGCGGACGTTTGAAATTTTTTTCAAATACTTCCCGCGCTTCTTCAATCAACCTGCCGTAGTGAATTCCAGATGGACAGGCGGTTTCACATGCTCGACAAACTAAACAGCGATGGATATGTTCAGCGAATTTTTTGTCAACAGGCAAACGTCCATCGACAAGCGCACGCATAATGTAAATCCGACCTCGAGGCGAGTCCATCTCTGTGCATAGTTCTCGATAAGTGGGGCAACTTGGTAAGCACAATCCACAGTGAGCACAGGCTAACAACATCTCATCATCTATCGCTTCTATAGCCTTGATTTTCTCTTTTGGTTTCTCTTCTAACATTTTATTTTGTATATTAACCTCGTTATTTTGAAATAAGAATGGGAGATACCACTGATTTGATGGACGCACGCGGACAGGAGATACAAATTATAAGTCCGCGTGCGTCTATTCAGTCTGAGGACGGGTTTACTTCGTAAACCACGTGGTATCAATAAGACTCACTCCCTCTGTTTAATTTTATTCAACTGATTTTTCAATAATTTACGTTTCAGACGGCTGAAATGATCGATTAAAAGAATTCCATCCAAATGTTCGATTTCATGTTGAAACGCACGTGCCATCAAATCTGTACTGTCAATTGTAACCTTTTTTCCTGTTACATCTAATCCTTCAACGACAACGTCATCAGGGCGCTTAATTTCCTCTCTGATATCAGGAAAACTCAAGCATCCTTCTTCTAATACTGCTTCACCTTTTTGAATAACAATAGTTGGATTAATTAAAATTGTTGGCTTATGCGAACTATCATCAGGTTCAACATCGACCACAATAATTCTTTTGCTAACACCGACTTGCGGAGCAGCCAAACCAACTCCTCGGTATGCATACATAGTTTCCAGCATATCTTGTGCTAACTGCCTTTCCGCATCCGTAACTCTTTCGACGGGAAGAGCACATTCCTGCAAGACACTATCGCCATACAATCTGACTTCCAAAATCGCCATGTCTATCACCCAAGACGCTTCCGATGTTCACAGGAGATAACTCTGCGTCTTGGTTTTCACCCCCAAATAGTAGTGTTTAATTATACCAAAAAAGGTTTTGTTAATCAAGTAAAATTTTCATAAATTTTACTAACTCTCATAGATTCAGAGGTCAACGGTAATATTTTATTCTTGACGCTATCCGTTAAATTTATGTGATTTACCCCCAGTTTAATTTAGTTGTAGTATTTGCATGTTACGACTGAAGCAAGATGTAAGAAACTCTCTCCTTTTCGGTGAAATATGTTATACTTCTTAAAATTATCTTTCATAATTACTAGGAGTATAATATGAATCGTCAGGTTAAACCTCTCCGTTTAATCAGAAATATCCATAAGATTCTGATGGTAAAGAATAATGCATCTTGTTCGTCCAAAGGTAAGAAAAGATATCTTGTCCCTAAAATGAAGAACACCATTTTGGTTGTTTAAGCTTAAACCTTGGTTGAAAAGCTCAGGATAAATAAGATTTCC
>JACKQG010000303.1_pt3 | contig 10426 bp, 10 predicted proteins | sample 8237621 | NCBI WGS metagenome assembly JACKQG01 (sample SAMN15677084, study PRJNA649215) | marine metagenome | biome: marine; feature: Black Sea; material: saline water; isolation source: suspended particulate matter (SPM) from the Black Sea western gyre | collected 2013-06-09/2013-06-10 | depth...
GTTAATTGTTTTTCTGCTTTCTACTAATTTTTCCTCGGCATACGTTTCAGATTCTTCTCGTGGAAAACGTTATCCTTAATACCAGAATCCAATTTAATATTATCGAAGACTAATCGTGTATTGTGATTTTTTTGGACATCTTCAACATAAATCTCCGTTGGCGTTACATAGTCTTTTATATCGGCGTAAGAAAATGTTTTTGTCTTTTTTAACTTCCCCTTGCGATCGTAGGATTCTTCTTTAAGCGGGATGAACCGTGCTTTTTCAATCCATGTTTTATGACGACTGTAATTTGATTTCACCTCCGGGTTCGGAACAACTTCAATTACGTAGCATTCTGTTTCTTCAACAATTTCATCTTCGAGGCGTTTATAGGTATTCTCAAATAATTCGCGATTGGACATATCTTCGTAGCTCATATCGGATCCCATAAACGAATCACCTTTTTTCTTAGCAGATATCCGCCGGATTTTTTTGAACGCAGGGAGCCACATCCGCATTTCATCATCTTTATCGTTATGTTCGATTTTCAAAAAGGAGACACCCTTATCATCCGCGGGAGCTAAGAACCAGATGATTTGCTTCTTTCCTCCTTCAATCGTAACAGAATGTATCTTGGATGTCCGTGTGTTTCCTTTTTTGTTGGTTAACACCATGGATAGATCTGCTGTCATATCTTTTGGTGTCTTTCGATTATCAACTTGTTCGGCAATTTCTAATCCTGTTTGTGCGAATAAAAAAATTGGAAGTAGTAGTGGAAAGATTGTTTTATTCATTTGATTCCTCTCTATTAAGTTCTGAAAATTACGTGTTCTTTATTAAACCATTTTGCGGCAAAGAATATACTAGCGAACGCCAGAATGAACATGACAGCGTATACTTCGACAAGTAGCCAGCCGTTGATGGTGCCGGCAATTACTTCTTTTGTTGCCAAAGATATATTCAAAATCGGTACTAAGGCAGTATAAATATCCAATTTAATTCCTGGGACAAGTCCAACAATCACTGGAACAAAAAACAGGATATTTAACGGGCCGATAATACTTTGTGCCTCTTTGAATGTTTTAGCATAAATACTTATTGACAACAGTAATGCAGAAAACAGAACAGCAATCGGGATTATTAATGTCAGTACTAAAACAATGGTCTCCGGTTGAATGATCTCTGACAATACTTCAATAACTTTTGATGCTTCATTTGAGCCGGTTTGTGTTATCCCTACAAAGATTCCAAGCAATCCAAAGACAGCAGAAGCCAACCCGGAAAGTGTGATAACACCAAATTTACCCATCAGAATTTCCATACGGCTTGCCGGTGACACTAACAAAGTCTCCAATGTCCCGCGTTCTTTTTCTCCCGCACCTAAATCCAGTGCTGGATACATAGCTCCCATGAAACAAAATAACACAAAAATGTAGGGCAGAAAACCGCCAGCCATTTTACCGATGATTTCGCGTGGAGAAGCAAAATTTTCAAAAGAAATATCCAACGGGTGTACAATCTCTTCTTTGAGTTGAAGCATTTCGAATCGTTTCTGAATTATACTGTCAGAATAAGTATTAAGTATTGCACGGATTTTCTTTTTAGTAACGTCCATATCATCAGTAGATTGATGATAAACCTCTATCCGTGCGGGGGTCATTGAGTTAATATCGGACTGAAAGTCGTTTGAAATCACGATGGCAACATCTATCACTTCATTTGACAATCGTTTTTCCATCCCGGTCGTGTCAGTCTCCATGGAAATAATCATATTTTCAGCAGATTGAAAATGCGCTGTTAACTCCTGAGAGTATTCAGTACCAAACAACACCACATTAAGTTGTTTTTCTTGCTCTTTTTTCTCCGCATCTGAAAATAATTTTGGGACGGAGATCATCATTACAGGAATTAATATCAGCGGGAATAAAATCATAAAAAATACCGTCTTGCGATCCCGAAGCATATCTTTGAGTTCTTTTTGAAAGATGACAAATGTTTTTTTCATGATGCTTCTCCTGTCAATTTGATGAATTCATCTTCAAAATAGTCGGATTCCATTTGTGCTTCAAATTCCTTGAGCGTCCCGTTAAAATAGAGTTTACTTTTATGTATGATGGCCAAATCATCACTGAGCGATTGTACTTCCCCCATACGATGTGTTGAAAATATGACCGTCTTCCCTTCATCTCGGCAGTTTCGGATCAAACGAATAATCGCACGTGACGTCATCACATCTAACCCTGATGTTGGTTCGTCAAAAACCACAACCGGTGGATTGTGAATCATTGTTCGAACGATAGAGACTTTTTGTTTCATTCCTGAACTTAATTTTGCAATTCTCCGTGATGCAAACTCGTGCATATCCAGTAAATCATACAGTTCATTTTTACGAGCCTTGAAATCATGATAAGCAATATCATTCAAGTCTGCGTAATACTTGATGATCTCATCCACGGTCAACCGGTCGTACAATGCGGTGTTGTCGGACATAAAGCCAAGGCTTTCCCTTACTTTTTTTGGCAAAGTAATTGTGTTATAGCCATTCACGCTGATTTCACCACTTGTTGGTTTTAACATCGTCGCGATCATTCTTAAAATTGTTGTTTTCCCTGCACCATTCGGGCCGACCAAACTGAACACACGTCCGGGCTTACATTCAAAACTAACATTGTCGACCGCTTTAAGAATTCTATTATTAACGTTTGATCCCATCTCTTTTCGCTGTCTGCGGGAAAGTTTAAATACTTTTGATACATTGTCAAGTTTTATCATTAAATATCCTTAATTAGTTGCAGGAGCAGGGGCAGGATTTTTGTATTTATTTAACATTTCTTTTCATTCTTTTGGGAAAGTTTTTGTCATTTGAAATATTTCCATTGCTAATGTATATGCAAATTTGTAGACCTTTAATTCTGTAAAGCTTCCACTCATAGTATTTTCCGTAGATTGCAAACCCCTACTCCTGCCACTGCTACTATCACTTTTCCTCCACCAATTTCTCTTTAAAAATCTCAACCAACGCCGCTAAGATAGTCAGCGTACCGATGGAGCAGGAAATCATCGCAAAGACCATCAGTCCACCCATGAACTGTAATGGAAGAAACGTAGAAAATATCAGTGCACCAAACGACATATTCGCCGTTGCATCCAGCATAATCGGATAGCCGACATCATCCACAACTTCTACGCTTAATTTTTCAAGAGCAACGCCTTCTTTGGCATAATTACGAAATTGAGCGATGTAGTGGATAGCAAAATCCACACCGACACCGATGATGATCGCACTGAGAATCGCCGTGATATGGCTCAAATCAACTCCAAAATACCCCATTAATCCAAAGTTTAGCACGACAGCTGAGGACAGAGGAACTACGGCAAGGATTCCCCATTTTATTGAACGGTAAAAAATCCATGCAATGATAAAAATGGCAAAGATAGACGCAATCATGCTTATGATAAATGACTGAACCAATAATCGTGTAAAGTCATTCATTATTGCCATGAGACCGGTAATTTTCATTGTTACGGATTCTGTTACATTCTTTTCAACATAGTCGTCTACATAATCCATAAACTTCACAATTTCGCTGGTCGGGACGGTCTGCATCATCGCGGTGGTAACGGCCGAACGGTACTCATAATCCACAAGCGAACTAAAATCATCAGGATCACCGGACATAGAATACATCGTGAATAGATTGTTGACTTTTTCACGCATTTCCGGGATGGTTTCAAACGCGGGGTCATCATCTTCAACTACGCGGTGCATTTGTTTTACGATATCAACAATAGAAATAGTAGTATTGACTTTTGGATATTTTTCAATATGAGTTTGGACGTCCTCAATAAGTGCGAGGGTTTCAGGGTCTTTAATTTCGCCTTCTGTCTTTATTACCATATTCATTGTGCCGGTCATTTCTGCGTCAATAAATTCAATGCTTTGACGGATTGGATTCCCCGGCTTGAAAAACGACGTGATATTCACTTCCACCTTTAGTCTCATAATTCCGAATGCACTTACAAGGACGATCAGCAATCCCAGGGAAAGCACCTTCTTTGGGCGGTTCAAAACACTCTTTGAAAACCAGTCTACCACCCGTTCAAAAAAGCTGGCGTGGGTCATAGCGCGGGAATTCATATTCCATTTTTTCACGGAAATAATCGCCGGTAAATATGTCACGGATAAAAACCATGCCCACACAATTCCAAAGGCTATCGTAATGCCGTAACCGAACATCGGGCCGATGGGTGCTGTCGTCAGCATTAAAAAAGCCACGGCAGTTGTAACAGAGGTTAAAAACACCGGCAGCATCAATGAACGCATCGTTATTTTGACTGATTTTTCTACATCACGATGTTTCCGAGCTTCGCGTAAAAATTTAGTGACAATGTGAATACTGTCCTGATTGGCAATCGTAAGTAATATGATCGGCATGGATGAGTTCAGTAACGTCATATAAAATTTTGGTGATCCTGTAAAATGGACGACCCACCCCATAAAGCCCATCATGGCAACTAAGGATAAAATAATGAGCGACAAGACCATCCCGACAGCGGGAATATTGCGGAAATTCACCAAAAGAATTGCAATCATAATAATCAACCCAACACGCATAAGCACCAGCATATCTTTTTGGATTAATCCGGATAGCATTCCGGTCACATATGGGGCACCGCCGTAGTTTATTTCATAATCGCTTAAGAGACTATCCGCAATTGTTTTTACGTTATTTGCCAAACCTGCATATTCCATCGTTAACGTCGGCCGCAGAACCACATTGATAAAATCACCGTGTTTACTAAGCAATCGATCTCTTATTGATGGATTTCGATCCAAATAGTCTGCGATCTCATTTACTTCCTGTTGCGACAAATCCCTGTGTGGCATTAGGTCGCTGATTTCCATAAAACCGTCTTCGTTTTCCATTCGGTTTGTTCCGGCAATCGAGATAACTTCTTCGACATCTTCAATCATCTCGAGTTCATTTGTCAAATCCCAAACAGTTGCCAATAACTCTTTGTTAATTGCAGACTCTCCTCGTTTTCCGAAGGTGACGAACATCATGTCGATGGTACCAAAATCATCTTGCACTTCATCCCAAACAATGCGGGATTCAATATCCTCCGGGAGCATTTTCAGCATATCGTCGTCAAAATACACCCATTGCAATCCGCTACCAAAAAATGCGGTAAGAGCTAAAGTAATAAATACTGTTCTTTTCGGATATGTTGTTACTTTTTCAATTATCCAGTTTCTAAAATTATGTGTCATAGTTTTGAGTATGTGTTAATATGTTAATGTGCCTGTCCGCCGGTTTGTTGGGCGGGTTAATGTTTTCTTCGTGGCTATTTTTTCTTTTAGTTTTAATCTTCATTATTTTTTCGCGATCTTGCTTTTTCAATCCTTTAACCACAAGTTTATAAGACTCATCAATCATCTGAGTCAGTACATCGTCCGGAATGCTGTCATCACAGGTAATCGTATTCCAATGCTCTTTATTCATGTGATAACCGGGTCTGATGGAATCGTACATTGCCCGCTGAATTTGTGCGTCTTCCGGATCACATTTAAGTGTAATTCTCAACGGATTTTCATCAACAGAAACCAATGCGAACATCTTGCTCATCACTTTTACAACCATCGGTTCGGGTCCGAACGGATACTCTTTTGTCGCAAGAGGTTTACTCAATAAATGTTTCTTGAGATCTTTTTGCTTCATTTGACAAACAATCGCTTTGTAAGCTCAGTTCCTTCATCTGTAAAAAGTCCGCCGGTTACCATTTTTAAAAAATGCTGAATTGTGTCTTTAGGCGCTAAATTGTTATTTAGGAAAAATTCCGGTTGAAATGTCGAATTAATAATATTCATATATAATGTTGCAACGATCTGAACATCTACATCTTTTCTAACATAACCTTGGTTTTGCGCCTCGAATAAAATCATATAAAAATCATCTCGCCGTGCAAGCCTGAATATTTCCATTTTTTCCCACACACTTGGGAACCGGTATTTTAAATCTACAAGTTTTTCAATAGAAATATTGGAAATATGTCCTATTATAAATTCCATAACCGTCACAAACTGTAAAGCCGGATTTGGTTCAGTCTTTATAATTCGTTTAAATCTTCTTTCAATTAGTTGTAAAAATAGTTCAACACTTTTTTCTACCAACACTTCTTTTGTAGGAAAAAACTTATAAATAGTTTTTTTACTCATCCCTAATCGGTTTGATAAAGATTCAACGGTAAAAGATCTGACACCATTTCTTAGAATGGATTCCGAACTCTCTTCAAGGATTCTCTCTTTTTGAGCTGTTGTTTTGTCTGTCATGGGGAAACGTTATCCGTATATATCGTTTCCAATATTAATATCATTTATATAATAATTCCAAGGATGTTTTTTGATTTACACCAAAATCATTACCATTATCTTCAGTAAATTTTGTCATGATTCCCGGCATAAACAACCTGTTAAAACCGCGTCCGCGGAGATATCGAAACATCGTTAAGCATCTCTCGCCATACGTATTATCCGCCGAAGACAATGAAACTATCATTTCATATGAAGACATTTTCCATGATCTATCTACACATAAAGGAACCGATCGGTTTTTAGGCATGTTTACGCAAAAAGGAATTGAATTTGTTTTGGATAAATTTGGTGTGTTTCATCAAATGGACCGGGCGGGGCTTTCAAACCCGGACTGCAGCGTCAACACCGACGATCCGTTTCTCCACCGGATATCTTTAACACACAGCATTGATGGACAAACCCATCTGTCCGGGGAATTATCCATGCGAAGAACTTCAATGGACTTTCCGAATATTCCTGAATCGTATACACTGCTGTTAGTGGAGTGGTTTATGCTCCAGCATCCGTTAAAATCATTCAGTAAGAAAAGACCACAGCTTCCAGGGCAACAACATCCCGGTTTAGGTATTAGCGAATTGATTTTCGAATTGTTTTACTGGACCGCCCGCAAAATGAAAGTGGATGGCGTAGTATTGGTACCAAACTATTTACATACCGGAATATTCTACGGACGGCAGTTTTTATTTATTGACCCGATTAGGCAAGGAGAACTTTACGGAATCGACTGGGTGAAAAATCACCGAAAGTCCATCGACCAGCTTTCTTGGGCATGCGCCGAAGGACAACTAATCAACCTGAAACAAAACGATCGATATCAGTGGATTCCTGCGCCGATGGCTCTGCCTGTATCACGAAAACTAAAAGATTACTTTCACGATAAAGATTACGTACATACCGTCCGTCGTGTCAAGTCTGAATTTCGAATTAAAGTTAACCCTGGATATTCGAAAAAATATTTAGAAAATTGGTCAGCACAATGAAAAAATCAATCGTCATTTTAGCCAACGGATGCTTTCCCACCCACGACATTCCGTTATCCGTCCTAAACAATGCCGGAACGATCATCTGCACAGATGGCAGTGCGGATAAATTACTCGCTTACGGAAAAAGTCCTGATGTCATCATCGGAGATATGGATTCCATCCGACTTTCAACAAATTCGGACATCCGCCGGGTACATATTCCCAACCAAAATAACACCGACCTTGAAAAAGCAGTTGAATGGTGTATTGAACAAGATATTGAATCAGCAACAATATTGGGTTCTCAGGGCGAACGGGACGATCATGGCTTTGCCACGATGTTCATTCAATCTACGTTCGTTGATAAAATAACTCTAAGCATCATCACAGATTATTCAATAATTGACTGTATAACCAACGAAAAAACGTTCTCATCGTTTCCCGAGCAAACCGTATCGATTATTTCTGTCAATCACACTGTGCACCTTACCACTAAAGGATTAAAATATACTCTTAAAACAAAACCGCTATCCTCGCCAACCCAAGGAGTCAGCAATACAGCAACTGAAGATCACTTCTCTATACAAACAACCGGCTCCATCTGGGTTTTTCGCTCTCACAAATGATTGGGGCACTTCATATCTTAGATTGGTTGGTGTTGGTACTTTATATCGTCGCAATTATTTTTGTTGGGTTTTTCCGCACCAGGCACACCGGAAAAAGTCAGGAAGAATTCATCCTTGCCGGCAGAAGGCTCAGCCTGCCGGGGTTTGTTGCATCGCTGGTGGCAACGTGGTATGGAGGTATTCTTGGCGTTGGTGAAAATACATTTCTGTACGGTATTCAAACTTGGGTGATCTTCGGACTTCCTTATTATATCTTCGCTTTGATGTTTGCTCTTTGGTTGGCACCAAAAATTCGGAATAAACACCTGATGTCAATCCCTGATCATTTTCATCATACGTACGGCAAAATCCCCGGTGTAATCAGTGGTGTATATTTGCTCTTTCTTTCGAGTCCGGCACCGTACATCCTCAGCATCGGTATTTTGCTTCAATATTCTTTTGGAATCCCTTTTGGATGGGCACTTATCTTTGCCACCGGCGTTAGTTTAATTTACATTTGGTACGGCGGATTTGGAGCCGTTGTCCGTACGGATATTTTACAGTTCATCCTCATGTTTACAGGGTTTATTCTGTTAATCGGATTTGCATGGACAAAAACCGGTTCTCCTTTTTCTCTCTTATCCCAACTCCCCGAGTCGCATCTCAATCCTACCGGCGGACATTCTATCCAATACATAATGGTCTGGTTTTTTATCGCCTTGTGGACATTCGTAGACCCAGGGTTCTATCAACGCTGTGCAGCGGCCAAAACTCCGTTGACAGCCAAAAAAGGGATTATCATTTCCATCGGTTTCTGGTTTTTCTTCGATCTCTTCACTCTCACTGCCGGGCTTTATGCCAGAGTACTCATTCCAAACAGCGTACCGCTTTTCAGCCTGCCGGAGCTTGGGCACACACTCCTCCCACCACTGTTTTACGGATTGTTTCTTGTGGGGGTTTTATCAACAATCATGTCAACGATTGATTCGTTGGGCTTAATTAGTGCCGTCACCTATGGCAGGGATATCATCTGGCGACTCCGAAAATCAACCTGGACACATACCCGCGATCTCCCTACATATTTAACTCGTCAGGGATTAATCGTTATGGCAAGTATCTCCATGATATTAGCATTTTCTCTACAATCAGTCGTGAAGCTTTGGTACACGATTGGTTCACTGGTCATTCCGGGGCTACTGCTACCCTTTCTGCTGACATTCACAAAGAAAACGATTCGTTCGTCTTCGGCTGTGGTTTTATTGGTGCTACCGGTGGTGATTTCCGCCGGGTGGTTTCTTGCCCGATCCTTTTTTACAGGATATCCATTTGTCCTTGAACCGTTTTACCCGGGAGTGATTACTTCTATTCTGGTATTTTTCGCAATTAGTAAAGAACAAAAATAAAATAAATTGAGAAAAATCCTTGTGTTATAATATCGTAATATCATAATATCATGATATAAATAATAAGGATAAATGGGTCTTAATTAAAATGATTGAAGAATTTGTCGCAACCAAGATTTCTAAATTATTTCATGTTTTATCAAATGAAGTTAGAATTAATATTATTTACTCACTCATGGAGAACGAAAGTCTAACTGTTACGGAATTATCTGAAAAATTAAGCATTCCACAAAACACATTATCTTCTCATCTAAAACTTTTATATGAAGGATCTTATATTGATAAGGAGCAAAACTGGAGAAACGTCAATTATTCGGTCAGAGAAAATAAACTGTATGAATTATTTGAAATTGCATTATCAATTCTTGACGATAAATGGAAAGGCAACTGGGATAAGTTAAATTCAGCTATACGTGAATTAGATAAGATCGCTAACGGTAATAATAAGAAGTAAATTCCTAATGAGAAAGGATTTCAAATGACAAAAGATAAAATGCAAGTAGGAGAAATATCAAAACCTCGTTTTGAATTTCGAACCTTTGGGCAAGATTTTGATGGAGCGGAAGAGCGAATGGCTCGATTATCCGTTCCAATTCCGGAGAAACTATGGATGCGTCATTCTCCCGAGACGTATATCATGTCTCGAACCAACGATATCAATAATACGAAAATTCGCGATGGAAAACTGGATATCAAGACCTACGTTCAAACCAAAGACGGACTTGAACAATGGAATCCGCTGACAAAAACGGAATTCCCGATTTCCGTTGACTTTCTAAAAAGTGATATCTTTCCTGCGTTTCAAGTTGAGATGCCGCACTTTGATAAAACCGAATACACCACAGAAGAATTTCTTGTAATGGTGCAAGAGCATCCTGATCTGCAGGCTGTCAGTGTGGTGAAAGAACGCTATGGGTATATGGTCAACGAAACCCTCTGTGAAGTCGGGTTTGTCTTAATCAACGGTGCCGAAGTCGTTACCATTAATTCTGAATCAACAGAAATTGAAGATGTGCTTAAAACACTCAAAGAATGTCATCTTGAAGGCTATGAAAATATCAACTACCTACAGGCAATCAAACGAGTCCTTGGGTGGATAGA
>JACKQG010008012.1_pt1 | contig 10426 bp, 13 predicted proteins | sample 8237621 | NCBI WGS metagenome assembly JACKQG01 (sample SAMN15677084, study PRJNA649215) | marine metagenome | biome: marine; feature: Black Sea; material: saline water; isolation source: suspended particulate matter (SPM) from the Black Sea western gyre | collected 2013-06-09/2013-06-10 | depth...
AATGGATTATTTTGAGGAAATTAAAGGTGAATCAGATTCTTTGGCAGGATTAGTGATTGAATTAGAAGGTAGGATATTAAAGATAGGAGAAAGTTGCAGAATAGCTCCTTACACATTGTTGGTTGAATCGGCTGATGTAAGGCGAATAAAACGTTTAAAAGTTAGTATTGATGAAAAGTAGACTTTTACTTTTCTTATCAGCATTACTTTTATCATGTAATACTGATTATACACCAAAACCTAAAGCGCTTATTAAGCTGGATTTCCCTAAGAAAGAATATGAAAAAATAGAAATTAATTGTCCCTTTGATTTTGAGTTCCCAGTATATAGTCAGTTAAAGAACAAGAATAATGATTGCTTAATAGATATTGTTTTCCCAAACCAAAATGGAGTGTTGTATCTTTCCTATTTCGCATTAGAAAATAATTTGGATGAACATGCTAAGCAATCACAGAAATTGGCATACAAACACAATGTAATAGCTGATGCTATCACTGAACAATTTTATGTTAACGATTCTTTAAAAGTGTATGGTGTGCTTTATGATTATGATGGTGTGTCGGCTACAGCTATTCAGTTTTATCTAACAGATAGTGTTAATCATTTCTTTAGAGGAGCTCTTTACTTTAATACAGAAATAAATGATTCTATCTTACCAATCAACAATTTTCTAAAATATGATATTAAGCATTTGATTGAGACTTTTCACTGGAAAGATAAGTAAGACGAATCACTGACAGTAAAAGTAGAATTGCAATAAATTGATGAGTAGTAGCTACGTGAATTTGTATTCTTAATAGCAAGGTTACAATCCCTAATGAAATTTGCGTAATAACTAACCCAAATACTAGCATTCCAGTAGTTTTTAAGTTAGTATTTTTAGATTTATTATAAATGATGATTGATATTGCAAAAACTACCCAAGCGAATAGCCTATGAAAAGCCTGAATATCAAAGCCGTTGTTGAGTAAGTTAAAATCACTTGCAGTTCTTACGGAATATCCAAAAATACTTTTAAATATACCTCCTTCTAAAGGAAGTAAATAGCCTGCTTTTAAGCCTGCTACAAAAGCACCGTAAATGATTTGAATAACTAATACGCCAATCAGCCACTTGCTGAGTCTATTTATTATTTGGTTTGGCTGTCTTTTTATGTTATTAAAACTTAGGGTAAGCCAATATATATAGCACATGAGGCCAAAAGCTGTTATCAAATGTATCGCTAAGCGATAATGACTTACTGCAGGAATATCAACTAATCCACTTTTCACCATAAACCATCCTAAAAAACCTTGTAAAGCACCAAGCCCAAGTAGGACGATTAATTGTTTTTTTTGAGTATTGCTTAACCATTTTTTTATCCAAAAAATAAGGAAAGGGATTATGAAGGTAAGTCCAATTAACCTGCCGAATAACCTGTGTAAATACTCCCAAAAAAAAATAGCTTTGAATTGGCTTAAACTCATTCCAGTATTTATCTTTTTATATTCAGGAAACTGCTGATATTTAGTAAATGTTTCTTGCCATTGAGTTTCGTTTAAAGGAGGAATTGTCCCTCCAATTAATTTCCATTCTACCATTGAAAGACCTGAATGTGTCAGTCTTGTTATTCCACCAATAATAATCATTAATCCAACTAAAAAAAGACCAAGGTAAAGCCAATAAGTTACTATTCTTTTTTGTGTAGTATTCATGATAGCAAAAATAGCATTTAAAAAATTGAAAATCTATTTGGTTTGAGCATATATTTGCCGCCAAATAAATACTATGGAAAAGTCAATAAAAAATTATCTAACACTTTTGTTTCTTGCAACTGTTTGGGGAAGTTCATTTATTTTGATGAAAAAGGGTTTGTTAGTTTTTAGTGATGTTCAGGTGGCTGCCTTGCGCTTGTTTATTGCTTTCCTTTCTTTAGTTCCATTTTTATTTCAGGCATTCAAAAAAGTTAGTAAGAAACACATTTTCCCTATTGTTGTAATGGCATTTTTTGGGAACGGCATTCCCGCTTTTTTATTTACAAAGGCTCAAACACAATTAGATAGTTCGTTAGTTGGAATTTTGAATTCTTTAGTGCCTCTGTTTACGCTATTGCTAGGCATTTACTTTTTTAAATCTAGGCCTTCAAAGACAAATATTGCAGGTGTTGTGCTGGGGCTTTTTGGGGCAGTTTTCCTTACTTTATTTAGTATGGGAGGTGGCGTTGAGATTAATAATTATGTACTCTTAGTTGTTTTGGCTACTGTGATGTATGCTGTAAGTATTAATGTGATTAAGAAATACCTTCAGGGTATTGATGCGCTTTCAGTTACTGCTTTGGCTTTCTCAATTCTTGGACCACTTTCTGCTTTTTATATTTTTAATACTGATTTCTTAATGCTGGCCAAATCGGATCAAGGGATAGAAGCCTTGCTGTATATTGCTCTTTTGGCAGTTGTTGGTACTTCTTCAGCAGTAGTTATTTTTAATAAACTAATAAGTAGGTCGTCAGCCATTTTTGCTTCCTCTGTTACTTACTTGATTCCTATCATTGCTATTTTGTGGGGTGTGTTTGATGGTGAAAATATTACTATGCATCATATTGTGGCTGTAGCTATTATTCTGTGTGGAGTATATTTGGTGAATAAAAAAAGCCCAATTAAATAACTGGGCTTTTACATCATTTTCTGCTGAAAAAATTATTCGATAATTATTTTCTTTTCTACACTTCCGTTATCATAGATGTAAAATAATGGAGTATTTGTTTGTTTTTCTGTACTCGTTCTGCCTAAAACATCAACAATTTTAATTAGTTTTTTCTTGTTGTTTTTCTGTTCGGAAATCCCAACACTTCCATCACAGTTATTTGTCACCATATTTGACCGATATAAGTTTATAGCGGCAAGCATTCTATCTTTTTGTCCGTTTGTAAATAAGTTCATACACGCATCATTAGTGTAATCCATGTAGTTCATAAACATATCGCCATTTGCATTGGTTGTGCTACAAGCATTCGGGTTTAAGGGAAAGGCAGGACAAGAATAGTTTTCTGTTTCTTGTTTTGGTGTATCAGCAACTTGGTCATTGCCACAGCTTCCCCATGCTCCCCAAACATGATCTAGGTTTAACCAGTGTCCTACTTCATGCGTTACTGTTCTTCCTTTATTGTAAGGAGATTGAAGAGTTCCAGTTCTTCCGAAATACCTATATCCGATAACTAACCCATCCCCATCTCCAACCCAATTACTTGGTGGACTTGCATACCCTAGTAATCCACTTTGGATGTTACAAACCCAAATATTAAGGTAGTCGTCATTTGGCCAATCGTCTGCCCCTCCAGCTGAAGCTGTATGAATATCGCTATCCATTCCAAATTCACCATGAGTAGTTTGTGTTCTTTCAATGCCTGTAGTTGTATTTCCATTAGGGTCGGTTGTTGCTAAGCAGAATTCAATTTCACTATCAGTAGCAATACTAGTCCAAACATTAGGGGTGTTAATTTGATCTACATTAGTTCTTCTAAAATCTTCATTGAGCACATCAATTTGAGAAAGTATTTGTGCATCAGAAATATTTTGTGTATTTGTTTCCCATACAACATGTACTACAACAGGAATAGTGATAATAGTTTTTTCACTATGATTAGGATTGTTTTCAATCCATTTTTCAGTTTGGGCATTTACCTTATCTCTAGCTATTGCATAACTAGGGTTATTATTCATCATATTTTTAGCGTGGGCTTCTGCGCCACATCTTTCTTGAGCAGAAGTTATTAAACTAATCCCAGCTAATAGTATTGTAAAAATTCTTTTCATTTCTTGTTATAGTTTTATGTTGCAAATTTAGGTTTTTATAAGTATTTTTGTTTGTTAAGCGCTTACTAATCTTAGATGTTCAAAAAAGTTAGCATATTTTTTGTTCATTTTCTCAGATTGTGTATTTTTGCAGCCCATATTTAAAAAATAATAATAATGTACGCAATAGTTGAGATAGCAGGGCAACAATTCAAAGTTGAAAAAGATCAGCAGATATTTGTACACAGGTTAGACGCAGAAGAAGGGTCAAAGATTGATTTTGATAAAGTTCTTTTGTTGGATGATGCTGGTACGGTAAATGTTGGCGCCCCAGTTATAACAGGAGCTAAAGTAACTGCAAAAGTACTTGAGCACTTGAAAGGCGATAAAGTAATCGTCTTCAAAAAGAAAAGAAGAAAAGGATATAAAGTTAAAAACGGTCACAGGCAGTATTTAACAAAATTAGAAATCCTTACAATTGATGCTAAAGCTCCGGCTGCCAAAAAAGCGGAACCAAAAAAGGAAGCTATGCCAGCTGCTGAAAAAGCGACAGTAAAGAAAACTGTTGCTAAAAAGCCAGCTGCTAAAAAAGCACCAGCTAAAAAAACTACAGCTAAAAAAGCTGAATAATAAGTAGAAATAAAAACTTAAAGACAATGGCACATAAAAAAGGAGCGGGTAGTTCAAAGAATGGTAGAGAATCGCAAAGTAAACGATTAGGTGTAAAAATCTTTGGTGGTCAAGCCATCATTGCTGGTAACATTATAGTTCGTCAAAGAGGTACAGTACATAATCCAGGAGAAAATGTTGGAATAGGGAAAGACCATACTTTATTTGCATTAACTGACGGTAAAGTAAAATTTACTAAGAAAAGAAATAACAGATCCTATGTTTCTGTTGAAAATGAAGTTGTAAACTAAGGATTGCACTATACTCACAATTAAGAAAAACTTCTGAGCAATCAGGAGTTTTTTTTATTTACATTTGTTTCATTAATAGATAAACTTAAGAATTAAGATGCTACACATTAATAAGATAAGAGAAAACAAGGAGAGTTACATTACATTACTTAGGTTAAAGAACCTGGATGCTACTGATTTGTTTGATGCTGTAATTGCTAAAGATGATGAGCGTAAAGCTACACAACAGCAAGCGGATGAGTTGTTGGCAAAAGGAAATCAGTTAGCTAAGCAGATTGGAGAATTGTATAAAACTGGAAAGGCAGCTGAAGCTAATGTGTTAAAGGGAGAATCGTTAACTTTTAAAGAAAGTTCAAAAGCATTGCAGACTAAGCAAACTGATCTTCAAAAAGAAATTCAGGATATTTTAGTTCAGATACCAAATATCCCACATCCTTCTGTACCTGCAGGGAAATCGGACGCAGATAATATATCATTAAAAGAGGTAGGAGAAATACCAATTTTAATGAAGGGAGCTAAGCCTCATTGGGAATTAACAACTGACTATAATCTGATTGATTTTGAACTTGGAAATAAAATAACAGGGGCAGGTTTTCCTGTTTATATTGATAAAGGAGCAAGGTTGCAAAGAGCTTTAATTGCTTACTTCTTAGATAAAAATACATCCGCAGGATATACTGAGTATCTGCCACCTCATTTAGTGAATGAGGCATCAGGTTTTGGTACTGGTCAATTGCCTGATAAAGAAGGTCAAATGTATCATGCTACTGAGGATAATTTGTATTTAATTCCAACAGCTGAGGTTCCAGTAACTAATTTTTTTCGTGATGTAATTGTGAAGGAATTCCCAATCATGTGTACTGCCTATACTCCTTGTTTTAGACGTGAGGCAGGTTCTTACGGCAAAGAAGTGAGGGGTTTAAATAGATTACATCAATTTGATAAAGTAGAGATTGTTCAAGTTCAACATCCTGATAAATCATACAAAACTTTAGATTTAATGGTGAGCCATGTGGCTAGTATACTTGACGAGTTAGAATTACCGTATAAAATTTTGCAATTGTGTGGTGGTGATTTAAGTTTCACATCAGCACTTACTTTTGATTTTGAAGTGTATTCTGCTGGCCAAGAAAGATGGTTGGAGGTAAGTTCAGTTTCTAATTTTGAAAGCTATCAAGCTAACCGATTAAAATTACGATATAAGGATGAAAATGGTAAAACTCAATTATGCCATACCTTAAACGGAAGTGCATTGGCCTTACCAAGGATTTATGCTGCACTTATTGAAAATAACCAAACTGCTGATGGAATTAAAATTCCAAAAGCATTGCAACCTTACACAGGTTTTGATATTATAAAATAAATGCGTTTACTATTTGTTTTTATGCTAATATCTTTCTTTGCTGTTGCACAACAGGGAGAACAAAAATTGGCCTATCAATACTATGTAAATGGTGAGTATGATAAAGCAATTTCTATTTATCAAGAGCTGAATAAGGAACGATTTTCAGTTGCTTACTATATTCCCTACTTTGGTTCATTACTAAAAACAGAACAATATAAGCAAGCTGAGAAATTAGCAAAAAAAGCGGTTAAAATTTTCCCTAATAGTTTGAACTATCAGTTAGAAGTTGGTATAGTTCAGCAAAAAAGTGGAAATGCTAAAAAGGCAGATCTTACTTTTAAAAAAATATTCGAAAATTTAACAGGCCAGCAATCCCAAGCAATAAATTTAGCCAATACTTTTATGCGATATGACATGTATGGTGATGCTTTACGGGTCTATATATTATCCGAAAAGCTAAATGCTAAATCTAATTTTGGTACGCAAAAGGCAGAGCTATATGCGCATTTAGGTAAAATGGATTTGATGATTGTAGAATACCTAAATGAGTTAAAACGCAACCCACAGCAAAAGTCAATGGTTTTTGCACGAGTGCAATTATTTTTAAATAATGATGGGATTAAAAGTGAGACTAATTATCAGTTAGTAAAAAAACAATTATTACCTTTTGTAAGAGAAGAACAAGATAGAACTGAATTTTCAGAGCTGCTTATTTGGCTCTTTATGCAAAATGCACAATATGAAATGGCATTTAGGCAAGCCATATCATTAGACAAACGCACAGATGCTGATGGTGAAGAAGTTTTTGATTTGGCAGAAATTTTCTTGGATAAAGAATACTATGATTTGGCGATTAAAGCTTATGAATATGTTATTCAAAAGGGTAAGAATAATTTTTTATTTATTGATGCAAATATTAATAAGTTATATACCAAAACTAAAATTTTAAACAGTAAAAATCAAGAGGTTAATAGCTTAGATGATGAATATAAAAACTTAATTAGTGAGTTAGGAGAGAGTAGAAATACTGTATTGTTACTTTCCAACTATGCACATTTCAAAGCTTTTTATTTACATGATTTATTGGCAGCCGAAACTATATTATTAAGCGCTATGGATGTGTCAGGCATTGATAAATATGATTTAGCAGAATGTAAGCTAGAGTATGCTGATGTTCAATTGCTTTTAGGAAACATTTGGGAATCCTTGTTGTATTATTCTCAAGTTGAAAAGGACTTTAAAGAAAATCCTATTGGACATCAGGCAAAATTAAGACGAGCAAAGATTTCTTATTATCAAGGTGATTTTAATTGGGCTCAGGCTCAGTTAGGAACCTTGAAGGCATCTACTTCAAAATTGATAGCTAATGATGCTATGGATTTGTCTTTGTTGATTATTGACAATCTAAATTTAGATACTTCTTCTATTGCTATGCAAACGTTTGCAAATGCTGATTTGCTGTTTTATCAGCAGAAGTATGAAAAGGCAATTGCTAAGTATGATTCAGTGATTACTATTTTCCCTGGTCATACTTTGTCTGATGAAATATACATGCGAAAGGCTGAAATATACATGAAATTGAACAATACGGATATGGTATTGGAAATGTATAATAAGATTGCAACTGATTGGAATTATGATATTTTGGCTGATGATGCGCTTTACAAAATGGCAAAACTATATGATAATACTTTAAGTAATCCTGAAAAAGCTATGGAGCTATACGAGAAGATATTATTGGAACATAACAGCAGTATTTTTGTTGCAGAAGCTAGAAAGCGTTTCAGAATCTTAAGAGGCGATAATTTAAATGAGGAAAAATGATAATTTATAATGTAACCGTTAGTGTAGAAGAAAGTATTAAGCAAGATTGGTTAATATGGATGCAAGATGTGCATATTCCTGAGGTAATGGCTACTGGTGTTTTTTTAAAATCACAGATAAATAGAGTGATAGTACAGGGGGATAGTGACAATACTTTTGCTATTGCATATACATGTGAAAGCATGAAGGATTTGCATCTATATCAAGTAAAATTTGCTGCTGAATTACAGCAAAAACATGTGGCTCGCTATGGTGAAAAAGCAGTTGCTTTCCGTACTTTAATGGAGGTTATTCAAGAATTTTAACAAGTAATTTTTTCTGTTTTGAAGAAAGTTATTAAAGCATATTTACAATTAGAAGAACATGTTCTTTTAATGATAAAAGCTGAGTTTTTTGTTCAGTTGATTGGGGCAGCTTTCTTTCTGATTTTAAATATCTATTTGGCAAAGCAAGGCTTTTCTGATCCTGAGATAGCCAATTTTATCTCTTATCGTTTTCTGGCAGTTATGTTGCTGGCTTTTCCTTTGGGTTTTTACATTAAGGGAAAACCGCTCAAGCCCTTTTTTATCATGGGCAGCTTAGGTGTGCCTATGGTTGCTATTGCATTAGTTTTGGTAATTCAGTATGGTTTGTATCAGTACTTGCCTGCATTATTTATTTTGTGGGGGATTGTTTTTACCTTGTTTCAAGTAAGTTCTTTGCCTTATGTAATGCGAAATACTTCAGTTGAAAATCAATCACATGCTATATCATTGAATTATGCGACCCATAGTTTTGGCACGATATTAAGTGGAATAATCATCTTTGGCTTTGGACAGTTTATGAAGAAAATGGATGAAGGAATTATTTTATTATTCATTGCTGTACTTGGTTTTTTTGGGGTGTATTATTTGCTAAAAATGAAGGTGGATGTAGTAGTGCCAGCAAAGAAGGGATTGCAATGGAAATCCTATGATTGGGGCTTGTTGCTTAAGGCAATTATCCCAACTATTATTATTGCTATTGGGGCAGGCCTAACTATCCCATTCATCAATTTATTTCTCTTTCATAATTTTCAAATAGATTCCACAGGCTTTGCGGTTATTGGTGGTGTGGCTAGTGTGTTGGTTGCTATTTTGGCTCTGCTTGTCCCTAATGTGAAAAATAAATTGGGGTTCAAAAAAGGAATAACCTATACGCAAACTACTGCTGTTATTGCTTTGGTTGCTTTGGCTACAACTGAGTTTTTTGTAGGTTATTGGTGGGCTTTGCCAGTAGCTGTTTTGTGCTTTTGGGTGCGTACTCCACTTATGAATATGGCTGCACCTATGACTTCCGAACTTACTATGAATTATGTAGGAAAGAAAAACCAAGAAATGCTGAGTGCAATTATGGCAGCAATATGGAGTGGAAGTTGGTTTTTCAGTTCCCAAATATTCCGATACTTAAAAGCTGAAGGCTTACCTTATGCGTATATATTTTACATAACAGCTGTCTTGTATGGTTTTGGGGTATTTATGTACTACCTCTTGGTGTTGGATTATGAGAGAAGAAGTTAGGCTGAAAGAAATTATTTTAGCACATGGTTTTAACTTTTTCCTTAAGTTTGCCAAAAAATATATATTATGGAAACTTATAAGTGTAGTAAATGCGGTATGTCTGTTAATGCAACTTGCGGTAAGTGTGATGCCCCATTAGTTAATGATGTACTCAAGTTAGATGATGGGAGAGAGGTGCAGATTTCAAAATGCCCAAATGGACATGGAAAAATCAAATCTCCTTTATGTTGTGGAGAAGATATGAGTTGTGCTATATAGGGACCCCTTAAAAAAATAGGAGAAAAAAATTGCTCCATTCTTTTTTATGCTGAGCCTATTGTAGGTGTGGATTATGTTCCTTCTCATATCCTATTGTAGTACTTGGTCCGTGCCCGCAAAACACCTTTGTTTCATTATCTAGGGTAAATAATTTACTTGTAATGCTGTTAATAAGTGCATTATGATCTCCTCCTGGCAAATCGGTACGACCTATACTTCTTCGAAAAAGAACATCTCCAGCAATTATTAAGTTATTTTCTTGGCTATGCAAACAAATATGTCCTGGTGCATGTCCTGGGGTAAATAGTATATTGAAACTACTATCTCCAAAATTTAGGGTATCTCCTTGAGCCAAAAAATGTTTTGGGGAAGGTGATCCTTCATAATCCTCTAGGCCATATATTTTACTAATGCTTCCTGCATTTTCAAGCAATGGCAAGTCTTCTTTATGCATATAGAGTTCTAAATCCCAGAGTTCACTTGCGAACTTGTTTCCAAGCACATGGTCAATATGACAATGGGTGTTAATTAGCTTTACGGGTTTTAATCCTTCAATAGTAATGAATCTTCTTAATTCATCTCTCTCTTTGTCTGTATAGCAACCTGGGTCAATTATTACACATTCCTTAGTATCGTCATACACTACAAAGGTATTTTCTTGAAAAGGATTGAAGGTAAAGGATTTAACTTTCATTGCTATTGTTTTTAGTTTTTTAATGTCTTTCTTCTGGCAAAGATATGTTAATTAGTGTGTTAAAACTATCCGTTTT
>JACKQG010008014.1_pt1 | contig 10424 bp, 8 predicted proteins | sample 8237621 | NCBI WGS metagenome assembly JACKQG01 (sample SAMN15677084, study PRJNA649215) | marine metagenome | biome: marine; feature: Black Sea; material: saline water; isolation source: suspended particulate matter (SPM) from the Black Sea western gyre | collected 2013-06-09/2013-06-10 | depth...
GACTCACCTATTACTTGGAAGTCGGCATGATGCGCATTTCGCTGATGGCAAACAGTGGTTTGCCCTCGGCGCCTTGCGTGCTCTGCCATGTGCCACGCATGATGACCTGTCGGTTGACGAAATCGCGCAACTTGTAATGAGAATCAGCTGATTGCACCAAATAATTATTTTTTACACGTGATATCTCAAAAGGATAAGTAGCTTGCGCGCGTGGCTTGAATTCGACCCACCCAACAACGATATCCGTAGTACCCTCAGTAGTATCACGCGAGAACATTGCTTGATCGCGAAGCTTGCGCAATTCGGGATTTAGCTTACCCTGCTGAGCTAAAGGCGTGTCAATGAGTTGATTGTTGATACGCGATAAATAGTAACTGCGCATTCCGTCAAGTTTGGCAATTGCCGCGCGCGCGCTCTCGATATGTTCACCATCGCTAGTGTGCCAGAGAACGTAGGCCAATTGCGTTTCTAGTAATGACACCAGTTCGAAATCATAAGCTTGGTAATCCATAACGACTTGATCACCGAGAGTCTCTAGTTGCGGGATAGCGACCTTAAAAAAAGCCTCTGCGTCGATTGCGATTTTGCTTTCGTCGAAACTGCTTAGCGTAGCTACTTCAATATGCACAGCGTCAACTATTGCAAGCGGGGTCGACTCGATATCAACCACAACAGGCTCTTCAACAATGACTTCCACTATCGAAACGGCCTGGCGCTGCATAACATGCTGCTGCCACGCATCATCTAAGTTAGCGTCGGTAGCTTTAATCTCGGCAGATAAGACCCACGCGGACATCGACTCGGGTGCACGCACTTTAATCCAGTCTTCTTCTATTAACAGCGGCACTAAATCTGCTTCACGTGGAAACACACCCAGTGAATGCGAGTCGGCATGAGTGGATGGCTTTGAGCGCGATCGGGTGCGTGAACCCTTTACGTGATAAATACCCGTTTCTGAGTCGAGTGTTGCTAGAGATTTATATACCCATAAATCATAACCTCCGGGGATTTGCACTTTAGACCATGGGTGCATTTCGGCTACAATCTTTACGGGAGTGCCTTTGGCCGCGGTAAAAACCGCCACTGCCTTGGCATCGTAAAATGCTCGAATTTCGACCTGGTCACTAATGACCTCGGCGTAACGGAAATCTGCACCGGACTGCAGCGCACAAAAATTAAGTAGTAATGCAACTAACATGGCCCTAGTTTCGCGCTGCGCTGCGTATTAAGCAATTACTATTGTGGCGACATTAACTGCGAGGCACGCAAGGTATAGCTGAGCCCTAATTGCTCGCCATGCTGCCCCATTGCAGAATAGATTAAGGTTGGATCTGTGCCACTAAAGTCGAAATCGAGGATGCCAAAATGCTCGGCTGTAATCTCGCTATTTGCGATGCGCCGCGTCGCGATTTCGTCGCTAGTGCTACCGCCCACTCCGGCCGCCAGTGGTGATGAAGTGAACTCGATTAACGGGTAATCAAGCACCAGGTCATCACGTAAAATTTCACCGATGTGACGGTCACCACTTAGCAACACTACGCCATTAATTTTGTTATCGTTTACGTAATTTAGCAAACGCTGTTTTTCACTGTCAAACATCGCCCAAGATTCGTAAGGATGATACTCCGCGAGCAACTGCATACCCGACACAATGATCTTAAACGACGCTGTGCTGTCTCGCAATTCACCTTCCAGCCATCGCCACTGACGCTCACCGAGCAATTCTTTATCTTTAGCATCAAGCTTATTTGGCTGCCGATTAAAACGAGTGTCGAGCATGAACACGTCCACACCACCAAGATGTAAAGCAAAATAAACGCCGTCGTCCGCGCTGCCAAAGTACGGATTTGGCCAATAACTTTTATATAACTCAAAAGACTCGTCGCGCAAGAAATACGTTCTATCGGAATTATTTGGGCCGTAATCGTGATCATCCCATGTTGAGGCATGGGCCGTTGAACTCAAGAGTTCTTGAAGGTGCGGCAATGAACGCTGAATCTTCCATCGTTCGCGCATCATTTCAATGTCGTTCCATTCTTGGCGTGCACGACTGTAGTAGATATTATCGCCCATCCACAAAAACCATTGTGGGTGTTGTGCAGCAATCGTTTTAAATATTGACTGTGAGGGATCTGGCCCCCAATCACCGGCGCACGATCCGAAGGCGACGCGAAATTTATCCGCACCACTAGTGCGGAATTTCTGCGTCGATTTTTCTACTACAACCCCATCGCTAGCAATAAGGCGATATTGATATTCCGTGTCGGCACTTAAACCCATAATTTCGCAACTACCGCGTGGATTATCACTACTGGCCAAAACCAAAAGAGGATTGTTCGCCGCAGCCTGCCACTCGCCGTCGACCGTTTTCAATTCGATATTAAAACGCATCGGGATGTCTGCAGCCGCCCAAAGACGGACGCTAGTGGGCGTAATGTCGCCGAGCATGGGCCCAGCGTTTAACTGTACGCGTGATGGCCCTAGCGCAGGGCTGCATGCACCTATTGCGAGGCTTAAAGCTACTAGAAACTGTTTCATAGTGTTGATATTATGACAGTATGGATGCTCTTTTTCCAATGATTGGCGTGGTTGTCGGTGCTCTTGGCATGTGGTTGGTGATGCGCGGCAAGGCAGTCGACGTTGCCGCAGCTGCGGCGAATGCCGTTAGCGCCACCGAAACCGCCACTGCCGACAAACTTAAGCTAGAAATCAACAATAGCTTTAAGGCAATGGCCGCCGATGTGCTAAACGCGAATTCAAAACAGTTCAGCGACAAAACTGAGTTGCAGCTGCAGCCTTTAAAAGAGCAACTCGACAAATTGGCTAAAGAAACGCGAACCCTCGAAGAAACGCGTCAACAATCGCGAGGGCAGTTGAGTGAACAGTTAAACAAATTGCAGTTGGCCACGACTAGCTTACAAATGAAGTCGGAGTCATTGTCGACAGCATTACGCGGTAGCTCGCAGGCGCGTGGTCAATGGGGAGAAACCGTGCTCGAACGCATTCTAGAATTGGCCGGCATGACCAAAGATATACACTTCACAGTACAGCGTAATGTGAGTGATGGGTTGCGTCCCGATTTTCAGATTCTACTACCTGGCGGCGATGTCATTCCGGTTGATTCTAAAGTACCGATGGCAGCTTACCTGGACGCGCAAAAAGAAGAAGACACTGCAGTGCGTGCGCAGTTATTGAAGCAACACACGGCCGACGTCATGAAACACGTCAAGGTCTTAGCACAGAAAGATTACGCCAAAAATGTAGTTGGTGAAATAGACTTTACCGTCATGTTCTTGCCGGGCGATCATTTGCTTTCGGCCACTTTCGAACACGATCAGCATCTACAAGAAAAAGCCATGCAGGCGCGAGTGCTCATTGCTACTCCAGTAACTATGATGGCCTTACTGCGTACCGTTGATCTGTATTGGCAACAAGAAAAAATTGCAAAGAACGCCGTTGAAATCGCCGACACCGCCAAAGAATATCACGAGCGCATGAAAGTATTTACCGAGCATATGAACAAAGTTGGCAAGGGCTTAAAATCAAGCGTAGACTCTTACAACAAAGCTATCGGTAGCTACAACAAAAAAGTTTTGCCGCAAGGACGCCGCGTTGAGCAGTTAAGTGCGGCATCTAGTGCTAAACAGCTCGAGGAACCGAAGTCGCTCGAGCTGAATGTACGTGACGATATCGAAAGCGATTAAGGCCGCCATTTACCCTGCGCAACCAATGGGACAAAATCGATTAAGTCGTCGTCATTGGGATCAACAGAGCGCTCGAGTTGTGCCGAGCGATAAGCTGCCATCAAAATGCGCACCACCTGTTCGCCGTCGTAAAAAGTCAAATCTGGAGTGCGACCTTCGAGAAAGCAATCGACCATGTGGCGGTTTTCAGCAGCATAGCCATAGGCCGATGCCTCTTGCGCAACGATAGGCATAACACCTTGTTCGGCGTTTTGCTTTTCGATTAAGTCTTCGCCTTCAGATCCTGTCACATTGCGCGAGAAGAACGCTTCGAGCCCAGTGTCGAGACTATTTGAGCGCATTGAATATTCTGGGCCAAGCAATTCAAAACTCAGACGTAAGCCAGCGCCTACGAAAGACCAAGAAGTTGTTGATTCAGCAATCAAAGTGTTGCCATCTTCATCTCTGTAAGTTACTGTGCAACGCGCAAAATCTTCTGATGGTTTCTTCGCGTAATCAATATGCTCACCATGAGTGTCTTTAAGTTGTTGCACATATTCTGGACGTGTCCATTTCAATGAAGCTATTTGCGCATTCACCGATATAGGTGTAATAGACTTACGATCGGCACCCGGAGCAGTCAGTAAGAAACGCCCGGTCTCGACGCTATGGCACATCATGTCGTTCATTACACCACCGCCCTGCTGTTCGCCGTCCCAGAACCATGGGCTATGCGGGCCACAGTGTTCTTCAGCAGCACGCGCCAAATACGGACGCCCTGTTGCAGCTGCGCCACGACGCCAGATGACGTCTTTACCGCGAACCACGGATGGAGTGAAGACCTGGTTTTCTAGATACCCTGTTGGGATTCCGGCGTCTTCCATTATTTCAACGACGCGCCGCGCTTCTTGTAAATTACGTGCTAAAGGCTTTTCACAAGCCACACCTAGCAACGGCGTGGCACGTTTTGCATTGCCTGCCGCGATGGCTTCCATCACAGCGATGCGTGAATCGTTAGGTGAGTTAATCCAGATCGCCTCGATACTTGGATCAGCAGCCATTGCTTCAAGATCTTCGAAGGCCACTGCGGGACCGAGCTTTAATTCGTTAGCGTAAACCGCCGACTTTTCTGCAGAGTCTATGGTGCGCGAAGTTACTCCTGCCACGTGGCAGTTGCGTACTTCGACGAGTGATTGAATGTGAAAGTTGGTGTTAAAACCAGCTCCGACGAATCCGATTGCTAAAGATTTCATTATGAAAGTTTTTTGCTATTAGGGTAAAAAATCAGCAAGGCCACCAAGCAAGCGATGGACGCCCACATGGGATAGCTGAACAGTTGATTAAAGGACAGCACTTCTTCGTGTGTCGACCAGCTTGCTGCCGATGTAGCAATTTTAGAACCGACGATAGTGCCGATGCCAATAATCACCAAATTGAACAAGGACTGCGCCGAAGCGCGAACGTCACTCGAAGTATTTTCGTCAACCACCATAAAGGCGACAAAAATGAAGCAGCCAAAGGCAAAACCGTGCATCGCGACGCCAACCATGACACCGCCGATACCTACCGCTTCGTGGTTAGCGAACAGCGCCATGCGAACAGCGTAAGCAATAAGGCCGAGCGCCAGTAAATGTTTACGCGACAGCTTAGCCGCTAACAAAGGCATCATTGCAAGCACACCTATTTCGGACATTTGACCAATAGTCATTAATCCACCACCACCCACGCCCACAATTTTATTCACAATGTCGATGAAACCGCTTGCTTGTTCTTGCAGACCGCCTAAGAAGCCTGCAGTATGCACAAAGTAAAATTGGTGAATGCAGCTAACGGGAACAGCAAGTAAGAATAAGGTAAGCAGCGGCTGTCGCTTTATTTCGCCCAAGGCGCGGCCAGTGGCATTTTGCGTTTCAGATTTTGCAGGTGGAGTGTGCGGTAGCGACAAGCAATAAACGCCCATCGCGATGCCGAGTGCACCCGATAAGCGGAAGGCGTCTGCCATGCCAGCAGTGGTGTTGTCGCCGTGCATATGCAACAGCCACTGACCGATGGCAATACCTACGGCGATCCAGCCAACGGTGCCCCAGACACGCACGCGTCCGAAATCTTTGTCGATGTCATCTAGGTGATGAAAGGCTAAAGAATTAGTGAGTGGCAAAGTAGGCGAGTAAACCACGGAATAGACCAGTGAAAAAACCAAAAAGCTGCTGTAGGTTTCAATGCTTGCTAATTGCCAGACTAAAATTCCGCCGATGATGTGCGACAAGGCTAAAAACTTTTCAGTGGCAAACCAACGGTCAGCAATTTGACCAGCGATAAAGGGTGCGACGATGGCACCGAGAGCGCCGATAGCAAACATATTGCCGACCTGCTCCGGAGACATTTCGCGATGCTCAGTCAAAAAAGGCCACAGCAAAGGAAGCCAAGCGCCCCAAATGGCGTACTGCAGAAACATCATTACCGACAAGCGGCCGATTGGTGGATTTTGATTCATTTTAAATTTCGGTTACGCGAATGTTACGGTAACGCACTGGAGAATCGTCGTCGTGGTTTTGCAAACCGATATGACCATGCTCGCTGCGATCGCCGGTATAGCTATTAACTAACTCGCCGTTAATGGAAATCGTATATTGCTGCCCTACGACTCGAATGAGGTATGTGTTCCATTCGCCTTGCGGCTTAGTCGGAAGATGCGTTGCTGCTTGAAAAGAATAAACTGAACCAGTGTCATGCTTAGGGGCTGGCGTATCGCAAATCTGAATTTCATAACCTTCCTTGACCGCGACCCATGGGTCATCGCCAGGGTTAGGAAAGCGCACAAACACGCCTGAGTTATTCGAGACGTCCGTGACCTGCCACTCGAGCTCTAATTCAAAATCTTTAAAGGCTTGAGCGTTATACCAATACAATCCCATGCCACCCTGCGCATAAACAGTATTGCCGTCATGAACGAATTCTCCTGGACCAGCCATTTGCCAATTTGCTAATTGCGAATCTTCGCCAGTCCATAGATCAATCACGTTATTCGGCGCATCTTCTTTGGCAGGAGTGGAGCATGATGCTGCAGCCAGCACCATGAATAAGGTCAGGAGTGATTTCATTGCCACTAAGTTAGGTGCAGTAAACGATTTAATCAAGAGGTTTTAGACGCACATCCGCAATTGCAATAGTGCCGGCAGTCGCTTGAAAGAACATCGGCGCGGATGCGACCTCTTGCTGCGAAACAGCTCCGCCGGTTACAGCGTTGCATTCGGCAGCACCAATGATGCTTACATAGTCAATACTGATATCTTCAAAGCGCGCATTACGTGTTTTGTTACCGTCAGCATCGAAACGTGGAGCCAAGAATCGTCCACGCATGATGTGCCATTCGCCTGCACCGTTATACGCCTGTGCGCGAGGATTTTTAGAACCGATAACCTCACCGCAGCTACTGTCGTCTGTGAGTTGTAATTCATAACGCGACATCATGTACAAACCAGAGTCACCTCCTTCAGGCAGCATAAAGCTGAACCTGAACTCGACGTCACCATAAGAATCTTTCGAAGTGAAGTGCGTGGCATTCGGCCCGGCATTAACCAAAGCGCTATTGCCGACATTTAACTCAAAACGAGACGGGTTTGACTTATCGAGACTTGCTGAGCATAATTTCCAACCATCGGCAACCCAATTATCAAATGGGTCACCCCAAGTTGTTGTCAACCAACCATCACCCTCTTCCGCAACGGTGCGGGCCTCAGGCGGCGCCACAGTTTTAGCTACACGTTCAGAACATAGCTCGCCTTCTGGGAGTTGGTTAATGGTGTAAGCGAACTCATCGTGCAACAAACCAATGCCGAATAACTGCATGCGCACACAGCGCCCGGCACTGAGCTTCATATTCGAAATAGTTATTTGAAGCCCGTCGTCGCTTAACTCAACATCGCCAACATCTAATTGCTTCTCGCGCATTTCAGGAGAACCGTAGTCCCACCAATAGTTATAGTCGTAGCTTCGCGCTTCGATGGTCGGAATACTTGTGATAGGTTTGGTTAGGTCAATAACAAAGCCGTCTTGGCGCAAACTGATGTTAGCCATTTCAAGTGGCAGCACATCACGATAGCGCATACGAGCCACCCCAGAACCCGGAGCAAGCCCGCCCCAACCGCGATTAGTTAAACCGGCGAACAACGAGCCATCCGGTGCAAAGCGCACACGAATAGCGCTGCCGACACCTTCACGGAATTGGACTACTGCGCCTTGAGTGACTCCTTGAACGTCTTCGAGCATTACGCGTAGTACGTTACCAAGCGTTAACTCGGCAACGAACAATTGATCTTCGAACGGCCCGAACTTTCCTGCGGTCGTATCGTGGACTAAATTACCTGTCGAGCGTGACCAATCGTATGGGATCCAGATTGCCGCAGACTTTGGCTGACGCTTAGGCGCAACGGTTGTGCTCGGATCAATCGCGCCAAATTCATAATCGGCCGTCCAACGCAACGAGCTAGGGTGGCCAAAGAAGTCGTCTTGCTTGACATCGAAAAGACCGCAAACGGGCATCCAGTCGCCTTGGTTGTCGGTGTAGAGTAAACGCCGTTGGCTATCAATACCCAAACCACAAGGACTACGCACGCCACTGGCGAACCACGTTGTTTCGCCATCTGGAGTAACTTTAAGGATAGTTCCGCGGCGTGGCGCTTTCGCCTTGCCGTGCCACCAGTCAGGGCTCCAGAATCCGACGTTGGTGCTAATGTAAAAATTGCCTTGTTCGTCGACAGGCATACCAAAAGCAAATTCATGATAGTTGCCGGTCATGCCCCAGTCTTGCGAAACAGCTTCGATACGGTCACATATTTGGTCGCCATCAAGATCAATCAAATGCGAAAGCTCGCCGCGCTGCATAACGAAAATCTCGTCATCAATGACTTCGAGACCTAAACCCTCATGTAGACCTTCAGCAAAAATATGGAACTTCATCTGCGACATATCGTCAGACATGGCATTGTCAACCCACCACACGCGCCCGCGACGCGTACTAAGCAACATTGTGCCGTCGGACAAGAAATCGATACCGCCAACTTCTAAAGTTTCGCCATCAGGGATTGGCAGAAATTCTACCGAGTAGTGATCGGCTTCAACGGTTTGGCATCCTGCCAATAATAATATGCAGAGACTATTCATGGTCGTGTTCCAAATGTTGTGACTCAGAAGGAAGGGTCTCTTTCACTTGGACGTATTGATATAAAAAAGAAAACGAGCGGCCTAGCTCAGCCTGGTCAAGCCGCAAACCACGACCCACACGCCAGCCAGTTGGTGCTTCGTAGCTAGCGCCGTAAAACAAAGAAGCATCGCATTCTGCAAGCCAAGTGATTAGGATTTGCTGGTTAACTACAAAGTCGGCGTCGGTGTAGCGCTCTTTCGCAATCTCGAAGTATTCAACGACTTCGGCGACTTCCACCGAATTTTCAGAATCGATAATACGATAAACTACTTTAGCCTTCTGTTCGCTAACTTCTGTGGCGACGAATTTAAACTTGGCATCGCGAAAACCTGATGCCGAGAAAAGGCCCCAACTGTTTCCATTTTCTGTGTTTGACATTAACAGCTCGCCCATGGGCTCAAGCATTGCACCACCGCGGTCTCCCCAATCGTTGCGTTGTACGAAATCGCCGCGTCGAAAGGCCAGCACTCCCATGGTGGCAGTGTCTAACTCTACACTGAGGCCATCAAGACCGCCCAAGACTAATGCCCGTGGTATGACCGTGTCTTTCTTGTGGTAAGCATTCAGCCCGCCGCGAATAATTTGCGGCCGCTCGCTGACCTGCAACACTGCCGCCAGTGGATCTGATATTTCTTCTTGAGGCGCGAACCCGATGACTAGAGTTGCCACCGCTTTTATTTCTGCCTCCGTCAGCTGCCCCTGAAACGCTGGCATTGCAGTACCCCCTATTCCGTTTGAGATTGTGCTAAACACAGCATTCGGAGTGTTACCAAAGGAGTAACCACCATCAACAAAACTTCGGGCCGGCGGGTCGAATTTGGCGGCGCCATTACCGTCGCCCTTTTCACCATGGCACAACGCACAGCTTTGGGTATAAATGGCTTGACCATCGGGGTCTGCCGCGGGCTCTTGGCTAGCTGCCAGAGGCAGTAGCAGGCCTATTACTGTCAGAGAAATCATGCACTAGCTTAACAGTTTGCACGCACCCTGTCAGTCTCTACTTTAATAGCATCGCGGTACTGCTGAGCCTGCCCTACACTGCCAGGGAAGAACATAGCATCAAATCCTTTAGCCGCTATTTTTGCTAGTTGCGCATGATCTAACGCAGCAAACTCGGCGGCACGCTGATACTCGGTGCACACATCAGTGCGCGAGACTAAACGATTATCCGTTGCCAAAGTAAACGGCACATCAAGTTCAATAAACTGACGGTAAGGATGTTGGCTTAAATCCTTTAGATGTGGCATGGTTTGCAGGTTTGATGTCAGGCAGACTTCAAGCAGCACATCGTTGTCTTTAACGAGACGTGTCAGAGGCTCATCGTGCAACAAGTGAGTTCCGTGGCCAATGCGCTGCGCATCACAACTAGCGATGGCATCTGCAATAGAACTAGCGGCATCCGCTTCCCCGGCATGAACCGTTCGCCCAAGACCAGCATCTTTGGCTATTTTATAGGCCTCGCTATGTGCATTTGCAGGATTGCCGTATTCAGCGCCCGCGAGATCGAAACCGACAACCGGCAAACCAAGAATATCCCG
>JACKQG010008015.1_pt1 | contig 10421 bp, 6 predicted proteins | sample 8237621 | NCBI WGS metagenome assembly JACKQG01 (sample SAMN15677084, study PRJNA649215) | marine metagenome | biome: marine; feature: Black Sea; material: saline water; isolation source: suspended particulate matter (SPM) from the Black Sea western gyre | collected 2013-06-09/2013-06-10 | depth...
TGACAACGTTTCCCGGCCCCCCCGGGGAGGAGCCATCGAACGACTACGAAGTGCGAGTCGACGGCGAGCCTGTGTTCGTGTACCGCGCCCGCGTCTCGGCGGTACCCTTCAATCAAGTCTGGCCCGGGTACCAGCGGCCGTTGGACCAAACAGAGCAAGCCTCTTTCGCCTACTGGGACATGTCGGGGCCGGTGTCGGTCGAGATCACCTCGAAACGATCCCTCGACAACGTCGCGATTCGCCCAACGTCTTACGGTATTCGCCCGAGCATGTTGTCACAAGAGACTCCAGCCACCATCGTTGAGCAAAGTTGGTCGGTGACGCGGAGGACCGGTTGCTGGGAGAGCTTCAACGAGACTCGTACACAAGGAACGATGTATGCCTCGACGAACGCATGACCATGCGGCGGAAGACGGACGGTTCACGCGTCGGCGTTTTCTGGCGGCAACCGGCGCCTGCGTCGGCGCGGGCCTGGCCGTTCCCGCGGTTCTTCCCGCCTCGGCCCTGGGCGCGGACGGGAAGGTGGCTCCGAGTAACCGGATTGGCGTGGGGATGATCGGCTTGGGAAGGCAGGCGATCGCGCACAATCTGCCGGTGTTCGCGAGGGCCGCCGATGCACAAGTGGTCGCGTTGTGCGACGTGGACCGTTGGCGTCTGGAGTTCTCGAAAGAGAATCCGGCCGCGGTCGCCGCGGCAAAACAGAGGAAGATTGACCTCGATGCGATGGAAGGCTGTTTCCGCACGACGGATTTCCGCGAGCTGCTGTCCCGCAAAGACGTTGATGCGGTGATGATTACGACGCCCGACCACTGGCACGTTCCCATTGCGCTGGCGGCGATCAAGGCGGGCAAAGACGTCGCCTGCGAGAAGCCGATCGGGCTGTGCGTCGCTCACGGCCGCATCTTGGCCGACGCGGCAGCGAGAGCCAAATGCGTGTTCCGCACCGACAGCGAATTTCGCTCGATCCCCACGTGGTTTAAGGCCGTGAGCCTGGTCCGTACCGGCAAGATCGGACAACTCAAAGCTATCCGGACGGTGGCGCCATGTTGGAATACGCCGCTGCCCATGCAGCCGACCATGCCGGTCCCGCCGGAATTGGATTACGACATGTGGCTCGGGCCGGCGCCGCTGGCCCCGTACACCGAGCAACGAGTCCACGCGCCCAAGAGCTATGTCGCCGGATACGATCGGCCCGGATGGTACGGGAATCGGACCTATTGCGACGGCGGGATCTGCAACTGGGGCTATCACCCCCTGGACGTCGCCCAGTGGGGCAACGGCTCGGAACTTACCGGTCCGGTGGAAATCGAAGGCCGCGGCGAGTTTCCGCCGATCGATGGGCTCTGGAACGTGATACTCGGCTTCGACCTGCGCTATCGCTACGCCAACGGCGTTGAATTGTTCTACACCAATGCCGGCCGAAACTCCACGTCCAAACAAGTCCACGTACGGTTCGAGGGGACCGAGGGTTGGATCTGTGCATGGTATGGGCCGGATCGCCTGGAGGCGGAGCCGGAATCGCTTCTAACGGCGCAGGTGAATCCGGAAGATTTCCCATTTGTTCAGGAGAACGAAAAACGCAATTTCCTCAACTGTGTGAAGACTCGCGAACGCACGCTCGCAGATGCAGAGGTCGGACACCGTTCCAGTTCGGTCGCGCAGCTCGGATACATCGCCTGCCAGGTGGGGCGGAAGTTGCATTGGGACCCGACGGTCGAGCGTTTTGTTGGCGACGATGAAGCCAACCAACTCCTGTGCCTTCTGCCAGGACGCGAACCGTGGAACGTTACTTAGGCCCCCAACACGAAAGGCATGACAAGATGACGCCACAACAACAAGTAACTCGGCGCCTGTTTTTGGGTGCCACGGCGGCAACCGCCGGCGGGCTGTTGATCTCCGGCGCAGGTAGGCTCGGCGCCGACCCGATCGCTACCCAGCCCGGCGTCGCTTCGACGGATCACTTCTGGTATCGCCTGCAGCCGGAAGGTCCGTACATCGACACGCAGCGCGACAACAAGGCGTTCGGCTTTTCGGACGAGTCCGTTTTTCTGTCCGAAGACAATGGCCTGACTTGGCCGCACAGTCTCGCGTTTCCCAATGCCCGCAACATTACGTTTAGCTGCATCCTGAAGAACGGGACCATCCTCTTCGCCACTCGCTCGCGGCTGTACCGCAGCACGGACAACCTGGAAACGTGCGAGCAAGTTACGGTGAAGGATGCGGACGGAGCTGATTACGTCCCGCACGCACCACAAAACGCGGACAATCCCGGCTGGTACTTCCATCCCTTGGATGGCGTTCATACGTGGGACGCGAACGGCGTGGAGATGGTCGCGTGGGGGAATTACTGCAATGTCCTTGGCGGCGCGGTTCCCGCGAACATCTTCTACTCGGCCGACAGCGGGCGCACCGTGAAAATCGCGTATGCCTTCGGACGGAATCCCTACTACCGGGATAACGGCTCTGCCGGTGGCGGCTCGACGGGCACGCTGCTTGGCGATCCCGACAACCCGGTCATCTGCCGCCACATTCACTGCGTGGCGTATAACCCTGCCGAAAACGCGTTCTATGCCTGCACGGGCGACCGTCAAACACCGGAGGGGCACGAATGCCACTGGCTGCGAGGTACTTATGACGCGGCAAACGACAAATGGCATTGGAAGGTCATCGTGTCGGATGCATCGAACTCGCGGTACAAGGCCGGCGGCATCAACTTCGTCGACGGGAAGGTCTACTGGGTTGCCGACGCGAACGGCCCCAATCCGCACGACCGAGGTATCTTTCGGTGCGACCCGGCTGACATCGCCAATCCCGAAGCGCACACGATGCTATTCAACCCGGAATACGAATCCGCGAACATGATCATTCAAGATGGCGTGATTCTGTCGTCGCATTATGCACCCGCGTCGCCCTACGCCACGGGGTTCATCGTTTCCTTGGACATGGGTCGGACGTGGGCGCAATACGATCTGAAGGAGTTCGGAAGGCGTTCGCCCCTCCGCTTCAACGCGAAGAACAGCGACGGATGGTTCCGCGTGGATTTGAGATCCGGATGGATTGGGCGCGCTGAGGTGTTATTCATCAAGCCAAAAAAGGCGCCCGCTGGGGACCGAAGGTGAGGTTCTTCACGGAGTTTTCGGAAGCCCGAAGGGCACAAACCCGATAGCCCAGCGGTGCAAGCCCTGGGACGTTGAGTCGCAATCAAGGATACAAAGGCCCAACGGGCCGTGACGAGGAGTAACGGCCCGTCGGGCCTTGGAGACGCAACGTTGTCACACCCTATCCCAGGGCTTGCACCGCTGGGCTTTCGAGTCCCGGCCTTTCAGGCCAACGGGATGCGCATTTCCCCGAAATTCCGTGAAGAACCAAGAATAAGGGCGGGGGCAATGTCGGCCGTAGATGCCTCGCGTTCTAGTCGAGAGGAATGAACTTGTGGCGAATTGAATCGGGAGCGTCGACTTCCCAAAGGCGAAAGCCGAGCGGCCGTTTGTCAAAGTTCTTACTCGTTGTCTCGCCGCCAAACAGGAGGATTCCCTGGTGTCTATTGTCGCATACCCGGTGTGTATGGCCAGTCAGCATGGCCACAACGCCCTGCTGCAGAAAGAGATCAAGAAGCTCCTTTCGCCGCTCGGTGGGGATGTTGAAGTACGCTTCCTTTTCATCGGCATCGCGAATGAACAGGGGATGATGGCCCACGACAAATATCGGGTTCGAATTGCCTGCGGCGCGCCGTAGTGTCTCCACAAACCAGGAGTCATGTTTCGACGCCTCGGGCTCGGCCGGCGACTTCCACAACTGCGTGTTCACGACGACAAACGTGTAGCCCTTGTGCTCGAACGAGTAGTAATCCTTTCCAATCGTCTTCCGATATTGGTCCAGCTTCTTCTGATCGAGCGGACCGCCCACGTCGTGATTGCCAGGGGCGCAGTAGCAGGGCACCTTGAACTCCGACAGAACTTCTTTGAAATCGGCGATTGCGTCCGCTGTGGGAGTGTTGACCAAATCGCCGCAAATCACGGCAAAGTCAGGCTTGATCTGGTTGATTTGTCGAACGGCTTGTCTGAAGGATTCCACGTCGGACTCGTATCCCGCGGCTCCGAACCCAAGTTGTGTGTCACAAAGCTGTACGAAACGGAATCCCTGCTGCTGCGGTTCTGCCGCCCATGCTTCCGGTGCGGCCAGCACGGCTAGAAGCCCCAACGTCATTGCCGCCAAGCATACGGACCTGCGTTGCTGCAAGATGTGCACGTTCGTCTGGCCATGTTGATCGCTGTTATGTGTTCTGGCGGGTTGCATGGTTACTTTCCTTTTCCAATTGGATCTTCCGCGTGGACTGACTTCAGGTAGTTGACAAGCAGGCGTTCAAGTTCTTCAGCTTTCTCGGTCGACGGTGGGCTCCATGGGCGACTGCCCGCGACATGTTCGTGTCCGAACAAAACGGACGGGGTCTTGGCGCTCATACTCGAAATGCTCGTTGTTTCGTGTACCATAGGGGCATAAAAGTCCGTTGCCCAGGCCAGAGGCAGAAATTTCTAACCGTTGGGAGATGCGATATGACCGTACCCAGATTCCGTCGAAGTGGGCTGCTGGTTTTGGCGGTCGTCCTTCTGGGAATGCCGTTCACGATCTGTCCGGTCGGTGCGAACGACGATGCTGATTCACCGGTCAATCTGGCGAAGAAGGCTCGGTTGACCGCCAGCAACGAATACGACGCGGATTACCTCGCCCGGTTCGCCGTGGACGGCAAGGTGCCCGGTGCGCTCTGTGGCCAGGATCGGCAGGCCGCCTGGGTCGTACGCGGCGCGCAAAACAACTTCCAGGGTTCGCTTACGTTCGCTTGGGACGATCCGGTGGAAGTTGCCGAGGCCATCTACTGCGGCCGGACGGCCATGATCATGGAGGAGTGCTTCAAGGACTATGAGGTCTACCTGGACGATGCCGCGGAGCCGATCGTCCGCGGCACGTTCGAGATGCGGCACGGACCGCAGCGAATTCGCTTGCCCAAATCGACGGTCACTCGTCTCACGCTGAAGTTCCTTTCGGCCTACACGTCGCGGTACAATCCAGGCGCGTCGGAGGTCGGCGTGTTCGGGAGTCCGGTCTCGGACGAGTTTCTGGCGGACCTCGGCCTTCCCATGTCGGAGCGGAAGCCCGAGGCGCGACAATTGGCCGCAGATCTGTACGGCGGCAAGCTGGGTTTTCGCGACATCCTCGTCATTCACCGGCATCATCTGAGAATCTCCCACGTCTATACCTACCACGTCGAGGGCTATCGGCCCGGCGGCGGCTTGTTTGTCTTCACACCCACGCCCGACGGAGGCAAGTTCCGGCGTCTGGTCGATGCGGGCGACGGCGAAATCATCGACTGCGATTTGTCGTACGATGCCCGGGAAGTCATCTTCTCCTGGAAACGCGGTGGCCTGGAGATGGCCCATCCGAACCAATTGCTCGAGGACATTGACCGCAGCGTCCCCGAAAACAACTATCAGGTCTTCCGCATCAATATCGACGGGACCGGGCTGACGCAGCTTACGGACGATACGAGTAACAACTTGAACGCCTGCTGGCTGCCCGACGGCGGCATCGCCTTTATTTCCGATCGCAAGCCTGCCTATGCGTATTGCTTCGTCACGACGTCGCCTGTGCTGTACCGCATGGACCGTGACGGCAAGAATCAGAAGAGGCTTTCGGCCAATTACTTGATGGACTTTACGCCCTCGGTCTTGAATGATGGGCGGATCATCTTCACGCGATGGGAATACGTCGACCGGCCGGCATGCCCCATCCAGAGCCTGTGGTCGATCAACCCCGACGGTACGGGCCTGGCCGGCTTTTACGGAAACCGGGTCATCGCGCCGGGTACGTTCATGGACGCCCAGCCCATTCCGGGCACCGAGAAGATCATCTGCCTGGCGACCAATCACAACGGGGACTGCCGCGGCGGAATCTGTGTGGTCGACCCATCGAAAGGCGCCAATGCTCGAGAGGCGGTTCGCGTGGTGACGCCCGAGGTCGACATCTACCGCGTTGGCGGCGTCTATGGCAACGGCCTGAACGGTCCTTACGAGAAACCGTATCCGATTGACGATGGCCGTTACTTTGTCTCAAAAATGGGCGTGATTCAGCTTCGCGATTACGACGGCAATTGCGTTTCCGTGCTGCGTCACAAGGACGGCATGGGCTACTACAGCGCGCAGGCGATCCGCCCCACCTCCACTCCGCAAGTGGCCTCGACCGTTCGACTCGATGAATCCGTTCAATTGTCCGAAGACGGAAGCGTTTCCGGAAACTGGGCCACGGTCGCATTGCAAGACGTCTACCAGGGACTCGAACCGACAGTCGAACGCGGCGAGGTGACGCAGATTTGTGTTGTACAAGAGATCGAAAAGAGCACCTTCACGCCGTTGATTCACGAGGTGCCCACCGGCAAAGGGTATGCGTCGAACACGGCGTTCGGGTACCAGTTCCCGTTGGTTTCCTGTGGGGCCACCTACTCGCCCAAAAAGGTCTGGGGCACAGCCGAAGTGGCCGAAGACGGATCGGCCTGTTTTCGAGTCCCCTCCGAAGTGCCCATCTACTTCATGGCCTTGGATGCCGAGGGCCGTGCGGTGCAGCGAATGCGAACGTTCACTCACATGATGCCCGGCGAGGTGCAGGGCTGTGTCGGTTGCCACACGGACCGGAACCGTTTGAGTCAGCATCCGATCAAGGCACTGCCCCTCGTGCGCGAACCTCAAGACCTCACACCGCCGTCATGGGGCGTCGGTGGATTTCAGTATGCCCAGATCGTGCAGCCGGTGCTGGACAAGCATTGCACCGAGTGCCACAACGAACGAGAGCATCCCAAGCGGATTGACCTGTCGGGCGACAAGACCGACTTTTTCAACGTCTCGTACGATGTATTGGCCCGTATGGGCACCATGGGCGAAACGCGCCCCCAGCAGCACAACGCTCGCCTCGATAGCGGCGAGGAGGGGTACAGCCCTTACACCAGTTGGATTTGGACGATCAACGGGACGGAGCGGAACATCCTGCGAATCACGCCAAGAACCTGGGGCTCGCCTGCGAGCTTGTTGGCCGAGATTTTCCGCAGCGGGCATCCTGACGAGAAGGGCAAACCTCGCGTCGACGTACCGGACGAGGACCGGCGGCGTGTGTATCTGTGGATTGATCTGAACGTTCCCTACTACGGCACGTCGGCTTCGAACCATGCCGACCGAATGGGCAGCCGGCGGATGCTGCCGCCCAAACTCGATTCCGTGTTGAAAGAAGTCGCCAACCGTCGTTGCGTCGACTGTCATCAATCGGGCGTGCCGCGCGAATTCTACACGCGCATGCTCAAGCCGGAGAACAACAGCTTTCTACTTGCGCCATTGGCCAATTCGGCGGGCGGGACCGAAGCTTGCGGCAAGGCCGTCTTCGCCAGCAAAGACGATCCCGACTACCAGAAGATTCTGTCCGTCTTCACTCCCGTGCAGAATCTCCTCAAGCAGCGTCCTCGCGCCGACATGCCGGGCTTTGTGATGCCCCCGTGCAGCGAACTCCGCAAGATCAACACGCCCCTCGCATCCGCATCGCGCGACGAGGCTCGCTGAACGAAAACGCCGAGGGCAATCTCATCTCCGGAAGCACGTCAACTGCATTCCCAACAGCCAATCGTCTTGCTTGCGCCCTTCGCTGGTAACGAAGTACCGCCCGAACGTCGTCAATCGCCAATTGCCGTCGACCCATAGATGCGCGCCAAGCTCGGGATAGATGACGCTCAGCCAACCGTCGAGCGTAGATTTCTTCTCGCCGTACTCGTCGATCAGTCCATCGCCGTCGTTATCGGCTCCGTCCCAATGAGCAAGCTCGACCCCGCGCGAGGCTCCGTGAAAGGTCCCGAGGCCTGCGAATGGCGCGATCCGAGTCGGCGACTGTAACCGGAAACCAAAGTCGAGCCCGGCGAAGCCTTCGTCTTTGCCCAAGTAGCCCGACAGAGCGGCGCGAGTGGTCAACCAATTGGTCACGTATCCTTCCGCGCCCAATTCCCCGCCGCCCATGACGCTACGTGTATAGGGGCGGACTTGGGCGCCGCCGCTGACGTACACCCCGCCGAGCCCCTGCGTGTGACGCGCATCGAATGCCTGTTTGGCTTTTCCCAGCAAATCGCCGCGTTCCGCGCCGACGGCATATTTTTCCGCGTACATCGGGTCATCCATCGCGTATCGCGATCGCAACAGCGAACATCCGCAACTGGACGCGACAAGCACGATCACAAGAAAACGCATGTGGTAATGCTCCAAGAGATGTGAGGGGCCCAGCTAGTAGCAGGTTTCGGTCAGCGGGACAAGGGGAATTTTCGACAGGTGCTTACGCAACGGCTTCCGCCGGATGTTGACAAAGAGCTTCGTCTCAGGCGAGAATCGTGTAGCTACCGACAAATGCTGTCAACCCCAACCAACCGAGGATCCTTCCCGATGGCAGACAACGAAATCACCCGACGTCAGTTCGTACGAGACGGTTCGCTGGCGGCAATCGCCGTAGCGGCCGGGCTGCACGGTACGCGAACCGTTCGCGCTGGCGAGGCGGACGAAGACGACGCAAAGAAGATCCGCAGCTACAACCCGCAAATGGAATACCGCCGCTGCGGGCGAACGGACTTCATGGTCTCGGCCGTCGCCTTAGGGGGCCATTGGAAACGCATCGACAAGTTCATCGGGGCCGATCGGAAAGGCGGCTGGATCGACAACGACAAGGAATCCGGGTTCGACCAGAATCGCCGCGATGTGGTGACCCGCTGCCTGGAACGCGGCATCAATTGGGTCGACGCCTGCTGCATCCAGGAGGTGAAAGCGTACTCGAAGGCGCTGAAGGGCCGCCGCGAGGAAATGTACATGGCCTGTTCCTGGGAACAGATCGAAGTCCGCCGGCCGCAGTATCGCACACTTGCCAAGCTGCAGGAGACGATGGATTGGGGGCTGAAGGACGGTGGCATTGATTACTGTGATGTGTGGCGGATCACTTGCCACGAAAAGAGCAGCCGCCACAGCGACGCCGAGATGGACGTGGTCATGCAGGCGCTAGAGTGGGCTCGGAAGACGGGCAGGGCGCGTTACGTCGGAATCTCCTCGCACGACCAGCCGCACATCAAGAGAATGATCGAGACGTATCCGGAAGTGCTGGACGTGATCTGCACGCCCTACACGGCGAAAACCAAGGTCGTTACCGACCAAAACGGGCTTTGGGCAACGATGCAGAAACACGACATCGGCTGGTTTGGCATCAAGCCGTTCGCCAGCAACTCGATCTTCAAGGGCGACAGTTCGGCGGACAGCCCCACGTTTGAAGAGGACAACCGCATGGCCCGGCTGGCGATCCGCTACATCCTCTGCAACCCCGCCATCACAGCGCCGATCCCGGGCCTGGTCTCGCTGGAGCAGGTCGACAATGTCGCCTTGGCCGTGATGCAGCGCCGGGAATTGGACATCGACGAGAAGGCCGAGCTAGACAGGGCAATGGACGACGCTTGGGCCAACCTGCCGAGCCACTACCGGTGGTTGCGGGATTGGGAGTATGTGTAGGCAAGTATGCCGCGGCCTGTTCGGTTTGTCTGGTAGGTCCCGCTTGCCGAGCGGGACCTGTGGCAAACTACAACGCGGCAAGAGGTCCCGTCCGGCAGCCGGGACCTACCAGACACGGACAATCCTGGTCGCGGGCGGCATGGCTTGACCGATCGACCGGCACGACGGGAAAATCGTGGTGAGACGCTTCGCTTCAATTACTGGTCGCTTGCTGCTCTGCGGAGCCGTTGGCTTCGTGAGCCTGTGGTGCATCCTGGCCCTGTCCTTTTTTCCGCCGGTGCCGCGCTGGCTGGGTGCCCTGTTGGCTCTTGGATTCGCGGCGGGAATGCTCGCCTTGAAGCTGCGTCTGAAAGATGCCGGCGCGGCTCTGAGATACTTCTGCATCGCGGCCCTCTCGGTTCTACTCGCCTGGCTGCTGGTCCAGCCGACGCACCAACGGCCGTGGTCAAAGAAACACGCGATTATGCCCAGGGCGGTTTTTGACGGTGATCGCGTAACCGTGCGCAACATTCGCAGGACGATCCAGGCCGCGAGCGGCGATTGCGAAGTACAGCATCGCGACCAGGTTTATGAATTGGACGAGTTGGATTCCGTCTGGTTGGGCGTTCAGCATTTCGCAGCCTGGAAGGGAGTGGCCCACACGTTCGTTAGCTTCGGCTTTACGGACGGCGATTATCTGGCCATCAGCATCGAATCGCGCCGTCGGGAAGGCGAACGATTCTCGGCCCTGGCCGGGTTGTTCAAGCAATTCGGAGTGATCTATGTCGTTGGCGACGAACAAGAGATCATTGGCCACCGCGCACTGGCCGACGAAGGCCCCCTGTACCTGTTCCCCAGTCAAGCCGATCGCCAACAGAT
>JACKQG010008016.1_pt1 | contig 10421 bp, 7 predicted proteins | sample 8237621 | NCBI WGS metagenome assembly JACKQG01 (sample SAMN15677084, study PRJNA649215) | marine metagenome | biome: marine; feature: Black Sea; material: saline water; isolation source: suspended particulate matter (SPM) from the Black Sea western gyre | collected 2013-06-09/2013-06-10 | depth...
GAAGTTGGCATAATTATCTCTAACTACTTTTAGATACCATTCCATAAAACATCTCCTAATTTATATACCTCTTGCGAAATGAAAAAACAGACAATTGGGGGACATAAAATTGTCTATTTATAAGTTTTGAAAGTTCCTTGCTTATATCTATCCCAATAATCGTTTAATCTGTTTTTCACTTCAGGTAATAAGAACATTGCGCCAATGATATTTGGGAACGCCGCAGATAAAATCATCATATCAGAAAACTCCAGTACATTTCCAAGTTTTGTAATTGATCCAAAAAAGACGCAAAATAAAAACAAACCTTGATATAGTGGTTTAGATCGTTTTCCGAATAAGTAAATCCAACCCTTATCTCCATAATAATACCACGATATCATAGTGCTATATGAAAACAAAAATACTATTATTGAGAGTATTACTGAAAACCAACTAAACACCGTGCTAAATGCGACGGATGTAAATTCTGCTCCGCGATTAGATGCTAATAATTCATCATTTGCAATTCCCAGATCTTCTGTTATTGATTTAATTTCTGCTTCTGTTTTTGCATTACTGAGTAATTGTTCAGTTTCATATACATTAATTTTTGCCTTGTTATAATTTTGTAGTAAATGATTATTATCCATTGTAATTAACAATACGGATGCTGTCATAAAACAAATTACAATTGTATCTACAAAAGGACCAATCATTGCAACTATTCCTTCTCGAATGGGTTCATCTGTTTTGGCTGCAGAATGTGCAATAGCTGCAGATCCAACTCCGCCTTCGTTGCTAAAGATAGCTCGTCTTATTCCAATAACTAATACTCCAAGTACACCGCCATAAAATGCTTGTGGATTAAATGCTTGAGTAAAAATGGAGTTAATCACACCTGGCAATTTGTCAATATTGGTGAAAATAATAAATAATGAAGCTCCACAATAAAGCAAAACCATGCTTGGAACTATTTTTTCTGTTGCTTTACCGATTCGTACGATCCCGCCTAAAATTACTAATCCAACTAGAGCTGATAGGATTAATCCATATAACCAACTGTTATCCGCAAGTAAAGGAACCTGCGTTGCAACCAACTCATATGACTGATTCGCTTGGAACATATTGCCACCCCCAAATGCTCCACCAATAATAAATAGTGCATAAAGAGCACCTAAAAATTTACCAAGCTTTCCAATGGCTCCACCTTTAGCACCAAGCCCCATACTTATGTAGTACATTGGTCCTCCACTAACAGAGCCGTTAGAATCAATTTGTCTGTAAAGTTGAGCTAACGAAGCTGAAACAAATTTAGCTGACATACTAAAAACTGCAATAACCATCATCCAGAAAACTGCTCCTGCACCACCTTGTGCAACAGCAATAGCTACACCTGCAATATTTCCTAAACCAATTGTTGCAGATAGGGCAGAGGTTAATGCTTGAAAATGGCTAATTTGACCTTCATCTTTAGGGTTATCGTATTTACCACGAATAATATCAACTGAATGTTTCAGAGCTCTTATATTTATAAATCTGAAATAAAAAGTAAATGTAAGAGCACCAATAACCAAAACGATTACAATTAATGGGAAACCAAGTATATCATAAAAAAGTACTTTAGCTAAATATTCAACTAATAACCCAAAAGCGCTGTCAATATATTCTAAAACAAAGTTCATAAAATTCCTTTTTTTAATTCAAATTAATTTTAGCATCAAGTACAGATTCAATTCTATGAATACAATCATGCAAATGTGCACGAGTGTATTTATCTAGATTATCGCTATTAAGCGAAGCAGTAATATCCTTTTTTAGTACATTTAACATTTCGAATGATAAAGATACCGCATCATTTGGGTATTCATTTCCATGTAAAACCATTTTGTACATTCGTGTAAGGAAAATTCTTTGAAGTTCTCTACGAAAACTATTTATATTATTTTCTTGTGACAACTCACTCCAAATTGTGGTTTTAACATAAAGAAAAAGTTCTGCCATTGTAAATACTTCTTCTTTTACAGGAAATCTCACTTCATTATTTTGTAGTCTAGTTAGAGTATTATTATTAAAAATATAATATAACGCAGTCGTTTGGATTGCTTTAACTTTTTTATGAATTGGATAATCTAGCGGATTAGAATTTGGAATAGTTCCCTTAATTCCACGAATTCTTTCCGGTGCCAATTTATTAAGAAGTTCTGGAGAAAAATCAAAAGCATCCTCATCAAAAATGTATTTAGAGAAAAATTCAAGGGCTCTTCTTTGGTCTTTAGCAGCGACTATTTCCATTGGAGGTTTTTGATCAGCGTCTGTAATATGATGACGACTATGATAAATTCCCCCAATATAATTTTTTACATTCCCAATTGCTCTGAAGTATTCGCCAAATCCTTGTTCAAAAACTTTTCTTAATCGAGGATATCTTTTTGAATTATCCTCAAAGTTAACCAACAAATTATCCCAAAATTCATTAACTGTCTTCAATTGAAATGTATGAAATGCAATAGGATCATTTGTTAAATCTCTTTTACATATGAGAGGATCTATGTTGCGAGAACCATAGGAATCTTCATCTGTTCCAAAAGCAAGATGTGGATTCACAGACTTTTTTGCAATATTATTCAGAAATTCAGCTTCACTAAATTTTGAGTTATATGGCTGTTCTGAATAACCATATTCAATCGCCCAATAATCATATTCACCTAATCGAGTTTGAAAATAAGTATTTCCGCCATCCAATAAACTAATCGCATTATAATCCATCACAGAACTTGTAGTGCCATATTTTTTCGTAAACTCAGGATTTGAGATTTCTTCCATAGAATACGCAGAACTTGCTTTAAAATTATGCCGTAACCCTAGCGTGTGCCCAACTTCATGTACTATTAAATCTACAAGAGCATTATGAATAAAGATTTCAAGGTCCTTTTCTGTGTTTGCTAATAAATTTGTTGAAATCATACTGCCCCACGCAAAAGCCATTTGTTCTTGCAAATTACTTGCGTAATCGCATTCGTGATTATTATCAAATTCTGAAGGTGATTGCTCATCAATAATAGGTAAAATAAATTCTTCAAATTCGTTATAAAAGAATCTCACAAAATCTGCACTTATTCTAATATCAGCGTCATAAATTTCTCCATTATATGGGTTTGCTCGAGATGGACCAACTGCATAAGATGCTCCCGGTTGGATAATCCATCTTATTGTACTATACCTAGAATCTGCCGGGTCCCATTCTGCATCATCAACCATTTGTTTTACAACAATTGCATCTTTTATGCCGATAGCTTCGAATGCGTCATTCCATAATAAAATACCTTCCCTAACTGCATCTCGAAATTCTTTTGGAACAGTATTCTCAATCCAATAAACGATTGGTTCTTTTGGTTTTGATAATTTTAATTTAGGTTCAGCTTTTTCAATATTCCATCGATTTATAAACTGAACCAAACCGTCTTCTTCCAAAGTGTTTGTATAATCTAAATATGATGTTGTAAAATATCCAATTCTATCATCAGCTAGTCGCGATTTAAAATCATTATAAGGAATTTCTGATAAACTAATATGATAACGGTTAAGCATACTTCTTGAGCTTGGTAGAGTGAAAACACGATTTGGTTTTCTTGTTGTCATGTGAAGTACAACATCAATTTCTGTATTGTATGGGAAAGATTTTAGTTCATTATAATAACTATTATTTTTATCTAAAGAAAAATTCTCATTATGCCTAGCGGTAAATCCCGTATTCTTAATAAACAAATCTGCGAGGTCGATTAGTATTGCTCCATTTTTTGGATGAGTACTTTTGATTTTAGCAGATCCCATTAGGGAATTTGATAAACTATTTTTTAGAGATTTATTAATAGCAGAAGCTTCATCTGCTCTAAATTTTACATTCACATTTATAAATTGAATTTGATTCCCAATTTTTTTGAACATAAATGGGAAAGTATTCATCATTGAACTTGCGTCCATTGTATGCGCATCGCCAGTTTGTCTAGTTACATTTGATAAATAAATAGTCCCTAATTGCTCAGGTTTTATTGATAGGTATGCTTGATTTTTTTCTTTATCCCAATATAAAGTGAACATACCATCAATTTTGCTGAAATCTTTTACAACAGTATCAAAATCTTCGGATTTATCGGATTTTTTGTTATTAGTTTTTACTTTTTCAACAGTAGTTTTGTCAAATAGAAAATCAGTATCCAAGTCACGAAATGGCTTTGCTGAAATGATTGATATTATAAAGCAAATTGATAATAATTTGATAAAATTGTTTTTATGCATATTTTGTTTTTCTCCAATTCGAGTTACTTTTAGGCAATAAATCACCTAAATTTAATCATTGAAACTACAAAAGATAAGTTGAATGGTTGAATAAGAAAATTCTATGAATTTTGAAGTTCAAGATTCAATAATAATTGTTTCATTTTTAGGCCACCACCAAATCCTCCAAGTGAACCGTTTTTTGAAATTACACGATGACAAGGAATAACAAGAGGTAGTGGGTTAGTAGCGTTTGCAGTTCCAACAGCTCGAGATGCCTTAGGTTTATTAATACGGTGTGCAATATCTGAATAGGATGCAGTGTTTCCGTATGGAATTTTTGCAACTTCTTCTAATACCTTTTTACGAAATTGAGTGTTGATGTGAAAAGTAGAAAATGAAAATCTTTGTAGTTTACCAGAAAGAAACTGTTGAATTTCTAATTCAGCTTGTGCTGTCCATTCTGATGAACGAACAAATTCGTTGCTATGAAGATTTTTCTTACACCAGTTAAACGAATTAGTTAAATTATCTCCGGGAAGAGCAATATGACAAATCCCCTCAGGAATAGCAGATAATGTTATTTTTCCTATAACAGAATCGAACTGAGAATATTGAATCATTTACCGTGAAATAATTTGATTTCGTTCTGGACCAATAGAAATTATTTTAATTGGAGTTTCCATTAAATCTGATAAATAGCCAATATATTCTTTTGCTCTTAGTGGCAGCTCGTTGAAATGTTCCACTTCACAAGTTGGTTTGTTCCACCCAGGAATTGTTTCATATATTGGTTTTACTTCATCCAACCTGTGCATAACAGACGGTAAGCTCTTTGTTGTTTTTCCATTAATTTCGTATTCCACACAAACTTTGATTTCTTCAAAGGTGTCCAAAATATCCAACTTAGTTAATGCTACTTCTGTAAATCCGTTAATTTGACAACTATATTTTGCCGCAATCCCGTCAAACCAACCGCATCTTCGAGGACGACCTGTAGTTGCACCGAATTCATTGCCGATATTACTCAATTGTTTTCCATCGTCATCAAACAATTCAGTAGGAAATGGACCTTTCCCAACACGAGTTGTGTATGCTTTTATGATTCCAATATTTCTGTCAATTTTAGAAATTGGTAATCCGAGACCGGTTGTAATTCCACCAGAAGTAGGATTAGAAGATGTTACAAACGGATATGTTCCGTGATCAATATCAAGCAAAGTTCCTTGTGCCCCTTCTACTAAAACATTAACACCATTTTTTATTTGCTCGTGTAAGAGTGTAAATGTATCTTTTACATACGGAGCAATTTGAGTTACAGCTTTGTAAAATTCTTCTAATTCAAGTTTAATGGATGAAATAGAAATTCCTATAAGTTCGTTATTGTTTTCTGCTACTTTTAATCGTGCAGTAATTTTTTCTTTGAGAGATTTGATATTTAACAAATCAAATGCTCTAATTCCAACTCGATTATACTTATCTACATAAGTTGGACCTATTCCCTTACAAGTTGTGCCAATTCTGTTGTTTGTTGCAGTTTCGGAAGCTCTATCTATTGCTTTATGGATTGGAGTTACAATACTTGTGTTTAATGCTATGTGGATTCGATTTTTTGTTTCGATATTTAGATTGTTTAGCATATTCATCTCGTCAACCAATCCAACAGGATCCAGAACCATTCCATTTCCCATTATAGTAATGCAATCTTGCCTTAAGATTCCAGAAGGAATTTGATGTAAGACAATTTTTTGTTCGCCTATATAAACAGTATGTCCTGCGTTTGCCCCGCCTTGATAACGAGCAACAATACCTACATTTTCGCTAAGGAAATCAACTATTTTTCCTTTCCCTTCGTCGCCCCATTGTCCACCGATAACAGATGTTATAGCCATTTATAAGTCTCTCTTTTTAGATTAAATTACATTCAAAATTTACATAAAAAAACTCCGAATAAAATCGGAGTTTTTTAAAAATATACTTTACAAAATTTAGCTCAACTATTTCTTCTTGGCAATTTTTCTTCCTGCACGATTTTCAAAATAAATCATTACCGGACTTGCAACATACAATGATGAATAAGTTCCTACAAAAACACCCACAATCAAAGCAAATGCAAACAACTTAATTACTTCTCCACCTATGAAGTAAAGAAATACTACAACTGCGAGTGTAGTAAACGAAGTAACAATCGTTCTGCTCAGAGTTTCATTTAGAGAAATATTGACAATTTGTTCTAATTTCTCTTTAGCGTGTCGTTTTATATTTTCACGAATTCTATCAAAAACGACAATAGTATCATTGAGTGAATATCCAACTATTGTCAGAAATGCTGCCACAATAGCTAAATTGATTTCCATACCCAAAAGTGAGAAAATTCCAAGTGTGATCAAAATATCATGAATTAACGCAGCTACACTGCCGATAGCGTAATAAAAATCAAATCTAAATGCAATGTAAATCAATATCAACAATAGCGCTACAACAATTGCGTACAAGGCATCAGATCGAAGTTCTTTACCAATTTTTGGACCAACAACTTCTACTCTTCTCGTATCAAATATTTTTGGTGCAAAAGCAGTTTTTAGTTTTTCTTGAAGTTCAACATTGGAACCTTCAAAAACAGTTTTGATAAGAATTTCTTTATCATCTCCGATTGTAGTGATTTCAAAATTATTAAAATCATTTTGAGCTAAGATAGTTCTACAATTTGCAATATCCACAACTTCTTCAAACTTTAGTTGAACAACAGTCCCACCTGTAAAGTCGATTGCTAATTCTGGTCCACCCTTAGAAATTAACGAAATCAAACCGATAAAGATTAAAATTGATGAAATTATTGCCGCAATTTTTCTATGGCCGACAAAATTGATTTTTGTTTTTTTTAATATTCTCATTTTAAATACTCAGTTTAGTTATTGGTTTTTTACTACAGAACAACATAAAAATCGTTCTGGTTACAAAAATTGCGGTAAACATCGAACAGATGATTCCCACACTCAAGGTGATTGCAAATCCTTTAATTGGTCCGGAGCCAATCCAAGCCAAAACAAACGCTGCGATAAGTGTTGTTACATTAGCATCGAGAATTGTTACAAAAGCTCGTTCATATCCAGCATCAATTGCTGCTTTAACAGTTTTCCCTTTTGTAAGTTCTTCTCTTATTCTCTCAAATACAATTACATTAGCATCTACAGCCATACCGATAGTCAAAATCAAACCTGCAATACCAGGTAGTGTTAAGGTAGCTTTTAATAATCCCAATACAGATATAACTATGAAAAGATTGAGAATTAAAGCTGTGTTAGCCAATAATCCCGATCCGTTGTAGTAAAGTACCATAAAAACAATTACGAATAAGAATCCATAAAGCATTGCTCTTGAGCCAGAATCAATAGAATCTTGTCCAAGAGAAGGGCCAACCGTCCGTTCTTCAATTACATTTACAGGAGCGGGAAGCTTACCAGCACGAAGAACATTAGCTATATCTTTGGCTTCTTCAATATTATCCAATCCGCTGATTTGTGTTCTTCCGCCTGGGATTCTGTCTTTGATTACAGGAGCCATATAAACTTTCTTGTCAAGAATGATAGCTACATTTCTATTTACATTTGCGCCTGTAAATCTACTCCAAGTTTTAGCACCACCAGCATCCATTGTTAAATTAACAACAGGTTGACCAGTTTGATCAGAACCAACTCCACCAACAGTTGCACGGGCTTCTGTAACTACTCCACCAGTTAAAATTGGATTCGAATTTAGATAATATAGATTTCTATATTCTACTACAGAACCGTCTTCCGTAGTTGCACTTAAAGTCCTATTGCTCCAACGAAAAGCTGCATCTTTAGGAATTAGTTTTTGTACTGCTTCATCATTTAGCAATTTTTTAAATTTATTGTAATCACCTAATAAAACTCCAATTCCAGTTGGGAAACCTTTTAGATATCCAGAAAATGGTTTTTCTTTTAACAACTCTTCAGGTGTAGAAATTAAATCAACTTCTGCATCTTCTGTACTACTAGACATTAACTGATCAATCTCAGATTTGGTTGTATCTGAATTTTCTTCAGCTATTGGATCTTCTATTGGAGTTGTTTCAGAATCGTCTATTTCTGATTCTTCCTTTATTACTAGAGATTCATCTATTTTCTCAAAAATAGATTGAAGCTCTATGTTATCTCTAACAAGTGTAAATTCCAAAAGTGCAGTTCTTTGAATGAGATTTCTTGCTCTTTCTGGATTTTTTACTCCAGCAAGTTCGACAATAATTCTTCGTTTTCCGGACTTTTGGATGTTAGGTTCAGAAACACCGAATTCATCTACACGATTTCTGATAATTTCCAAGGCACTTTGAATAGCATTATCACCCTGATTTTTAAGTTCTGCAATAACATTTTCGTTATCTTTACCCCTTAAATCATCTAATCCAGAGTAATACCTTATAAGAGAAAATCCCGCAGCATTTTGTTTGAATTCATCAAAAAACTCAGTACCATTTTCAATAGTAGCGGCTTCGGAATTTTTTATTATTTCCAGAAGTTCGTCAGATACAGGGTCTGCGAGTTTTTCCATTAAAACAGGAATATCGACTTCCAAAATGACATGCATTCCTCCTTGAAGATCTAATCCTAAATTAATAGAATTTTTATGTAACGATTTTAACTTGGCTGGATCGTCAAGCTCCATTTGAGCTATTTCATCGTCCGACATTGAGTAATACTCATATGTCGGCCATATTTTATAAGCTGCAAATAGCAGAACAATGGCAATCACAAACCATCTAATTCCTAAACTTTTAAACATATTTCATCTTTCTTTTTAAATAATAACAAATTCAAAATGTAAAAATTAGCTCTGTAAAAAGCCCGTCAATTTAAAGCACTCTGTTAATTGGTTCAAACTGTTGTTTTAAAATGAATGTTATTTTTTACAGATAAATATTAAAACATCAATTTCTTTACTTGTATAAACACTAATATAAAAAGTAAATTTCATTAGCAACTATTACAAGGATTTCTAAACTTAATGAAGAATCTATTCGCAATTATTTTGTTATCGCTTTGTATTGCACAAAGTACTGATTTTCCAAATGAAGAAATAATAAAACTAGGGTCCAATTGGTTTCAGACAACATCTTGGATAGAAATTCACGACGATATAACTCCAGCTCTCGCAAAAGAAAAAGCCATAAACCAAGCTCTTACAAATATAATTGAATTTTCTTCCGGAGTAGAAATAAAAAGCAATTCACTTTCTATAATGTCAGAAACCAATATGAAAATGGATATTGATCATTTTAGTCAAATTATTAATAGTATGTCAAACGGGATTATTTTAGAAAAAGAAATTTTGAAAGAAGAAACAAAGATAATTGATGGTTATCTTTTAAGCATTGTTACTATTAGAGCAAAAACTGGTAAACTCGAAGGTAAAAGTGACCCATTTTTCAAGTTAGAAGCAAATTTAAACAGAGAAAATTACCAACAGGGTGATGAGATGATTATCAACATAAATTCCACTAAAGATTGTTTTGTATATGTATTCAACATACTTTCTGATGAAACAGTAAGTGCGTTGTTGCCAAATCAATATATTTCTGATAATTTTCTACAAAAAGGGAAATCACTAAGAGTTCCACCTGCGGAAGGCAAAATAACAAAATTTAGAGTTGATCTACCAGAAGACAAAACACAAGCTACTGAAATGATTATGATACTCGGAATAAAAACTATAGAAGACGAACATTATAAAGATTTTGATTTAACGATGGGAAATTATAAAATGGCAATGAAAGAATTGATGGAATTTATAATGGATTTCCCTCGAGATAGGATTGAACAAGTTAGCTTACCGTATGTGATTACGAGTAAATAATGAAGAGAATGTTTTAATACAAAATGTTAAACACCTACGGCGTTAGATTGTTAAATGGTGATTTTTCTATAAATATGGGACTCCTCCGGAGTCGAAAGTATTGACGATGTAACAACAAATATCAGATAAAAATCCCATAGGGATTAAATATTTGTAGAATGAAATTGGAAATTATAATAAACTCCGTAGGAGTTAGATTAAATGAAAGACAATAAACTAATGAAAAAACAATATTATTCATTAGCGAAATCTGTGGTTGAAAAAGGAAAAATATGAAAAAAACAATATTA
>JACKQG010004871.1_pt1 | contig 10420 bp, 4 predicted proteins | sample 8237621 | NCBI WGS metagenome assembly JACKQG01 (sample SAMN15677084, study PRJNA649215) | marine metagenome | biome: marine; feature: Black Sea; material: saline water; isolation source: suspended particulate matter (SPM) from the Black Sea western gyre | collected 2013-06-09/2013-06-10 | depth...
ACGCGACTGTTGATTCAATTTTAGGTGGTGTGCTTGACTTTAGTTTAGATTGGAGCAAGATAGAGGCAATTCAGTACAACGATAGCTCATCTTCACCTTATTTGATAAAGCCAGTAACACTTACTGATTTAGATAGCACCACTACTTTTTCTGTGTTTTTAGAAGGAAAAGGAGGCACTGCAAATGATTTCAACCAAATAGTTGTCACTTCCTTACATCTTACCGACCCTCAAGATACAACATTGATGCTGGTAGATAATGTAGATACATCAGGCCCAGGTAAGGTTGATCATGCATCTAGCAATGATGTTGCGGTTATTTATCTAAATCCAGTTGATTCGGTTACTAGTTTGGATGTTACGTATGGTGGCGCAGTGAACATCAATCAAGGTAATGATGCTGATATTACGCAATTGAGCTATACAACAACAGTTGATATTCTGTAATTTACTGAAAAAATATAACAGTTAAGTGGTTGCTTGACTGTTTTATTTTTGCATAAGCTAAAAAAATTATATGTTAAAAAAATCAATAATGTTTATTGCTATTGTGCAGTCAGGTTCGTTGGCGTTTGCTAATACCTCAGGGCTGTCATTAGTATCCTCTAGTGTGTCTAAACACCCTGTGGTGATAGAAAAAGCCAATGAAATTACCCTCAAAGGTATTAGTGTTGATCAGTTGCAAGCAGAAGATGGTTTAAAAGTTAACTTATCTACTAAAAGTAAAATTTCAATCAAAGACAATATCAAAACCGGTAGTGTTAATCAGTCAGAGGATCTTGATCGTGAGTTTTTAGATGGTGTGGTCACATTGAGTAAAAATCTGTATGATTTTGGTGTGGTGGCGTTTAAGTCTGATGCTGAAATCCTTAGAAAAGAGGCGTTAAAGCTAGAATACTACCAAGCATTTTCAACCATCTTGCAAAAGCTACTGAATACGGCAAATGATGTTGAGAGAGTTACACATGTGTTGGCTCAGCTTGAAGCAGATATTGTTAAAGTGAATGCAGCAATTGCTGAGATTAAGTTGCGTTTTGCCAGTGGCATTGGCACTATTATGGATGTGCGTCAGGCGCAATTATCACTACTTGATTTAGAAACCGAAATACAAACTTTACGCAGAGATCGTGAGACAAATTTAGTGGTTTTAAGGGATGAGTTCAACCTCTCTCAAGCTGATTTAACAGTAATCAATCAGGCAATTGACCAATTTAACAATCAATTAACTACAGATAAGCAAAACGTGGCTGTGGTTATTAATCAAGCGGTTAATTACCAGCGCTCAGTTGATATTATTAATTTGGAAAAATCAGCATTAAATAGCCAAATAAAAAGTCTTAAATCAGAAAACATGCCTCAGCTGAGTGCGAGTATAACGGGTATTGCTTATGATGTTACTCGCGGTTTGGATGAGTATGAATTGTATGGCGGGATTAACCTGACTATGCCTTTGTTTGATAGTGGCTTGAGTGAGGTTAAGCAGCGTGGGTTAACCTACCGTATTAAAGTGCAAAATGACATGATGAGTGCGTTGAATCAGGATAAATCATTAGCGCTAAACAAGCTAACAAAAAAATATCAAAACCTACAAATTGAAAAAAACAGTGCTGTGCAGAAACAAACCAATTTAACTGAAAAGCTCAATCAAATCATTCAAAGAATGGCTGTGGTGGATGAGGGTTTGCTGACTAAACTACAAACCCAACTTCAACTGTCTAAGATCGAACGTGATCTTTTAGCCTACCCGTACCACGTTAAATCGCTTAACATTGATTATTGGGCGCTTAATGAGCAGCTTATCGAAAAAATAGGCATCCATCCAACTAAATAATATGTCAGAGCAAAATTATAAACCGTTAGTTAAAGACCATTGGTTTTGGGGTCCAGTTCTTAAAAATAAAAAACTCTATATTCAGGTGATGGCAGCCTCTGCTTTTATTAATGTATTCGCACTGTTTAGTGCGTTTTATATTATGGTGGTGTATGACCGGGTAATTCCTAATAATGCTATCGAGTCATTAATTGCCTTAACAGTTGGTATTTTAGTTATTGTGCTGTTTGACTTTGCCATGAAAGTATTGCGTGGGCTATATACTGATAAAGCCAGTGCCATGGTTGATATTGAAGTGAGCGACAACCTATTTGATCGAATTTCTCGTAATGAGCAATTAATCAACCAACCAGCTGGCGCTATTTCCGCTGTGGTTAAAGAGTTTGATTCGCTTAAAGATTTTATCGCCTCGGCCTCGTTTGTTGCCTTTGTTGATTTACCATTTATTGTATTATTTTTGTTTGTGCTCTATGCAATTGGCGGCCCAGTGGCAGCAGTACCAGCAGTTATTGTTATTGTTGTGATTATTGCAGGATTATTAATTCAGCCAATAATTCGTAAATTGACCTTTAATGCAGCCCAAGATGGACAAAGTAAACAAAGCGTTATTGTTGAGGTGTTAAGCGGTATGGAAACCTTAAAAACCCTGCCTGGCATTGGTTTTTTGCGTGAACGCTGGGTTGATAGTGTTGATCGTCAAGGTATTACTTCCGCCAAATCAAAGTTTTGGTCGCAACTTACGGCTAATTTTTCTCAATCCGGCCAGCAACTCTCGCAAGTAGGTATTGTGGTATACGGTGTATTTTTAATTGCCGAGGGAACACTTACTATGGGTTCTCTTATTGCCTGTGTGATCTTATCGGGTCGCACATTAGCGCCACTTGGGCAGGTGAGTAACTTACTAGGTAGATTTAACCAAGCGGTCACAGCCTATGATAACTTTGGTCAATTAATGCAGCAACCGGTTAAAGAGTTAGGTCGTGCGCATCAAGTACGTGTCGATAAAGTTGAAGGCTCTATTAGCATTGTAAATGCATCACTAACTTACCCAGAGCAAAAAGAAGCTGTGATTAAGCAGCTAAATTTACAATTATATGCCGGTGAAAAAGTCGCCATTGTAGGTAAGATTGGCTCAGGTAAAACCTCTATTCTAAGATTGATTGCCGGACTTTATGATGCAAACGAAGGCTCAGTTAAGATTGATAATCATGACATTAGTCACATGCATCCGGACGATGTTCGCAAGCATATCGGTGTGGTTATGCAAGTGCCAATGTTGTTTTCAGGCACACTAAAAGAAAACTTACTCATGGGCAATCCTGAGGCAACGGATGAGCAAATGATTGCGGCAGCCAAAATTGCTAATGTTGATGAAATCGCCTCAAATCTACCAGATGGTTATGAAACCATACTGGCTGAAGGCGGCAAGGGTTTGTCTGGCGGCCAGCGCCAAGCCATTTGTATCGCTCGTGCCTTTGTTGGCGATCCACAAATTGTAATTATGGATGAACCTTCTAGTGCGATGGACAGTGGCAGTGAACAGCAACTACTTAAGGATTTACAGCTACGCCTGAAAGATAAAACCCTTATTTTAATTACCCACCGAGGCACACTGCTCAGCTTGGTTGATCGAGTGGTAGTGTTTGATTCTGGGCGTATTGTGGCCGACGGCCCTAAAGATAAAGTCTTGCAAGCGGCGCAAGCCAAGCAGCCTCAACAGCAAAAACCACAGGAGCAAAGCTAATGTTAGACAAAGTATTGCGTGAGCGCACTGTGCACAATGTGTTGTTTTATATTATTGCTGCATTTTTCGTCTTTTTCATGTCATGGGCTTATGTCGCTGAGATTGATCAAGTCGTTAGAGCGGAGGCTGTGGTTGAGCCAGTAGGCAAGGTTCAGCAAGTGCAATCGCGCTATCCAGGTTCGGTTGAACAGCTTGATGTGTCAGTTGGAGATGTGGTGAAAAAAGGCGATGTGCTGATTGTGCTTGATACGCAAGAGGCGCAATCAACCTTTCAAATGGCCAGTAGTAAAATTACACTACTTGAAAAAGAACAAGCTATTTATCAAAAATTAGTCGACGCCAAAATTGAACCTGAAATTAAACTCGTGCAAATTGATCAGCGCCTCTTAGAAGCCAAGGATCAACAACAACGTGCTGAACTGCAACTTGAGTTTAGTAAGCTAACCTCACCGATTGGTGGGGTTATTACAGCAGTAAATCCGGCCGGTGTCGCTGCCGTTGTTCGTGCGGGAGATGTATTGGTAGAAGTGGTACCACAAGAAGAGTATTATTTAATCAAGGCAAAAATCCTGCCTAAAGACATTGGCAAGGTAACCGTTGGCCAAAATGCTCGGGTATCTTATACCGCGTATGATTTTTCACGTTTTGGCATTATGGAAGGCGAGGTGGTTAAGATCGCTCAAAATACTACCGTTACCCAACAGGGCGAGATTTATTATGATGGCTGGGTAAAAACCCAAGGCTCTACTTTTTCCAAATCTTCAATTAACCCAAACATCTTACCAGGCATGATTGCTCAAGTAGATATGCTCGGTGAAAAGCGCACCGTGTTTGAATACATTATGAGTCCGCTAAATCGCATGGCATCTAAGGCACTTTCCGAGCAGTAATAAAAATATCAGCTAATGCTTAAAATTACAGGACTTGATTTATAGCAAGCCCGCCTGTGTCTTATATTAAAAAATAAGATATTAATCCAAATCAAAAAAAAAAAACGATCTAGAAAACTTGTTAAATAAAGTGTATATTACACTATATAAGTCAATTTTTTTCACGATACATTGACGTCGTAAAATTTTATATATTTTTTTTGGAGAAAATTATGTCAGCATACGCACCAGTAGCCAATACAACCCCAGTAGCAGTTGGCACAATGCCAGATATCACATCTGAATGGAATGATGGCAATCCATTCTTAGATCCTAATGATTACTTTGAGGATGTAGATGGTGACACGCTAACTTATACAGTAACCTCTGCAAGACCAAATGGCTCTGATTCTGTAACAGATTCATTGGCTGACTGGAATGGCTGGGCAAACGATCCGTTTGATGCTGGACAAGATGGTGATTGGGCAATAACAATTACTGCAAATGATGGCAATGGCGGCACTGCAACTCAGTCGTTTAATTTGACAGTTAATGCGTTCGATCCAATGCAGGAATATGCCAAGGAAGCTGTTCAAGACCTATTCAACATTATGGGTATTACTGTGTCCAATTTATCAGTAGAATTTGATGAAGACGATGCAACCGATACAGATACATTTACCATTACTACAGATGAAACAGGTGTGGTTAAATTGGCCTTTAAAGATGGAAAGATTGTTGAAGATCAATCGGATGGCCTTAGTGATTTAACTGCCGGATATTCTATGACGTTAGCTGATATTGAAAAATGGTACGAGTTTTCTGATCCTGAAAACAATGAAGGTTATGCGCTAAAAGCAGTACAAGAATTATTTGAGCAGGTTGGAATTTATGATGTTAGTAATCTTAAAGCGACTGCACAGCCTACTGAAAATGGCGACTATATGCGTATTGAAGCAGACTCGATCAGTTATAACGGTGAAGCTATTGTTGCAGTGAATATGGAGTTCACTTTTGTGGATGGATCATTGTCTAGTAAAACAGGAATTCCAACTGAGCTATCAAGCATCTTTAGCGATACCAATGTGAACATTTGGTATGAGTACAATGGCCCGGATAAACAAAGAGAGAATGATCAGCAAGACGGTGGTTTTGTAGATGATGATCATCAAGAGAGCTATTCTAACGTATGGACTTGGACAGACGGACAAGGCATTACTTGGACGGTAGTTGACAAGGAAGTTAACGGTGCATGGACTTCAACAGAAACAGGTAGTAATGGTGATGTGCGTACACACACTTCTAGTTGGGATCATGATACGCAAACCAACACAAACACTGAAAAATTTGTTAGCACGGAGCGCAGTCTTGATTACACTAGAGTGGAAGAATCTGGCCCTAATGGTACAGAAATTACTTATACAGGCGCAACAGACCATATCGGCTGGCAGCCGCTTGACCAGGTTTATACTGACGTTAATGTTGTTGAAAAATTAGATGCTTATTGGAATACATTGAGTGTGACAGGTACTGCTAAAAATACCAGTGGCACAGAGGTTACTTTTAGTTACAACGCTGATAATTACGAAATATTAATTAATGGTGAGTCAATACAAAATAATTTTAATTTTGATGATCAGTTCTTTACTGATGCAAAAGAAGCTTGGACTTGGCAAGATTGGGATGGCACAACTTGGGAGGTTTCTGAAGAAGATGTAGATGGCACTTGGACAACCACTGAAACTGCTTATACTAACTACGTTGATGCTGGTAATAAAGGCGCTGCAACGGGTGATGTGCGCGTCTTTACTTCAAGCTGGGATGACAGTACACAGACTAACACTTGGTCAGAATCATTTACAGATACAAATGGTATGGATTACACCCGTACTGAAGTTTCAACACCAAATGGTACAACGATCACAACAGAAGGCGCCAGTGACCATGTTGGCTGGATGTATTTGGGCGAGCTTTACACTGGCTTAAATGTGACTGAGACCATGGATGCCAATTGGAATACAACTGATATTTCCGGATCAGGTACTAACGAAGATGGAGAGTCGGTTAACTTTACTTGGGATGCAGCTAATTGGCAGATACTTGCAGATGGTGAAGCAATAAATTCTGGTAATTATCACGATGACAGCAATAATAACGAGCCACAAAAATGGGAAAACACTTGGGAATGGCAAGATGGAGAAGGAGTTACTTGGACGGTAGTTGACAAGCAAGAGGGTGATGTGTGGACATCAACCGAAACAGGTAGCAACGGTGATGTACGTATTAACAGCTCATCTTGGACTGACGATGGCAATGGCGGTGGTACCAATACTTGGAATGAAGAGGTTAAAAGTGAATCTAAAGGTTTAGATTTTACAATGACTGAAGTTAATGTTAATACAACATCAGTGGATGGGGTTTGGAATACTACGTCAACCATAACCATGGTTGGAGACACTGACCATATTGGCTGGATCCCGCTTAATGGTGTGTATACAGATGTTAATGTTACTGAAACACGTGTTAATTGGATGACTACTGAGATCACAGGCTCTGGTAAAAATTCAGAGGGTAATGTTGTGGCATTTACACTTGATGCGGATGGATACAGTTTGGCAATTGATGGTCAAAGATTTGATCCATGGGGCGACAACAATCAAGATGGTGGTTTTGATAACAATACCGACCCAGACAATAATCAAACTCAACCAGGTGATCAACAATTTAATGATTGGACCGGTGAAGCGTGGACATGGACTGATTGGAATGGCGCGGTTTGGAAAGTTCAAGATCAAGAAATTGATGGTGTATGGACTTCTACAGAAACTGCTTATACCGATGACACTTTAGCTATTGCAACTGGTGATCAGCGTATTAATAAATCCACTTGGAGTGAAGATGGGTCTTCAACTTGGGAAACACAGGAAATTAGCACTGAAAAAGGCTTAAATTTCACCAGAGTTGAAACGTACAACGCAGACGGCACTTCGTCTACCACCACTACAGGTACTGGTGATCATATTGGTTGGATGTATTTGGGTGAGCTTTACACCGGATTAAATGTTACCGAAGATCGCAATGCTAACTGGGAAACAACCAGTGTTAGAGGTTCTGGTATTAATGCTGACGGCGATACTGTAGAGTTTGGTTATGAAGATGGTCAAATTACGATTGATGGCGACAATATTGGCCATCAAGACTATGGTGATGACGATAAATCAGGTGATAATTTTGAATTCACCTGGGATTATTATGATGACATGGGCATTAAATGGACAGTAACCGACTCACAAGATGGTGATTGGTGGCAGTCTAAAGAGGTTAGCGATAATGGTGATGTTCGTGTTAATAAGTCTAAGTGGAGCGAGCTTGGTGACGATGACAATGGCGACGGCACAATAGGTGCTGGCGATAACGGCGCGTACTCTAAATTTGTTTCCAAATATAAGTCAGCAGATGAGTCTATCAAATACAAGATGGTTGAAAAGTATTATGATAACTATCAAGGTATTAATGAGCAACGCTCAGTAATGGTGGTTGAAGGTACGACTGATATGCTGGGTTGGGATTACCTAGGTGATGTGTATTCAGACATTGACTTTAAGATTGTTCGTGATGGTAATTGGAACATTAAAAAGATTGTTTCTTCAGATGATGATAGTGTTAAAGCCTCAGCTAAAAATGTCGATGGTGATACTGTTTACTTCCATGAAAACAAAGGCGAAATCTTTATTACTACCGATGAAACATTAGTTGATAAAGGACGAAGCATCTACCAGATGAATGATGATTTCTTTGACTATGGTGATGGCGAAAATCATGATGAGTTTGAAATGGAAACTGGCAAGTGGGAGTTTGAGTATCAAAACCAACAAGGCCAAACTGTTAGTGTGGTGGATGAAAGCACCGCTACAGATATTATTACTATTACTGCAGACAGCTACAATGGTGGTTCTAACCCATTAGAAGTTGCTATTATTTTTGATTTGTCTGATGATAGCGTTAGTTCAATTGTTGGTGTGCCAGATGGTGTAACCGGCTTGGATAAGGCGAGTGTAGAATCTTGGTACCAGACAACCATCTTGAATTTTGAGCCTACTGGTGGTTGGGAGGCTGCAGATGCAGATGCTCAAGAGCAGCAATTTATTAATACAGCAGTCAGTGATTACTTTAGCAGTATTTCATTAACAACAACCAATTTAGTCACACAATTTGAGATTGATGATAAGTGGATAACCACAGAAACAACTAAAGATGGTAATGGTACTGTAGTTGGCATTATGGTTAGAGGTCGTGCTGAAAGTATTGGTACGGAAACCGAAAGAGAGGAACGTTACGAAACAGACAGCGATAGCACTGCGCAAGCTAAATTTGATGCTGGGACACCATCAAGCTGGGTTGAAAGGTCAAATTCATTTAAGGATAATGCAGATGGTGGCTACTCAATGATTCAGACTGTCACTTCATCTGACTCTGAAAACTTTGTTAGAACAGAAACTTATAATGAAGACGGCACAACTAAAATTACTAATATAGGTGATATTTGGTTTGATGGAATGCTTGTTAAGGGTGCAGAGATTACTGAGCAATTGGACCAAAATTGGCAGCATGTTGACTATTCAGGTACTTCAGAAATTCCAGCTGATTTTATGACCAACTTTAATGATATGGGTTTCGGCTTGTCAGACTTAGGTGCGACAGAAGAAAATACACAGGTGTTAATCAGTTTTGAGGGTATTGGAAATTATGGCCAGCCGCAACTTAAATTTACAATTTATGCAACTGCAGATATAAAGGGTCTTGGAGCTGCTCCGGGTGATATTCTTACTTGGCCTGTGGGTATGCCTGATGCAGGTCAAGAGATGATAATGACCAATTACACAGCAGAAGGCGATTCAACGCTAAATGAGTATGCTTTAGTGGATAGTGAGAGTTATTCAACCTCGCGTAAAGACTGGGTATGGGAGCAAGATAGCTTTAGTGTTGACACTTCTAATCCGAATGAAGTGGTTACTACCTTTAATGGTACGCAGTCAGATAATCCGCAACATACAATTACTATTGTGGAGACTAAAAAAATTAATGCTGATGGCAGTGTTAATTGGTTAGATCATCAAATTACAACATCAAAAGATGAAGACTACACGATTAACTTTAAGGTTATTGATAGGTTTAATCCTGATTATGACCGTCGAGAGGGTGTGGAGCTTGAGTTTGTTGGTAGTAAAGAATATATGGGTGAGTTGTACAGCAATGTTGATGTTGATAAGTTTATCGATATGCATACAGGTGATGTTTCAATTAATGGTGTTGCCAAGGCGTTAGACGGATCAGATGTTGAAATCTTTAAACCTGAAGGGCAGAGAAATCTGGAGATACTGAAAATTGGTCGTGATGGCAAGCAGCAGAAGATGGTTGAAGATGAGCCGAATACTGATGATGATTTTGATTTTTATCCTGAGCAAAGAGATGAGCTTTATCAATGGAACTATACAGACCACAACAACATTAATTGGACAGTAACCGACAAGTATGAAGCGAGTACAGGCACTTGGTCAAGTACAGAGACTAGTACTGCTGGTGAAAGATCGCATACGGACACTTGGACAGAGGCTGGCGGAACCTCTGTTTTCGTTGAAAAGCTAACTGGACAAGATACTTATACAGAGACTCGAACTTTTAGCTCCGACTATACTGATGGCATATTTAAAGACATTCAGTCAGTTGTTGCCACATCTGAATCTTCAGCAAGTGTAGTGACCACAGTTGCAAATTACACTGAAACCATGACTTTCAATGTCGACAACACTTCCGTAAGAAAAATTGATGGCACATTGTATGAATTTAATGGCGAGCAGTTTAAAGATATAGATGTTACCGAAACTAAAAATGCTAATTGGCAGACGACAGATTTGTCAGGTACAGCAACTAGAGTAAGTGATGATGCTTCTGTAGTTATTGGCTTTAATGGGGTGAA
>JACKQG010008018.1_pt1 | contig 10419 bp, 11 predicted proteins | sample 8237621 | NCBI WGS metagenome assembly JACKQG01 (sample SAMN15677084, study PRJNA649215) | marine metagenome | biome: marine; feature: Black Sea; material: saline water; isolation source: suspended particulate matter (SPM) from the Black Sea western gyre | collected 2013-06-09/2013-06-10 | depth...
AATAAATCATATACCCGCGAATCTACTTCCATTCTATGAAGGATTCTTAGCAGAGAAATACACTAACCCATCATCTGAGTAACAGTAGCGTCAATTTTCAACAAATTCTTACGTGCTTGTAAATCCTTAAAGGTGTAATCTAGCGAAACATGCATCACTTCATTGACAAGTTGTCTGACGATAGGAACTCCTTTTATCTTAATACTATTTATGAGTGCTTCGCACATTGGTAATGTCAAACCAAGTTTCCTAGAAAGGCCTGGCATCGAAATTCTGTCTTCTTCTGTGTAAATACCCAAGAATAGCTCTTGTTCACGCATTGAAAGTACGACATTATCAACATTATACATATAAGCATTAGGGTTCAATTGCATCTGCATTTCATCAATCTTCTCAGTTAATTTGTCAATCTTGACTTCCATTTGAGAAATAGTTTCGTAATTTGATTGTATCTCATTCGTGTTTTGATTTATAGAATCCAAATGAATATCAAGTTCATCTTTCACTGACTTGAAAATACCAGTGAGATTGCTTTTTAACACAGCTAATTCTTTGACGAAACAGCCTATCCTTTTAGTCATCAAATTAATTTTCTTGTTGCCTAAAATCGTTGATCACCCCAAAAAAAATGAGACCTAAACTCTTTAAATATATTACTATGTTTTCAATTCATATATTGCAGGCTTCAAATACTTGTATAGATTTATCCATACGTTTTATTTGCTCAAAATTTAAAAAGAAAAGCTTGTTTACAGAGTTATGACTAAAAAAGAACTCGCAATATCACTTTCAAAAATGGATGTGTTTGTCGACGCTAAAGCGTATCTAGAACAGTATCCTACTGATTCTGAGATAGCTGCAGATGTATTATGGTTCGCATACTTAAACAATGACATCGAAGATAAAGTGATCGCAGATTTTGGTGCAGGCACAGGAATTTTAGGCATTGGTTGTATGTTATTAGGTGCAAAAAAAGTTTATTTTATTGAGTCGGATTCTAAAGCTATTGACGTACTAAAAAAGAATTTAGAAAGAGTTAAAGGAGACTACAAAATAATAAATTCTGATATAGGTAATTTTGACAAAAAAGTTGATTTAATCGTCCAAAACCCTCCTTTTGGCACAAAAGAAAAACATACTGATGTGCGATTCTTAGAAAAAGCGATGCCACTAAGTAAAACTATCTATACTTTTCACAAAGCTGAGACAAAGGAGTTCATCAATCAATACATAGACAGGTCAAAGCATCACATGACTCACTATTTCGAATTTGACTTTCCAATCAAGAAAAGTATGAAACAGCACAGGAAGAAAGTCGAGAAGATTAGGGTCGGGTGCTGGCGACTATTTTTTAGTTAAATTTATACAACAAAAACAAAAGTTTTTGAACATAAAACTTATTCAAAAAACAATAAGTTTTATAAATAAATGCCATTTCACAGAAATCTATGGAACTAGAATTTGTCGAGAACACAAAATACAAAATTATCGTTAACATAAATGGCTCTAGCCACACATTCGCAAATGTTCTAAAGAAAGAATTGTGGAACGACAAAGATGTTAAGGTTGCAGCTTACAATGTAGAGCATCCATTGATTGGCATACCAAAGTTAATTGTTGAAACATACAATGGCAAGAAAGATGCAAAGAAAGCGGTTCTAGAAGCTGTTGAAAGGTTGAAAAAAGAGAATAAGACCTTTGTTACCAATTTTAAAGCTATGAAATAGTTTTTCTTAATGAATAAATTTATATAACTATAACCTAGTTCTTTTTGCATGGAAGATAAAGATAAACAATTACTTCTAGAACTTGCTAAAGAAGCCATCGTGACAAGGTTCAAAAATGAAGAGCCTGATATAAACGATGTATTGCATCTTGATAAGATACAAGGGGCTTTTGTCACATTACATAAGAACAAGCAACTAAGAGGCTGTATTGGCTTCCCTGAAGGCGTTATGCCCCTATATAAAACCATTATAGAAGCGGCAAGAAGCGCTGCGTTTGGTGATCCTAGATTTCCTGTTGTAACAAAGGACGAGATGAGAAACATCCATATAGAAATTTCAGTTCTTACAGTTCCAAAACTCATAGAAGTTAATGACTCAGAAGATTATAATCGCGAGATAAAAATTGGCAAAGATGGTTTAATCATTCGAAGTAATGGACGCTCAGGACTACTTCTACCACAAGTCGCGACTGAAAATCATTTTACGGTTGGACAATTCCTTAACTGTTTATGTCAAAAAGCAGGCTTGTCTTTTAGCGCGTGGGAAAATCTTGACAATCACATCTACAAGTTTCAAGCAGAGATATTCTCGGAATAAGTCGTTCTTCAGAGATAACTTTTTTAAATAACTAATTAATCCTTGGACCAATGAAAAATTTCAAGAAGGTTTTGTTGCAAAGCAAAAAGGAAATCGATAAAGAGATTAAGACCTTCTTTGATGAAAAAACAAAGGATGAGTCATTAAGCCCAGAGATGGTTGAGAACATCAAAAGATTGGAAAAATTTGTTCTAAACGGTGGAAAAAGATTTAGGCCAGTTACTTTATTGCTCGCTTACAAAGGCTGTTATGGCACTAAGAATATTTTAAGAGAAGCAATTTCTGTAGAGTTATTTCACAATGCTACATTGGTAGAAGACGATTTTATGGATGAAGATGAAAACCGAAGAGGTAAGCCAACCATTTACAAAATTTTGAAAGATGAATTCCTTGATAAATTTGGTGAGAAAAAGTATAAGGGTTCTTTGTACAATCGCGAATCATCAAGGTTTGCAGTTTCAAACAGTATTCTTCTAGGGAATGTCTTATATGCACTTGGTGCTGAGTGCTTATCAACTTCAAAACTTGATCATTACAAGATAAGAGAAGCATTGAGCATCTACAATGATGCATTCATAAAAGTCAATGATGGACAATTATTAGACGTTGAATTAGAGAAGATCAGGGCTAATGAGCAGGATTATATTGAAATGGCTGAAAAGAAAACAGCTTGTCTAGTTGCAGCTGCCTTTGACATTGGCGCAGTTTTAGCTGGTGCCGATAGAAAACAAAGAAATATGTTACACAAGTTCGCAATGCTCACAACTGTTGCGTTTCAGATTCAGGATGATTTATTAGATATTAACCCTGACGCCAACAAAGGGCATGAGTTAGGATCAGATATAAAAACAGGTAAAAATACTTTGCTTACAATCAAAACTTTAGAACTAGGCACAAAAAAAGAGAAGAGAGCATTAGAAAAGGCTTATGGTAAAGCAAGAATCAGTGACGATAAACTCAATAAAGCTATTCAAGCAATGCACACTTCTGGGGCAGTTGATTATTGTAAGAACTTAGCTAAAAAGAAAGTAAAGTTAGGAAAGCAGTGGTTAACAAAAGCACATATTGATAAACAAAGCGAAGGTTTCTTTCAGGCTTTGGCAGAGTACTTAATAAATAGAGATATTTAATTATTCTTAAAGGAATAAATATCGCAGAAATCTTTATAAATAAACAGCCTCGAAATTATAAAATGGAAAAGCAGGAGTTTATAGACCTATTAAGAAAAAAAATTCTCATTCTAGATGGTGCAATGGGAACTATGTTGCAAAAATATGGATTTACAACTGGTTGCCCTGATGAATTAAATGTTACAGAGTCAGAAACACTGAAAAAAATACATCAAGAATATAGGGATGCTGGTTCAGATATTATAATCACGAGTACGTTCGGAGCAAATAGACTTAAACTGAAGAAGTATGGTTTAGAAACAGAAGTTAAAAAACTCAACGAAGCAGCTGTAAAAAATGTGAGGGAAGCATGTCCTAATTGCATTGTTGCAGGAGGTATTGGGCCTCTTGGAGAATTCGTTGCACCAGTTGGTACTCTCGAATTTGAAGAAGTATATGAAATCTTCAAAGAACAAGTCGATGCTTTGCATGAAGCTGATATTCTAATTATAGAAACAATTTCTGATATTAAAATTTTGAAAGCCGTTCTTCTGGCAGCACAATCATTCAATGGTCCCGTCATAGCATCTATGACCATTCAGGATGGAAGAACTACTACTGGAACAGACATCGAGACATTTGTTACTATTGCTGATTGTATGGGTGCAGATGTGATTAGTGCTAATTGTTCTGATGGACCAGAAGGAATGCTTGAAACTGCAAAAGAAATGATTAAGCATACAAATAAACCTATTTGCTTGGAACCAAACGCTGGTTTACCAAGACTTGTTGGAAAAGAAACTGTTTGGGATTACCCAATTGCGCAGTTCGCGAAAAACGCAGAAAAATTTGCAGAGTTGGGCGCAAATATTATTGGTGGTTGTTGTGGCACAAATCCTGATTTCATCAAAGCAGTTGCAGAAAAAGTCAAAGGCAAATCACCTATTAATAGACATGTACAAGAAAAAACTAAATTATGTTCAAGAACAAAAACACTGACAATTGAACCAATGTTAATAGTTGGTGAAAGAATTAATCCAACAAACAAAAAAAAATTTACTGAAGAGATTAAACTAGGACAAACCAATTATGTCAGAGAGATGGCTTTAGCACAGGAAAAGGAAGGTGCTAGTTTATTGGATATAAATGTTGGTGTGCCTGGTATTAAAGAAAAAGACTCAATTGTCAAAGCAATTAGACAAGTGCAGAACGTTGTTTCAACGCCGATTGTAATCGATACGTCTGATATTGTAGCGTTGGAAGCTGCATTATTTGAATGCGATGGCAAACCACTTATTAACTCTGTTAATGGTAGTAACAAGAGCTTGCAAGAAATCTTGCCTTTAGCTAAGAAGTTTGGTGCTGCAGTGATTGGTTTATGTGTTGATGACGAGGGCGTTCCAAAAACAATTGAGAAACGTTTAGAAATTGCAAACAGGATTATTACACAAGCCGAAAAAGTTGGTCTTAGAAGAGAAGATGTAATCATTGACGCAGTTGTTCTTACAATGGCTGTGAAAGAAGAAAACAAAAATATAATTTTAGATTCATTAAAAGAGCTTAAGAAACTTGGTTATCGTACAATTCTTGGTGTGAGTAATATTTCACATGGATTGCCAAATAGAAGTGAGATTAACTCAAAGTTTTTGACAGAAGCAAAGAATTTAGGTTTAGATTTAGCAATTATCAATCCTTTGGATAATGTGTTTCAGAAGGATACTCATATAAGAATTGATTTGAAGCAGGAGAAGGTTTCTTACAAGGATATGCCTGTTAAAGAACAACTATACAAAGCAATTCTGTTAGGTGATAAGGAGAATATTGTTTTTATAATCAATAAAGGTTTAAAGATAATGACTGCTTTGGAAGTAAATAATATTCTCATTGATGCAATGCAAGAAGTAGGGGATAAATTTGGAAAGAAAGAGTATTTTTTACCTCAAGTTTTGGCGTCTGCAAAAACTATGAAAAATGCTTTTGAAAGATTAAAGCCAGAAATCAAGAAGGAAGGCGGTAATGAGAAAGGAGTTGTTTTGTTTGCAACTGTTGAACATGACATTCATGACATTGGTAAAAATATTATCATCGCTTTGCTTGAAAGTCATAATTACAAAATCATAGATTTGGGTGCAAATATCAAAACTGAAACCATTGTTGATGAGGTAATAAAACAGAAACCCAATATTGTTGCTTTGTCGGCCTTAATGACCACTACAGTCATTGAAATGGAAGAAGTTATAAAGGAACTCAGACAGAAACATATTGACATTCCAGTCATTGTTGGTGGCGCAGTTGTAACCGATGATTATGCAAATCAAATCAAGGCTGCTTATGGTCAAGATGCTTTGCAAGCAGTCAAAAAAATTAATGAATTAATAGTTGGTATCAATGGAAAAAATAACTGATGTTTTAAAGAAAAAAGGATTCACCATTTCAGTTGAACTAGTTCCACCTAGGAATGGTATTCATCAAGAAAAAATTCTTTCTGATCTTGAAAAAGTCAAGGACAAAATTGATTTTATCAGTGTTACAAAAGGCGCTGGCGGCAGTATGAGAGGCGGGACTATACCTTTAACTTATTTTTCAAAAGAAATAGGTTTAAATCCTGTTGCACATTTTGTTTGTCGTGAACGAACTAAGTACGAGCTTGAGAACGAGTTGATGGATTTACATTATTTTGGAATTAAAAATATTCTAGCACTTCGAGGCGACGCTCCTGCAGATCATAAAGAAGAGGTTTGGGATGGAGATTATATTTACGCGTACCTTCTGGCAAAACAGATTAGTAATATGAATTATGGAAAATATCTTCCAATGACTAACTCTACTGATGAATACCGTGATGGTTTTAAGACTGATTTTTGCATCGTTGTTGCTGGACACCCAGAAGATCCAATTGAAGAAGAAGCTAGACATATGAAATGTAAAGTTGATGCAGGCGCAGATGCAATCATTACACAGATGATTTTCTCTTTTGAAGAATACAAAGAGTATGTTGATGGTTTGAAAGCTGCTAGTATTAATTTGCCAGTCATCGCAGGCATCCGTCCTTTTATGAGTTTTAAACAATTAGAATCCGCTGAAAACTTTTTCAAAATAAAAATTTGTGATGAGTTGAAAAACGGTTTGAAGAATGCTGGCACTAAAGAAGCAGAGTTTGATTTTGGTGTGAATTACGCAGCTGATATGATTAAAAAAATACAAGAATATGGTGGCGCAGGAGTTCACTTATTTGTTCTAAACGATTTTGATTTAGTTGCAGAAGTTATAAAACGTGTTTAGTTCTTTTTTTCAAATACCATTCTAGAATAAACAATCCTCCAGTAACTATGACGGGAACTCCTATTATCAAGAACGCAATCGGATTTGCATTAGCTATTACCATATAAAATGCTCCTAAAGCCAAGTAGATAATACCTCCGATTAAGTTCCATTTCCAAGCAATCACTAGAGCGATTATTAGTAAATATGTCGGAATAAGATGGATTAAGAAACCTGCAAATGTTATCCATGTAAACCCATCAATAAAAGTATCAAACGCAAATAGTGATATGAAGACAGCAAATATTATTCCAAGAATCCTTGGGATCCAGAACAAAATTTTATTATTCATAAATTACCTTCCAAAGCGTCTTTCTCTTTGAACATAGTTGTCTATTGCTTGTACAAAATCTTCTTTTTCAAATTCAGGCCAAGTTTTTTCAAAGAATAAGTATTCTGAATAGTTTGATTGCCATATTAAGAAGTTTGATGTTCTGTGAGCGCCACCTGTTCTTATGATTAGATCTGGTTCTCCAGGTGTGTATAAATAGTTTTGAAATATTTCTTCATTTACTTTACGTGCGTCAACTTTCCCATCTTTGATGTCTATGTTTAGTTTCATAATTGCATCAATGATTTCTTCTCGTCCTCCATACGCAATCGCAAAGTTTAGTATGAATCCGTCATGATCCTTTGTTTTGTCCATTATTCTATCTAGAACTTCTCTTAAGTCTGCTGGTAATAAATGAATTCTTCCAATAATATTAACTCTTACATGTTCACTATAAACTCTAGGATCTTGTTCTAATTTTAAGAATTCTTTTTTGAATAATGCCATTAAGAAACCAAATTCTTTCTTTGGTCTATCAAGGTTTTGCATTGATAAAGCATACAACGTTAACTCTTTTATTCCTAGTTCGATAGCCCAATCTATCATATTCTCTACCTTTACTGCACCCCATTCATGCCCTTTCCATGGTTTGAGCATTAGTTTCTTTGCAAATCGCCTATTACCATCGAGAATAATCCCTATATGCTTTGGCACTGCACTATCCACTGGTTTCATGATGTGTTTAAAAAAAGAAGGAATATTTAAATATTTTCCTAAACACGCAGTATTATGGATGATTTTATGAATATGGAACTGGAAGAGGAAAAAAAGAGGAAAAGAGGTCCTTTAATTGCTATCGCAGCAGTTTTTCTCATATTACTACTAATTTTGATGATTGTGCCTCAATACGGCGTTAAAATTGATCCAAGACCTGAAAGAATTCCTTCCTTTGAAGAAGTATTTGTATTTGAAAAGAATCTATCAACAGAAGTTCGAACCTTACAATCAAGAGAAGATTTCTTAAATTTCGTTGTTCCTGAAAATCCTGTTGTTAAAACGACAGCTAATAGAATTGTATCTATGAGTTGTTTGGGAGAAAAAGTTTGTCATGCAAAAGCAATCTATTATTTTGTAAGAGATAATTTTGAGTACATATCTGATCCTGTAAACTTTGAATATGTTGAAATGCCACAAGACTTCATGATTTCTGGTGGTGGTGATTGTGAGTCAGGTACTTTGTTAATGGCTAATTTGATGGAAGCTGTTGGGATTAATAGCGAGCTAGTTTTCATTCCAGGTCATGCTTATCTTAGAATTTGGGTTCCTGAGGCTTTGAACAAGTATAAGAATAAAGGTTGGATATATTTGGATTGGACTTGTAAGAATTGTGAGTTTGGAGAAATACCTTATCAAAATCAGGATTTGCAGAAAACGTTTCTAGACGTTAGTTAGCTCTACAATCAAAACAGAGTTTTACTCCAGCGTCTTCTTGTAAGTCGTAGGTAAAATTTCCACAGCTTTCACATACACCCTCTTCTCTATGTTCAGATTTAGTAGGTTTGAGCATTTCTTCCCTGAGCTCAATTTTTTCAACTAATAAATCAAATAGTTGTGGCTCAATCTTAAGAATATCTTTCATGGTTAGAAAACCAATTATTTTCCCATTTTCTTCAACAGGCAATCTTCTGATGTCACTATTACGCATCTCCATCATTGCTTCGTAAATATCCCTGCCAGGCTCAATGGTTATAAGGTTTTTCTCCATTATATCTGCTGCAATCATATCATTAGGATTTTTTCCTTTGGCAAGAATTTTTTCAACAAAGTCTTTCTCTGTTAATATTCCTAGAACTTGGTTTTCATCTTTGACAAGCAAGCTACCAACCTTATATTTTCTCATCAGTTTCGCACATTCAGTGACACTACAGTCTGAACTGATTGAAACTGGTTTGTTAGTCATAGCGTCCGCAACTTTTATACCGGTCTTCATATTTACCCCTCGTCTATAAAAAAGTAAAGAAATACTCTTTAAAAAGTTATTGAAAATAAAATTAAATTAGTAATTAATTAAAACCTCAACGTCTCTGCCAAAGATATCTTTTAAGTTCTCAAAGATTGGTTCTTTGATGAATACTTTTGCAGGTATTTCAACAGCCGTCAAGCCTTTTTCTAGTTCTTCCAAAGAAGACTTCTTGATGCCACTTAATGAGCCATCAAGGTTGATGGTCGCAACAGAAACTGTCTTATCTTCATTATCAATGTCATGGATTATAAAGGCTTTTTTGCCTAGCAAGATTATTTCTCCGAATTTCTTACCATGTTTGACTCTAATCTTTGTTTTTTCCAGCTCTCTTCCTCTTTTTCGCTGGATATATTCAACTAGGAACTTGATTAGTTCACGAGCACTCTTGTTAAGCTTTGTTACGTCATGTTTGAGAAGTTTCTTTGCATCATAATCCTTCTTTGCTTTGACAACTTGTTTTAGGATTCTTAGATATTTCTCAGGCATTAAACCTTTATGGATTACTTCTGCTTCGAATATGTTTATAATATCAGAATCTTTAACTTTCTCAACTCCTTCCAATCTCAAGATATCTCTAATAATTGTTAGAACACTTTCATAGTTGTGAACTACAGTTTCTTCTTCTTTGACTTTTTCGATTTGCTTGAATAATTTGTTGAGTCGTTTCATATATTTTTCAGCGCCTGTGAGTAATTCATCTATTAAAGCGCCTGAAACTTCCTTTCTAGTTCCATGCTCCAAATCTTTTCTTACATCTATAATTTTTTGTAATATATCTACATAGCTTTTTTCTAACAACTTTTCTTTCTTTACAAATACATCCATTAATACCTCAGGTGTTTCCTTTGGTGTTGGTGGTGCAATTCCGAATAACATAATCGCTGCTTGCGAAGGCGTCAATGTAGCGTAGAACAAATCTTCCATTCCGATGTCTCTAAGTTTAAATTTTATTCTTTGGATCATCTGATCGCCCGTGCTTTTGAACATATCAATAGCTTCAGGACTTGGTTTTACTCTTCCCATTTGAAGTAATTGCTTCCAAGGCATGAAAATACCTCTGTCGTAGAAAGGCACACCATCTCTTAGGAAGGTGAATATGATTGGATTTGCTTCCTTGATGTTTTCCCAGAAATCTGTTAGGATGTATACTTGTATGTTAATCTTGTTTTCGATGCCAGTCATTTTTCCAGCATCAAGTCCCATACCTATAATTATTGCTCTTAGTTTGTCTTTTAACTCTGCACGAGTCATTTTTTTAACATCTGTATCATCAATTACTATGAATACATCAATATCAGATTGTGGTGTTGCTCTGCCTTGAACAAGTGAACCTGCTAAAACATATGAGACGATGTATTTTTCGAATTTTTT
>JACKQG010008019.1_pt1 | contig 10419 bp, 7 predicted proteins | sample 8237621 | NCBI WGS metagenome assembly JACKQG01 (sample SAMN15677084, study PRJNA649215) | marine metagenome | biome: marine; feature: Black Sea; material: saline water; isolation source: suspended particulate matter (SPM) from the Black Sea western gyre | collected 2013-06-09/2013-06-10 | depth...
GCCCACGGGACGGTGCAGACGCCGGTCTTTATGCCGGTGGGCACCCGCGGCTGCGTCAAGGGAATTACACCTGCTCAGCTTCGGACAACCGGTGCAGAGATCGTCTTGGCCAATACCTATCACATGTTGCTGCGTCCGGGAACCGAGGTGGTCGAAGCACTGGGTGACTTGCACGGTTTGATGAGTTGGAACGGGCCGATCCTGACCGACAGCGGCGGGTATCAGGTCTTTTCGCTCAGTACCCTGAATCGTATCGGTGAAGACGGCGTTGAGTTTGCCAGCCATATTGACGGCGCGAAGGTTTATCTCGATGCAACCGTTGCCACGCAAACACAGAACCGGCTGGGTGCGGATATCATCATGTGTTTTGATGAGTGTACACCGTGGCCGTGCCCGCAGGAGCACTTGAAAAAAGCGGTCGAGCGAACGATTCGATGGGCAAAGCAATGCAAAGACGCCCACGCCAATGAAAAACAGCTTTTGTTCGGCATTGTTCAGGGCGGTGTTGACTTGGAACTGCGAAGTGCCTGTGCAGGTGAATTGATACCGATGGATTTTGACGGCTATGCGATTGGCGGCCTCAGTGTTGGTGAAGGTCACGACCACATGATCCGGACCGTTGAGCATACGGCGGCCCTGCTGCCGGAAGAAAAGGCACGCTATTTGATGGGCGTCGGCATGCCGATTGATATTGTTCAGTCCGTGCGGCACGGCATTGATATGTTCGATTGTGTGCTGCCGAGCCGGAACGGACGAAACGCTTTTGCGTTTACCGATGACGGACCCTTGCGGTTGCGGAACAGTCAGTATATCTCGGATACCGATCCGATCGAGGCGGACTGCCCGTGTTACGCCTGTCAGAACTTTGGAAAAGGAACGATCCGGCATTTCTTTAATGTCGGCGAAATGATGGGACCGATCCTTGTATCGATCCATAATTTAACATACTATCAACGATTGATAAAAACGATCCGGACCCGGATCGAAGAGAATACATTCGCCCTGTGGGCCGATGAATTTTGTACCAAACATAAAGAAGAAGATTAACGTTTAGAATAAAGGATTAGCAGAATGAATCATATTTGGATGTTAGCAGCAGCGGATAATGACGGACAGAATATTGAAGGCACCGAAATCGGCATGGTGGACGAAGCCTCTCAAGACGTCCAGGAAGTTACACAGCAGAACGGTAGCAATGGGGCGCCTGTTGAAGAGGTTGTCCCGTTGACCCCAATGCAGCAAATGATGAAGTTCGCGCCGTTCATTCTTATTTTCATTGTCATGTATCTGCTCATGTTCCGCGGGCCGAAGAAAAAACAGCAGGAACACCAGAAGATGGTTTCCTCGCTGGCCAAGAATGACCGCGTCCGAACGATCGGCGGAATTTTCGGAACGGTTCTGGACGTAAGGGACAATGAAGTCGTCCTGAAGGTCGATGAATCAACCAACACCAAGATGCGTGTCAGTCCTTCGGCCATCGCCACGGTTCTGAAAGACGGCAAAGACGAGTAAGAAGATATCTGGAAAACGAACAAGAAACTGGAACTTTAAATTAATTCAGGAACTGGCTATGGATAAGAATCTTATCTGGAAAACAATATTAATCGTCGTTTTAGTATTATGGGCCGCCTGGGGGCTCTATCCCCCGCAGGAAAAGCTCAAACAAGGTCTGGACCTGGCAGGCGGCACCAGCCTGGTTTACGAGATCGATACAAGTGACCTTGGAAAAGGCGAGCAGAAAGATCTGGCACAGAATATGATTCCGATCCTGCTGAAGCGTATTGACCCGACACATGTTGCCAATATTGTCATGCGGCCGCAGGGAGATACGCGTATTGAAATTCAGCTTCCGGTCGCCAGCCAGGAAACGAAGACCAAGCGTCAAGCTTACGAAAATACGCTTATCAAGCTGGAAGAGGACAACACGAATTTGCTGAAAATCCGCCTGGCCCTGATACAGGGGTCTGACCGGCAAGCCGAAGTTTTCGCCGAATTTGCAAAGGGCGATCCGGCACGAGAGAAAATCCTCAATACGCTGGCGGAGGTTTACACGCTTCGAAAAGAAAAACAGACGCAGCGTGACCTGCTGTCGGCCGAAATGGGTTCGATCGCGGCAAACCTCGAAGAGGCCGGATTGACATTTGACACCCTTGAAAGCAGAATCCCGAGCTGGGCCAAGCTGCAACAGGACCAACGAGACGAGTCCATCAAAACATTTGTTCAAAGTGCCATACAGGACGAAGCGGCCAATGGCGACAAACTGACCGACAAGCAGACAAATGCAATAGCGTTGATCGATCAGTACCTTGAGTTTTATGATAAACGAACCCCTGTTCTGTATGAACTAACCCAACCGGTCTTTGGGCTGAACGACCGCTGGGTCGCCGCACAAAATGAGCTCAAGAAGCTCAATTTAAATGTTGACCTGCTGCGGGAAATCCTGCAACTGCGGGCTGACTCCCAGGACCGCAGCGACAAGCTCGAAGCCTTGATGACGGCTTTCGATGATCGCAAAGTCAAGATCGAGGCCGTCATTTCAGCCTATGATGAATATAGCAAGGTCAGCGGACAACTCGATGACCCGGAAGACCTCAAACGGATGCTCAAGGGGTCAGGTGTATTGGAGTTCCGCCTGTTGCCGACCAGCGCTGACGGGAAAAATACCGCCGCGGAATTGAAGGCTCGTGTTTCCGAACTCGAGGAAAAAGGACCTAAACTGGCTTCTAACAATAAGTTTGTCTGGTGTGAAATCGAAGACATCGACAATTTTCCGAAATCCTTCCAGTCTGTCGGCGAACCGGCCATCGGTCAGTTCGGCGAAAAATTCTATGTCCTGTGCAGCAATCAAGTCCAAAATAACGAGGCCCTGCTGCAGGACGGCGAAAAGAAATGGAAGCTCAACAAGGCCTATCCGGCCTCGGATCAGCAAGGACGCCGTGCGATTGGTTTTACTTTTGACGATGTCGCGGCAACTCGTTTCTTCCGCATCACAAGCGAAAATCCCGGACGCCCCCTGTGCATTCTGCTGGACAACCAGAGCATCTCGGCCCCCACGATTGGTGATAAACCGATTCGTTCACAGGGCATTATTACCGGTTCGTTCACGCAGACGGAAGTCGGCGATATGATCAACAAACTGAATGCCGGTTCCTTTCCGGCACGGCTTTCAGAGATCCCCATCTCCGAAAAGAGCATCAGTGCTACCATCGGTACGGATAACCGTGACCAGGGCATTAAAGCCGGCCTGATCGGATTGGCAGCCGTAGCCGTGTTCATGCTGATCTACTACATGCTCAGTGGAGCCATTGCCGACATTGCCCTGATGCTGAACATCCTTTTTGTGCTGGGCATCATGGCGCTACTGAATGCAACCTTTACCCTGCCCGGTATCGCCGGTCTGATCCTGACCATCGGCATGAGCGTGGATGCTAACGTGTTGATCTTTGAACGTATCCGTGAAGAACAGAATCGCGGCTCCTCCATTAAAGCAGCAATCGTCAACGGTTACCAACGTGCGTTCCGAACGATTTTCGACGCCAATCTGACAACCTTTGGCGTAGCGGCAATTCTTTATATGGCCGCCTCTGAAGAGATCAAGGGTTTTGCGATCGTACTCATGCTCGGTATTATCTCAAGCATGTTTACCGCCCTGTTTGTCACACGCGTGATCTATGACTGGCTAACCGGCAGCCGGATGATTACCAACCGCCTGGCGATGCTGGGGATGATGCAGCATGTCAACATCAATTGGATGGGCATGCGGCCGCTGTTTTTGGCAATCTCTTCGGTGATGGTTATCGGCGGACTATCCGTGTTCTTTACGCATGATAAAATGGCTCATACCAGCAAATATGATATTGAATTTATCGGCGGTACCAGTGTGGAAATTGAATTGAAAGAAGGCACCGGGTTTGACCGTGCCATGGTTGAAGAACGCATTAATCAGCATCTGAATACACCGGCCAAGGTGTATGAAGTTGGCGAAACCGGCCACCAATTCGAGATCAGTACCACCGAAACCAATAAGACCACCGCAACGATAACTCCGGCAGAAGGCCAAGCCCTAACGGACGAAAGCCTCATCGAGACCATCGAGCAAAAAACGGCGGAAATGGGACGTACCCTTGCAAATCTGAAAGCGACACCATTGAAAGACGGAACCTTTGAAGTGTCCACCAGCCGGGTAAACGCCTCGTTGGTTGAAAACATCCTCACCAAAGCACTGGGCGAGACCGCAACCGTCAGCGACCTGGCGGTTCAGGAAGTGGTCAGCGATGCGGTCCGGACCGCCTTTAAGGATTACCTGGTCGTACGGGAAAACCTGGGGCTGGAAATTCCCGATGTACAAAAAATTGAGATCGGTTCCGAAGACGCAACGCTTTTGGCGGATTTCCTCGGCGGCATCAAGCTGTCCTGCACCTTAAAAACACCGACAACGGCCGCCGAACTGAAAGCCCGGATCAGCAATATCCGCTTTAAACCGGACATGCAGGATCTGACCTGGTACTCCTACAGGCTGCTTAAAAACGATCTGACCGAACCTGAAGAAAATGAGACGCTCACAAGCTTTATCTATGTCAGCCTTCACCCTGAAGCGGGGTACAGGAGTCTTGAAGAAAACGAATGGGACCGGTTTGTTGAGAATGAAAAGATGACTATTGCAGGAGCCGCCTCGCTGGAAACGACGCTTTCCCGAGTCACACAGATCGATCCGTCGATCGGCTCGCAGTCCAAACAGCGGGCGGGGGTCGCCATCGTGCTGTCACTGCTGGCCATTGTTGGTTATATCTGGATTCGTTTCGGTACCGCCCGCTATGGATTCGCAGCCATCGCCGCGCTGGTCCATGACGTCAGCATCACACTTGGAGTGGTCACCGCCTGTGCGTTTATCTCAAACACAAGCATCGGCAAGGCCCTGTTGATCACGGATTTCAAGATCAACCTGGAAATGGTCGCCGCGTTCCTGACGATCATTGGTTACTCGCTCAATGACACCATCGTCGTCTTTGACCGAATTCGTGAAAACCGCGGTAAGTTGAGTATCCTGACGCCCGATATGATTTCTACCAGTGTCAACCAGACGCTGTCACGTACGCTGTTGACGTCTTTCACGACCTTTATGGTTGTTCTGATCATGTATATCTGGGGCGGCGCCGGATTGCGTGGTTTTACCTTCGCGATGCTGGTCGGTATTATTGTCGGTACCTATTCATCAATCGCCATCGCTGCTCCGATTCTGTTGATCGGCTCTAAAAAAAGCAGTAAAAAGTAAAAAAGTTGTCACTCAAAAACAAAAGGCCGGGACTGAAATAAACAGCCCCGGCCTTTTTTATTGTAAACTTCAAATTGTAAATTGTAGATTACAAGTCAATATCAGATTTACAATTATTGATCAACGGTAAATATAATAGAACGCTCAGTATTTGCGACTTTAGCAAAAAAACACCGAAGATCCTCAAAGTAGCTCCACGTATATTCAAAATCTTCCTCATTCAGCGGACCGTCATAGTCCGTCAGATCAATCCAGAGAAATTTCTTCTTCATCCCAAAATATTTATTTCGAAAAGTGCTCTTAGCAATATCATTAATAGCCCTTTCAACTTTCTGTACCTGCCCAGATGATATGTAGGTAATAATATAATCATCTGAAGTATATAAACTCTTGCCTCCTAGTATGCACTTCTCATAAATATCACTCCCTTTGACATTTAAGGTTCCATCTGTCAGACACCGATGAATTGCATTCCAAGCTTTGTCCATTTGTACCAGCCACTCTTCATCCCAGCTCTCTTCAACCTCACCCTGTATGTAATCTAACAATTCCTTATTTGTAGTCAGGGTAAGTAACTTGCTTTCCTGCTCCTTTGTCAAAGCAAAATGAACTCCTCGACACGCCATTAATTTCCTCCATTATTGTCAAATCCATAAAATCCGTATTTATCTGCGTCAATCTGTGTCAAAAAACAATATCAAATTTACACTCTACAATTTACAATTATTTATCCTCATCCATGCCAAATGCGTCCATCCACAGGTCCGCTTCGTGCTCGGTAACACCATTTCGCTTTTGAGAGGGTTCGGGAGCGGGCCGATTGGCTTGCTTTTCAAGCTGCTGACACATAAAAGCCCAGAAGGGTTCGGCACGAACCGCTGTGGCTTTTCGTTTTTTCGCAGCTCTGCGGAGACGATTATCACTGCTGACCACAACCAGGCTTTTCGGCGCTGAGTTATCAAGAATTTTTTGTTCGATGATATCGTCCGCCTCGCGGTTTTCGCCGGAGAAATAAACTTCAACGCCGTGAATTCCCCCCAACTCCCGCTTGTCCGGCGGGCCAATGCCGTCAAAGACAATATGCCCGCGGTCACGAACACAATGAAGGAAATCGGAAATGATCCGGCACATCTGAACATCGGTCAGCATCGCAAACTCTTCATACCGTTGAACAGCGCGAAGCAGATTGTACCCGTCAATCAAATACGGCATGGTCAAACCTCGGCTTGGTAACGAACTTCTCCCGCAACCAGGGTATAAAGGACTTTCCCCTTAACCTTCCAACCATGATAAGGACAGTTTCGGCTTTTCGAGAAGAATTTTCCGGTATCGACCGTCCATTCGGCTTGCGGGTCGATGATCGTAATATCCGCCCGGTCACCGGCCCCAAGTCGGCCTTTTTCAACCTTCAGGATGTCGGCGGGCCGATACGTCAGCATCGCCAGCATTTCGGACCAGTCAACAATCCCCGGTTCGATCAGTGCTTTCATATACAGCGGCAGCGCACATTCAAGGCTGGCAATTCCGCACGGTGCGGCCAAAAATTCCAGTTCCTTTTCACTTTGAAGATGTGGAGCATGATCGGTGGCCAGCGCATCCACAAGCCCCTCTTTGACCGCCTGTTTCAGTGCTTCGATATCTTTTTTTCCTCGCAGCGGAGGGTTGACTTTATAATTGGTATCATAATCGGCAATTGCCTCTTCGGTCAGCAGCAGATGGTGAGGTGTTACCTCACAGGTTACGTTAATGCCCTGCTCTTTGGCCTGCCGAATGATCTCGACGGAACCAGCCGTTGAAATATGCTGAACATGATAGCGGGCTCCGGTCTTTTTGGCTAATTGAATATCCCGCCACAGCATCATTTCCTCTGCCAGGGGATCCATCCCAGGTAAACCGAGGACGGTCGAATTATAACCGGCATTCATCGCACCGTTTTTGGCCAGCAAATAATCCTGACAATGCTGAGAAATGACGCGGTCAAACATCGAGGAGTATTTCATCGCACGCAGCATCACCGCAACATCCTGAACACCGCCGCCATCGTCGGTAAAACCGATCGCACCGGCTTGAGCCATGAGGCCCATTTCCGACAACTCCTCACCCACCCGATTTTTGGTAATTGCGCCCATCACATAAACAAATGTCTTGCGTGCCTGACGCCCCATGCGGTGTATGTACTCAACACCGGTGGCTTCATCGATCGGCGGATTAGTATTAGGCATACAGACAACCGACGTAAAACCGCCCGCCACTGCAGCAGCCGATCCGGAAGCGATCGTTTCCTCTTCTTCGTCACCCGGTTCACGAAAATGAACATGCAGGTCGATCAGGCCCGGTGCAATAATTTTTCCGGTAGCATCGATCTGAAAATCACAGGCATCGTCAATCTTACCGATTTTTTGGACCTGATAGTCATCCACCAATACATCAGCAATCTGGTCAATCCCGTTTGCCGGGTCGATCAGACGCCCGTTTTTGATTAAAATTCGTTGTGACTTTGTCTTCATGATATTATTTTTCTTTTGATTCCCGCGTAGCGGCCTGATTCACCAGGAACAGCACCGCCATTCGCACCGCCAGACCGTTGGCCACCTGTTTTAAAATAACACTATTCGGCCCATCGGCCACTTCGGATTCTATTTCTAAACCGCGGTTGATCGGTCCGGGATGCATGACGGTAATATCCGCTTTCGCCCGTTTCATCCGTTCTACTGTCAGCCCATAGAAGTGTGAATATTCGCGTACGGACGGGAAAGGATTGCCGCCCATGCGTTCAAACTGAATCCGCAGCATGTTGATCACATCCAGTTCCTCGATCACGGCATCTAGGCTGTGAGAAACCTTGACGGGCAAATCATGCACGCGAGCCGGCATCAGGGTTGGCGGTCCAATCAGGGTAACCTCGGCGCCGAGTTTTGTCATCGCGTAAATATCGCTCCGCGCAACACGTGAATGAGCAATGTCTCCGACGATCCCGATCTTCAGCCCTTCGAGAGAACCACGCTCCTGCCGGATCGTATAGACATCCAGCAGGGCCTGAGTCGGATGTTCGTGGAAACCATCGCCCGCGTTAACCACGCAGGCGTTAATCGAACGTGTCAGCAGTTTGGGTGCCCCTCCGGCATTGTGACGAATAACGACGATGTCGATCCCCATGGCCTCGAGATTCCGGGCTGTATCGATCAGCGTTTCGCCTTTGCTGACAGAGCTGGACTTTTTGGTGAATTCGATCACATCGGCACTCAGACGGTTGGCAGCCAAAGTGAAGCTGTTACGAGTTCGCGTGCTGTCTTCAAAAAACATATTCACCACCACCTTGCCTCGCAGCGGCGGCGCTTTCTTGATCGAACGCGTACTGATCTGCTCAAACCCTTCGGCCGTATCCAGAATGAACTCTATTTCCTGCCGGCTCAAATCACTAATTCCGATCAGGTGTTTACGCGTCCACTGAAATTTATTCGATTTTGCACTCATCATTCTACGATCACTCGATCTTCCTGATCCGTTTCGATAAAGTGAACACAGACCGACTTGTCTGCGTCCACAACCGTTTGGAGGCCGATATAATCGGCACTGATCGGATATTCATGCTGTCCGCGATCCACCATGACCGCCAGCCGAACGGCACTCGGCCGGCCCATATCGGTCAAAGCGTCCATCGCCGCCCGGACACTTCGGCCGGTATGCAGCACATCATCAACCAGCAGGATCAGCTTGCCCGAGACATCAAATTCGATCTCGGTACTGCGAACCATCGGCTGGGTGTCTTTGGGTTCGTTCAGGTCATCACGATAAAGGGTAATATCAAGCGTGCCGCGAAGAATCTGGCCGGAAAAATAATCGCTCAGCTGTTGGCCCAGACGCTGAGCAAGAATTTCGCCCCGGCTGCGAATACCAATGATGGCGATCTCTGAATCGGCTGGAATATCGGACTTGATTCGATTAACGAGGTCATCAATCGAGGCAGCTATCTGATCGGCGTTGAGTAATATTTCCATAGCTTCTTTATCTTGTTTCGAGCTTTTACTTAACTTTTTTGGTTAGTTAAAGGCTATTTTATGCCGAAACTACTGTATGGCCAGAGTATAACAGGCCTGCCGGACCAAAGCAAGTATTATCGTATCAAGAAAAAGCTGTTTTGAAAATGCCCATATTCGAATGATTTTGTTGAAAAAGAGACGTGTTTTATGATAGTATCATACTGGGTTTAAATTTATACGGAGAGTGATTGGTTTCCAGTCCAAAGACAACTAGTTACCGAGCCCATCGGGTGTCATTAAGCCTGTTGCTTTTGCTGGCCGGTTTATCGGTACAGGCATGGGCCGATCTGCCGCTGGAACCGGCGTCGCTGGACCACGCCGGCATACGAAATCTGACTCAACAGGACCCCAACCTGACCGGTCAGGATGTTCTGATTGCAGCTGTCTGCCGAAGCATGACCTACATCAATGACAGGCCGCTGAATGACTATCGTTTTAATATGGAACATGAATGTCTATATCGTTCAGACGTGGTATTCGCCGACAAAACGGATGGACAATTCGGCATCTCATCCCACGCGACCGCTATTGCAGGTATCCTACTTGGACAGGACAATGAAGCACTGCACCCAGCAGTCGGACAGTTTCAATACCGCGGAGTCTGTCCTGAAGCCTCAGTTGATGTGTATGAATTCTGGCGATTTATGACCATGAATCTTTTCGATAAACAGCCGTTCGAGGCCGATATCATTTCGCTCAGTCTTGGAGAAACATTTGAAAACTGGTGGACCCGCGGACTGGAAAATCTCGCCGGCGAAAAAAATATAATCATCATCGCCAGTATCGGCAATGGAACCGATGCCTATAATATGCTGTATCCGGGTGCGGGTGCCAATTGTATTGGTGTGGGCGTTATCGATGCAGCCGTCGATGAAAACGGCCTTGTCAGCCTGCGTGAATTTTCGAGCCCCAAAGAGCAAACTTCCAGTATCGGCCCGACAAGCGACCTGCGATGCAAGCCGGATATCGTCGCACCGGGAACGGCTCTGGTTCCGGCCCATGATAACGGAAGCGATTATACCCTGCAGACAAACTGGTCCTCGCTGTCGGCCCCCGTGGTCAGCGGTACAACCGCCCTCCTGTTGCAGAAGGCTTATTCTGACCCAA
>JACKQG010008021.1_pt1 | contig 10418 bp, 12 predicted proteins | sample 8237621 | NCBI WGS metagenome assembly JACKQG01 (sample SAMN15677084, study PRJNA649215) | marine metagenome | biome: marine; feature: Black Sea; material: saline water; isolation source: suspended particulate matter (SPM) from the Black Sea western gyre | collected 2013-06-09/2013-06-10 | depth...
AATCTTAGGCTGACTTGCGTCCGTCCCTTGGGTTGCGTGGTTGGCGTTGCCTGACTGGTCATACCATTTGGAGACGAAGCCGTCAACGCCCTGCCCTGTGAAAAGTTCTGGCGAGCCGTTGACTGTGCCTGTTACTTCATCACCGTAAATCAGTCCTAATGCGTGACGGTTTCCTGTAAGGAAAGAGGTGTCGCCCCATATAGAATTGGTCTGAGAAATACTACCAGTTACCGCTACGGTAGTTTGTGGAACATCGTCGAGATGGACTGTAAGATTTCCAGAGACCTTTTGTAGTCTGATTTTAACTAACGAAGAAAAGTAAGTTGTGCCGATACTCTGAAAAACAGGTGTTCCGCTACAGTGATAAACGGCTATTAGTCCATTTGTTGTTAATGATACACCTAAAAAATCAGATGCCGAAGTCCCCTGAGAAAAGGCATACAGGAAAGTGGCAGGTGCAGAGGCGTTGGCGACATACCAAGTGAACTCAAAGTCGAAATCACCCGTTGCTGGCAATAATGGAGAGCCGTAGTCAATCGACGTATCTGTGCCATTAAAGTAGGGCAATTGATTAATAAAACTACTTACTGGAGCTAAGACCCAAGCCTCAAGCGTCCCATCACTAACTTCCTCAGCCGTAAAGGATTCCTCTGCGTCATCAATAGACCGCCTTACGTCCACTACGTTCCCTGTGTAGGTCGTGCTAAGGTTACGCAAGCTATACGCAGCAGCAGGGGTTCCAATGCTTGTCCCTCCCTCTGGAACTGGTATGCGTCCCTCGGATGTCTCCACGCCGATGTCCAAAGGTGGAACAGTCTGGGAGTTCACCCAGTTTACCATCTCCCCTAGTTCAATCTGCTCTGCCGTGAAGTCCTTCTCGTCATTGTCGCTTGCTCTACGCACACGAACAACTGAATCCCCGTTACCATTCAAGGCCCGGAGACTATATGCAGCAGCAGCCCCTCCATATTCAGCGAGGAGACGATCCCCCAACCTGTCGGTCAAGGGCTGGCGATCCATAGAACCCTTCAGGGAGAGATGCATATTAAATCTTGTGGAGTGCTACTAGGCCTGCGGAAAGTGTTACTGATGTAAACTTACCATAGATTACTGTTCCTGCTGAGAAGCTTGTCTGGAGCTTGGCAATGTTACCAATGGACTCACCAGCAACTGCGCTGATGGTTGCGTCCTTGAGGAACTGTATAGCACCAAAGTTACCAGCAGTTGCACCAGCAGCAGCATCAATAATAATCGACCCAACGGACGAGAACTCTAAAGCATTATTTCGTGATTTTGACATAATTTTATTTTACCTTGCTTGTCTATTAATATAAGTTGAGAAACGCTTGAGGGCAGTGTTGTTGTTCATCATGTTGTCCACCTTCTCAAGCTCCATGGCTATGTAGCTTTGTGCTACCTGCTCCTCGGTCAAAGCCTTATCATGCTGCCCATCCATCCGAAGGAAGTCGGCATATGTGGCGTGTGCCATAAATGCAAACCATTCACCAGGGATGTTTGTGCTGCTTGCTGTAAACTGTCCCAACTCCTTCTTGTATGTAACAAAGGCAGAGCTGGCATCAGCCGTAGTTAGGTTGAGGATGTGTGCGCCATTGCTGTCTACGTAGAAGTCAAACTCCAATGCAGACTGGCGAAGAAATGGCTGAGTCCTGTGAATGCGAACAAACTCATATATTGTATTCTCCCCTGCCTCAGCATAGGGAATTGTGGAAGCTGGGCTGGAGCTAATAGCTCGCTCTTCCCCAACTACCAAGTAACGCGGCCAGCTTTGGCTCATGTTATACGCTTCGCTTGCCCGACGGTTTACGAAGCTAAGGATTGATGTTTGCTCTTCAGTGGTAAAACTACCAGCTCCAGATAGGGAGCGTATTAGAGTCAACAAATCACTGTATGTGCGTTCTTGCATTAAAGTTTATTGGGTGCCAATTCTGGCATCTTCTTTTGGAAGTATTTAATAAATTGTTTGCTGTGAACTTCTTTGTGTCCGTATTTCTGTGTCAAACGGAAGAAGTCACGAGCTGGCATACTGGCCACTGGACGGCCAAGGATGGGGTGTTCTTTACCCCGAAATTGTTTAGCTTCTTGTGAAACTGCTTTAATTCGATCCTTCTCCTGCTCCCGTTCCATCTTGAAGCCAGTTTGGATCTCTTTCATGAATGCTCGGTCAATCTCTCCGTCCGAGTATCGTGGTAGCTTTGTAATAATTTCCATAAAAGAAAGGTTGGGGAGGAGCCACACTCAGCAGCTCCCCCCAACCAGATCAATTAACTCAGGTTACGTCTTGGATGAGACCGTGCGCTTGTGGGTGATAAACACCAAGCGTAAGGGCGCAGTCAACATAACCGCGCTCACCACCACCTTGGTTGGGCAGACGAGTGCTACCAAGGGCGATGAGTTCGTGGATGCCAGCATACTCAGGGTTGATAAGGTAACCGCTAGAGTTGCTTGTGTTACCACCGAAGTTAGGCATGCAAGATGGGTTACCGTTCACGATGGAAACCATTCCATGATCGGACTCATACATGTCTACGCGAAGGGTGATTTGACCCGAACCGCCATCGAAGTTTACGTTACGAACGCTGTTGTCGCTGGAACCAGAGGTGCGAGCGAAGTCAGCAATTACGCGACGAAGACCAGTGTCAGCAATCAGCATGAGGTCATTGGTAGAACCAGTTTGCTCAAAGATGCTTGTGATGATGTCGTTGAGGGCTTCTTCACCGAACTCAGTTGTTCCAGCTTCAGTAGCAGTGTAGATGCTTGCAGCAGGTGTGCGGAAGCCAGCAGGAACGTCCGAAGGGCCAGCAGAGTCAAGCCAGTCACCAAGACCACGCAGAGCGTAGGCAGTGGACGAACCATCTTCTACTGCACGATCATTAGCAGAAGCAAGAGTTGCTTCGATGTCGCGCTTAAGTTCACGGATGCTCTTAGCTTCGGCTTGTGCAATCTTGGCAGGGCCAACACTGTCAACAGCTTCTTGCAGGTCAGAAACCTGGAAGTCGCGACGGAACTTTTGAACGTAGTTGCCCAGACGAGCGCGACCAGCGAACTTGTCAGTGAATGTGCTGACGTCAACACCTTCGCGGATACCTGTAGTTACAGGATCAGCAAGGCTGTCAACAGTCCACTCAACGAAAGTTGCGTTGGCTTTTTGCTTGTTAAGCGAGGAAAGGATCGGAGTTTCTTCAGGAGCGAGGATGGACAAAACATCTGTCAAGTCCTCACGATTGGAAACAGCCGAACCCGTATTAGTGGTATCATATGTATTTGAGAATGCCATTGTATTATTGGGTTATCGATTTTGCATTTGTAAGGTTCTGAGAGTTACGAAATCACTCTTGTTGCCTGATGTGCTGAATCGTTGCTTAATGTCCTTTAACTTCTTGACCTGTGGACTAGCCTTGCGCTCGGCTTGTGCTCCAACTCCCGTAGGTTGCTTTGGAGGGTTGAGGCGTGCGCTCTTGGCTGGCTCTTTGATTTCTCTACGACCATAGATACTGTTAGCAGCGTGAGCCATAATGTAAGGGAGTTGTGCCGACAAGTCTGGCGGCAGGGCTTCTTCTAGCTTAGAGAAGCGCGGGTCTCCTATCATGGCCTCGTATTGCTTACGAGTGTCATTGTCTTCACCTTGCATCCAGCTAAGTTCCTCAGTTGCTTTTGCAGTAAAAGCTTCTTTGAGTTGCTTGCCTTGTTGCTTGGATTGAAGGGTCTTGAGTTGTGCAGGGAGGAACTTGTCGCGGCTCTTACGTGCATTGAGCAAGCTCTTACGCACATCTGCCTTGGTCAGTTCCTGACCTTCCACTTCCGTGACGACATCTTCTGGGCCATACCCGTCAGCATTAAACAGGACATCTTCAGCCCATTCAATGATACCATTTACTTCGTCCGCTTTAGCTTGAATACCTTCCAAGGAATCAATGTTTCCATATGGGTTATTCTTTACCTCTTGCGTCCCTTTCAGTGGGTTATTGTCGGCTTCTGCTAGGCTGGCTCGTAGTTTGGCTAACTCCTCCTCAGCAGCTTTACGCTGTGCAGTGAGTTTACCAAAGCGTTCGACAGCTTTGCTTCCTAGTTTTTTGCCTAGTTCGCGTAAGTCCGATTCGGACATTTCGTCAAGGTCAATCTGTGAAAGAACATCTTCGGAGGATTCTGATTCTTCTGTCTCTTCCGCAGAACTCTCATCTACGTCTTCAACAACTTCTTCAACTTCTTCCTCTGATTCAACTGATGGTTCTTCGGGGGAGACTTCCTCTGGGGAAACTTCCTCGGGGGCTTCTTGAGAAGAACCACCTAAGCGTCGAGCGGCTAACTCGGACACTGATATATTTGCTGCCACCGAACTTGGTTCCGACTCGGCGTTATCGGTTGAGTGATTATCTGTCATGTTATTTGTCCATCCGTATACGCTGGATGATTGCGATAAATTTATAATAACATACTAAACAAGTGATTCTTGGTGGCGCATACGCAACGCCTCCCAATTAACCATCTTGAGGATGTCGTCATAAGCTACGATGCGGCCAGCTAGTTGCTGTATATGCTCTGTGCTAGCGGCTCCTATATCACCAATTGCTTCTTCCCGTGCAGCCTCGATGGACTGAATGAAGCGTGCAAATGTCTCGTGATTGCTAAGGGCTTTAATGTCGTCTTCCATGTCTTACTGCTGTATGTTTTGAGTTTGAACTTCGCCCATTTGTGCGGGGGCTGTGCCTACACGACCAATCTGTGCGTTCTGTGCTTGCTGTAGCTGGAACGTGTATTGGCCTGCATACTTCTGTAAACGTCCAGCAAAGGCTTCATCACCCTGTGCGCGTTGTGCTACGTCTGGCTGGCTAGCGTATTGCTGGATGACCTGTAAGGCTACCTGAGCACCATTAGGACGTGCTGGCATCTCAATACCTGCAAAGATCTTAGCTAGATCGTCCGTTACTTGCTTGACCACTTGCTCTTGAGCTTGGTCTCCAGGCTGCATAACTGCGTCCGCAAGAACAGGATCAATGCTAGCAGCAGCGATTTCAAGGAGGCGGTCAATGCTGATACGCCCGTTTCTATCCAACTGCGTAAGCGAGACAAGCTGGTTAAGCTTCTTTTCTTGAGAATCTGGGTCAGTGTTAAGAACGTCATAGCTAATTAGGATGTCAAAGTTTTCGTCTGGGTTGCCCTTATCAAACTGTTGTGGGTCTGGGCTTCCCGTGACACGGAAGAAAATACTGTCTGGCCCAAAACGCTGGAAGCACCGATAAGCCAAACGTAGAACCTCAGCGCAATGCTCAAGGAACTTGTCTACGAGGAATTGCCTGCGTAGTTGGCTCATCGGGTCGTCCATGTCCAAACCAACCATTGCATCAGCCTGACGCTCCATGGTTTGCTCCATCTCAACAGAGCCACCGTTGTAGGCAGGGGTTGGGCCAAACTCAAACTCACCTTTACGGCGATACGGAATCATCCGACCAGGCCCCCAGTCCTTTGGACTATTGCCCACTGGGTGCATAATCGGAGGAAGGGTGGCAATGCTGTTACGATCAATGCGTGAATCACGCTCAATCTTAACTTGGTGCTGTATGCCACGTAGAATGTCTGGGATGGTCTGCGCGTCATAGAGACGCTTGGAGTCCTCAGAGAGCTTAGTTACAACTACTGGGTAGTCTTCGTAACCGTTCATCAACTCAAACTTAGCGTAGGATGGAATGCCTAAACCATCATCTCCGTCGAAGTCTTTGTGTATTACGGTCTCATAAATGCCCTCAGAGCCGTCCTCTGGATCAATGAGGCGTTGGTATACATGGACAAGTTCAATTAGCTCATTGGCCTCGTAAGCGTTGTCTGTGAGGCTTGTAGAGCGACGACCCTCTTGCTCACGCTCAATGCTATCAATGTTGACTCCACGATACTTATCAATGACGTGGTCAACAAAGTCAGAGTCCCATCCATCAGTTACAATCTTGTTCTCTAGCTCCTGCGCTGTGTAGTATGTGCGCCAGAAGCAGTAGGGGGCACGCTGTGGGTCTGTGACATAGGGAGGGAACATGAAGTCCCCATCGGGGGCTAAGGTCTTAACCTCAGGGGCATCCACTTGACGGCGGACAACTGGTAGTTCTGCTGCACCACTCTTTCTTAATTCTTTGATTGCACGCTTGGCCTTCTTGGTTGTAACGCCGTCAAATGTAGCCCGAAGTAATTCAACTAGCTCATCATCATTGTCGCCATTCAAGACCATCTCCGCAAGTTCTGGAGACATCTGGGCAATTTGATTTAGGTCTAGTTTTTGTAGGAAGCGTCGATCTTCTCGATGCCAGCCTACGTAAGTAATGAGGATGCCGCGTTCTAGGAAGTAGTTAGCCCCTAGCTCCATCTCACGAGCAAAGCGTGGAATGTAGCCCGAAGATACCATCCACTTCATAAAGTTAGAAACCACCTTAGAGCGAGCAATGTCGCCTGCCTCTACTGGGAAGGCTCGGACGTTGGCACGCTTCATCGAAGAAATAAACAAAGAAACCAACTTGGTGACACGTTCATCAATAACATGACTCTCCATGTCGGCTGCTCCTTCCCACGGGAATGCGTCGGCACCATGCTTACGCAGGTCACGGCTCTTCCCAGGCCACCAGTTACGTCGGTCATCGTAGGATGTGCGGCACAGATCAAAGTAAGCCTCTAGCTCTACAACTGTTTGGTCGTAGGCATATCGCAAAGACTTGACGTTTGGTTTCTTGCTTACGTATGTAAGCTCCTCAAAGTTAGAATCGTCAGGCATATTAAATATTTAGTGTAACATATAATGCAACTATCGTTTTACCCATGAGTAGGTTGGGCTGTCTCCATCCCAGTTTTCCTCGAAATATATGACCTTACCCAATAGTTTTCCAATCATGCGCTTATTGATTTTTACAGGAACTTTACAGCTTCTGTCTCGGTGGTGAACCATGACGTAATGCTTGTTCGGACACTCAGATAAAACCTTGCCACGATAAACCTTACCACAGTCTTCCAGTGGCATAGCTATCATATCATCCAATAGGTCTTGCCCTCGCTCATCCACCCACGTGTTACGACCTCGACCAGACAGCATGTCTTCCTCAAAGTTGTTGACGGCTAAATCATAAAGTTCCTCAAATGATTTGCCGTAGTCCTCAGCCAGTTGTGTTAATTTTCTCTTTGCCATATTAGTATCCTCCTTTATTTCTCATCGTTGTTTGAAAGCTAGCGTCAGACACGAAGTCTGGGCCATATCCATCATTGTGTGTTGCTAAATATCTAATAACGTCCACGAAGTCCTTCAGTGGCTCGTCTGCCTTACCCTTATGTCCCCAGTTGATTAGGGAGTGGATAAGGTTGCCGCAAGAGCTGTGAATGTGTAGGATGGGGCGGTTAGCCTCATCTACGGGCAGGTTCTTGTTATACTTCATCCATGCGTCCAAAGCATTAATGCCTGTGTCGATGTCGGTGCCATTGGAGGGGACAAAGAACATTCCTTTGTCCGCAAAGCTCTCGAACAAGTCAGCATTGTCCTCATTCTCTCTGGCGAAGTATCTGGAGTCTCCTATACGCTCAAAGACCTGAACCCCCATCTCCTTCTCAATCATTGTAAACTCGTCCACGTAGGACTGTATGTCGTAGCCTAGCTTCTTAGACGCAGGGCCAAACTTCCACTTCGGATCTCCGAACACTGCCCACTCTCCGTAGCTGTCACGGTCTGGCCACTCCTTCAGTATGGTTACATACCCCTTCTTATCCACAGCAGCCCAGATGGCTACATAGTTCCTAGCTCCAGCAGGGTCAACCACCTGGTAGACCGTATGCGTCTCCTTGGTAATGGTAGGGAGTTTATCAATGCAATGCACAGATGTGCTAAAGTCTGGGAACAGTGTATTCATTGACTTCACTGGAATGCCGTAGGCACGAGTCATAATAACTTCCCTAGAGTCGTTCTTCAGTTCCTTCGCTATCCGTTCATATCCACCGAACGGGTTCAGGATAGAGTGGAAGTAGATAATACCAGCCTCCTTGTTCGGACTGTATTGAACAAATGGAACTTCCTCCCCTCCTAGTAGGTCAGCCTGCCTAGTCTCCAGTGTCTCTGCATTCTTCAGGAACTCTGCCACGAAGGGTGTGTAACCATCAATCGGTGTGAAGGTCAGAAGCATCTTAGAGTTACGTGTAGCTAGACGGAAACGGAACGTCTCAACCAAGTCACCATCCTCCAAATACTCGTCCAACCATACACCTATGTTCACCCAGTTTGGTGTAAGAGAACCAGTCTCATAACCCTCAAACTTAGTTCGATTACTAATGAACTGAGAGTAGGTGTGGAAGTATATCGCAGAACCATTAGGCAGGATTAATGAGTCACCAGTAAATCCATTCTTAGCCGTATAGTTTAAATACTCAACCTGCCCCTTCTGCTTCTGCTTAAACTCTGGCGGTAGGTAGCGGAAAATGGCTTTCTGCTGAATACGCACAGAGGCATCATGGTCTTGGGCAAAGCATACAATCTCAGCGTTCGGATTAGCTATGGCAGCCCTGACCACACTCCTAGCCCCATACTCAGTCTTAGACGATCTGTTACCACCACTAGCAAACAACGTGTCATACTTAGCTAATAGTTCGTCAGCCTTCTCCCAATGTGGCAGAGGAAAGCCATGATTCAACGGGTCAGTATTGGACAGAGATATAGCATCCTCTCTAGCCTTCCATACATCGTGGACAGCCTGCGCCCCCTTCTCCGCAAGTAGCTTCTGTAGCTGCCCCCTGGTTGGAACCTTGAGGATTGGATGCTTTGACCAGTTAGCCATTATATATCCGTAACTTCCTCATGTATTTGCGTTTTTTACTCATACGTCCACAACTTCCTCTACGTCCGCTTCGGGCAATGAGTTAATCAAATCCTGAGCCTCCTCTGGTGTCGTTATATGCTTAACCTCAATACGCTGAACATTGTTACCAGTTACGTTGCTGAACGTCCTGTAAAGCTTCTCCTGAGCCAAGGCTAGGTTGGTTAGGTCTTTGGTCTCGGCTGCATCAATCTTCGCTTGTGCGGCCTCTGAGCCGTCTAGAAACGTGGCTGCAATCTTATCACCAATCATACTGATGTCTTCAATCGTGTTGGCTAAACTCATAGCACGCTCACGCATAAACAACTTACACTCGTCAGAGGTCTTAACCAAACCATTGATCCTACGTGAAGCATCGTTGTGCAGGTTAAACTTCTCCCTAACCTCAAACACCCCAGCCCCATGTAGGAACATAGTTGCAGCATTCAGCCACCTCTCTGGGTCTTTGTTTACAATGGCATGGGGAGCCATACGTTCCTGCTCCTCCAGCAATATCTTGCCCAGAGCATTGTGCATTAAAGCTAATTGTTCTTTATTATCATCACTCATAGAACTTCCTGGTAATTATCATCGTCGTCTTCTGGCCAGTCTAGCCAGTCGTCACCACCACAATCGCTCTCCATCTCCTCGACGGCAGCTACAAATAAAGCCTTCCCTACAAACCGATCCCTATAGTCATAGAATAACTCACCATCCTCAGTCACTACACAGAAAGCAAAGTTACCAAAAAACTCCCCTAGAATGTCCCTAGCCTTATCAATAGCTTCCAGTTCTTGTTCGTCCATCCTTCGACACAAGCATACTTTTAGAATTTTGTCAAGCTTCCTTTCGCAACTCATGCCCAAGCCAGCTTCTAAACGTCTTCGTATTCATTGGCAACCGACTCTCATTACAAGACTTAGTGAACTCAATAGCACTCTTAAAAGCCTTATCAACCCCTGCCTCTACCAAAAGCTTACGAGCCTCCTCCGTGCATATGAAGTCCTCCTCATCAAAGCTCCTAGGGAAGCTATGGCTTAACACCTCCTGAGCCTCCTCCACCGTTAAGAGCGGAGGGTTGTAACAAAGACTATATCGTATCCTGCCATCAGCCAGCCTCTTCCTAGTCAAATACTTAAACTCTATCAACTCACGCATAGCAGCCTGCACAGCCTGATGCCCCTCCTTCATACTAACCGCTATACGCTTCGCAGAGAAGTCCCAATACTTAGGACGACTATTCATATAAGACCAAACCACCTTAGCCTTACAGCTAATCCTGCTATCCCTCATCACACTAGCAGGGAGACAGAAAGCATCAAACTCCTCCTCGTCCGCATTCCACTTCCACTCAGTCTTATCTAATATAGAGATACTCTTCATATCCATAGACTGTTTCAGAACTTACACATTATGTCAAGCCTTAACATACTTTTGCGTCTATGGCTCCATAATACAAAAGCCTTAACATGATTTTGCGTCCATTAAGTATATACACTTTGTCTTACCAAGATCTCCACAAAAAAGGCCAATACAGGAATATTTTTTTAGAGGGGGGTTTTATATATATATACACACGACCGCCCACGGATC
>JACKQG010008022.1_pt1 | contig 10418 bp, 9 predicted proteins | sample 8237621 | NCBI WGS metagenome assembly JACKQG01 (sample SAMN15677084, study PRJNA649215) | marine metagenome | biome: marine; feature: Black Sea; material: saline water; isolation source: suspended particulate matter (SPM) from the Black Sea western gyre | collected 2013-06-09/2013-06-10 | depth...
TCAAAGTTCAAGGTGGAAGGATGAGGGGCGAGGGACGAGGTTATCCAGTTATCTAGTTGTCTAGAATCCCAGGTCTTTCGTCAGATCATTGGCTCTAATCTCATCCTTTGTTCGTTGAGAAAGCTGGATAGAATCTACTGTTTTCACAAAGCGAGCTGAGAAGAGTCCAATACCATTATCGATATTGGAGTAGGCAGGTTTCTCCTGAACAATTGAGTTTGAGGGTTGGGAAACCTCAATGTAGGTTTGCAGGTCTTCTGCCGCGACGATAAAATAATACCTTAATATTCTTGCCACACGGTCAACATCCGGATCAACAGGGATTTTTGCATGAAGGAGGCTGTAAAAACCATCATTGTCATAGGATTCAACAATCTCCTCTCCACCCAGATCATTTTTGGAAATCTTTCTCGAAACAATCTCCCAGTCTACATACTTTTCAACACTCTGGGAAGGATTCTGTTTTGAGGTCTCAAGATAATAGAATCGAACGATCACCTGATAGAGCCGTCCACCTTCAGCTGAAACCCACTCCACTTTACTGATTTTTCCCGGATCGAATGAGATCGCTTGATAATTGAATGGCCTTTCGACGGTGAAATCCCTAACCAGCGCGGTCTCTGACAGGATCTCTTTCTGGGTTTGAGGGTTTCGTATGATTAGTTTATAATGATAGATTGGATCCAGGCTGGAATCATTGGTATAGGTCATTTGATTGGGAAAGTAAAACTGCCCGCTATCCTTGTTGTGAATAGTTGTTGTATCAAACCGGTATACAGCAACCTGATTCGTACTATTCCATGCCTCAAGGGAAACCTCCATCTTGTATGGGTAATTGCTGGAATCAGGTATCTGGGCATATTGCAATGCGTTCCCTGGTCCAAGGAATGCTTTTGTGACTTTTATATAATGTATTGAATCCAACTGGTTTAATATGCCATAAACAATGGTAACATCTTTCCATTCAGTATTCAATTCTATCTCTTTCTTACAGGAATGAAAAATTGTTGTGGTTGCAAGTAGCAAGATCAAGATTTTCAGTGATCGCATCAGTAAACATTTAGATAAGTATGCAAAATTAAACAATTTTCAATAAAATCGTAGCTTTGTAAATTAAACTGATCGATATGCCAGCTCCATTTTCATTTCGTAATGTACAGAAGGTGACTACCCATGTGCTTCTTGAGATGAAGCTCAAAGAGGTAAAGATCGCCATGTTGACTGCCTACGACTACTCTTTCGCCAGGATTCTGGAGGATACAGGTATTGATGTAATCCTGGTTGGAGATTCAGCCTCCAACGTAATGGCTGGTCATACTTCCACGCTACCGATCACACTGAATGAGATGATCTATCATGCCTCTTCCGTTGTGAGAGCAGTGAAGCGAGCCCTGGTTGTGGTGGATCTCCCTTTTGGCACGTATCAGGGAAACTCAAAAGAGGCTTTGAGCTCAGCTGTTCGGATCATGAAGGAGTCGGGTGCCGATGCAGTAAAACTGGAGGGAGGGAAAGAGGTCGTTGAGTCGATTGACCGGATTTTAACGGCCGGGATTCCTGTGATGGGACATCTGGGTTTGACGCCTCAGTCTATCCATAAGTTTGGCACCTATGTGGTACGTGCGACCACCGAAGACGAAGCAGCCAAATTACTGAAGGATGCTAAGCTCCTTGACAATGCCGGCTGTTTTGGGATCGTTCTTGAAAAAATTCCGGCTAAACTTGGGGGACAGGTTGCCAAAGAGGTGAAGATCCCTGTAATCGGTATCGGAGCCGGTCCGGAAGTCGACGGCCAGGTATTGGTATTGCATGATATGCTGGGCATTACTCAGGAGTTCTCACCCCGTTTCCTGCGTCGTTATCATAATCTCTCAGAAGAGGTAAAAGGAGCTATCAACACCTATATTAATGACGTGAAAAACCTCGATTTTCCGAATGAGCGGGAACAATACTGATGAGGCCGGAGTTGATTTTGTATGAAGACAATCATTTACTGGTTTACAACAAACAGCCGGGAGATATTGTTCAGGGAGATAAAACAGGAGACGTTCCCCTTAACGAACAACTCAAGAACTACCTGAAGGAAAAATTCAATAAACCCGGGAATGTATTTCTGGGTGTCGTTCACCGGATCGACAGGCCTGTCAGTGGGGCAGTAATATTCGCGAGAACATCCAAATCATTAACACGGCTGAACCAGCTATTGAAAAAGGGTGAGATCCGAAAATCATATTGGGCAATCGTTCAACATCCACCTCCCGCACAGCGAGATCACCTGATTCATTTCCTGGTCAGGAATGAGAAACAAAATAAAAGCTACGCACATATCAAACCGGTCGGTAATTCACAAAAAGCCGAACTGATATATGAGATGAAATCCGCTAGTGACAGGTATTATCTGCTGGAGATCAACCTGCTGACAGGTCGTCATCATCAAATCCGCTCACAACTGGCTTTTATAGGCAGTCCCATAAAGGGAGATCTTAAATATGGATCATCACGGTCGAATTCCAATGCTTCGATACATCTGCATGCACGCAGCACCGAGTTCATTCATCCTGTTCGGAATGAGCCTCTCAGGATCGTGGCGGATCCACCCACCGATCCTCTTTGGGATCATTTTTGCAACGAACCAGAATCTTAGCAGATGAATCCATGGAGCCTTATTTGCTAACAATACAACCAGTGCCCGTTATTCCGTTTCAGCCAGCGTGGATATTTTGGGTATACCTCGTGATGTTCCTTATTCTGGCATGGGTTCAGGTCTTCTTCTTCAAGCGGTTTCAACTGGTGATCAAAGCCAACTTCAACACTAGATGCTTGCATCAGCTTATCCGGGATGGAGACCTCTTTAAGGAACGAATCTCGATTGCTCTGAGCGTGCTCTATGTGATGTCGATCGCAATGGTTATTTTTCAGGTGCTGAAACTCTTGCTTCATCAATCCACTTTTATCATTCCGGATTTCCAGCTTTTCCTGCTCCTATGCCTGGCAGTAGTGGGTTTTTGGGCACTAAAGCTGTTGATGATGAATTTTCTGACTATCATTTTCAAAACAGAACAAACAAATAACGAATACAAACTGAACATCCTCACTACGATCAGCTTTCTTGGATTTCTACTCCTCCCGATACTTGTTTTCGCTGTTTACCTAAGATCATCCTGGCTCATTTATTTCTGTCTGGGCATCATCATTGTTGCCTCTCTCTTCAGGTTGGTCAAAGGATTCATCATAGGAATATCACTGACCAAATTTTCCCCTTTCTTTTTATTTGTGTATCTTTGCACCCTTGAAATTCTACCACTACTCGTTGTTGCCAAGTTGATTCTGATGTACTATTAATACTATGGTGAAAGGAACTGATAGTTGAACCCCAAAACAAGTGCACATTGAAGATCAAGAAAATTCTGATTAGCCAACCTGAGCCATCCGATATCGAGAAATCTCCATACGGAGAACTTGCCAAGAAGTTCAACCTAAAGCTCGACTTCCGGAAGTTCATCAAGATAGATGGAATTCCAGCCAAAGAGTTCCGGAAAGACCGTATCAACCTGCTTGAATATTCCGCTGTCATCTTTACATCGCGAAATGCTGTTGATCACTATTTCCGGATTGCCAAAGAGATGCGCTGTGAGATCCCTGATTCCATGAAATACATCTGTGTCTCGGAATCGACAGCTTATTACCTTCAGAAATACATACAATACAGAAAAAGAAAGATCTTTCATAGTAAAGAGAGTTTCGACGTTCTGACCGAGTTGATCAAGAAACACAAAAGTGAGAAATTTGTTCTTCCCTGCTCTGACATTCACAAGATGGAGATCCCAAACATCCTGAGTTCCTTAAAGGTAGCCTATAAGAAGGCAATCATCTACCGAACTCTGGCCAGTGATCTCTCAGATGTGAATATCTGCAACTATGATCTGGTGGTCTTTTTCAGTCCTTCCGGCATCAAGTCGCTTTTCAAAAACTTTCCTGAATTCAAACAAAACAACTGCGCCATTGGTGTATTCGGCTCTTCAACCACCAAGGCTGCTCAAGATGCAGGACTGGAGCTGACTATCCAGGCCCCGACTAGTACTGCGCCCTCCATGACGATGGCGATTGAAGAGTACATCGTCAAAGAGGGGAAAAAGAAGTAACGGATCATTCCGGGTCTTCAAGATTTGCATGAGCCAGTCATTTACCAGGCATGAGCGGTTAACAGAGAGAAAGTTGATTCATCAACTTTTCAAAGAGGGATCCACCAAATCGGTCCCTTCGATACGTTTACGCTGGCTCTTTCAGGAATTAAACACTCCCTGTCCTGTACAGATACTCTTCAGTGTTCCCAAAGCAATCATTCCTAAAGCAAGCGAGAGAAATCTTCTGAAACGCCGAATGAGAGAGGTCTACCGCAAACATAAATTCATCCTGTACGATTCCCTGGAATCATCGGGCAGGAATATGATCCTTGCTATCACCTATTCCAGCCGTGAGATCCTCTCAACGAAAGAGATCCAAGAGAAAATAATCGTAATATTACAACGTTTAAAGAGAGAGAATGAGAAAGCTTCTAAGTAGTTTTTTCATTTTACTGATTCGCATTTACCAGGGCGCAATCTCTCCATACCTGATGCCTGCATGCAGATTTACCCCTTCCTGTTCAGCATTTGGGGTGCAAGCCATTCATAGACATGGACCTTTCAGGGGAGGATGGTTGACCCTTAAACGGATCATACGATGTCATCCCTGGGGAGGGAGTGGATATGATCCTGTTCCAGGATCTAATGAAGAATGAGAAATAAAGAATGAGGAATGAAGAATTATGAAGAAAAATAGCAACTATATGAGAACAGGTCTGTTAAGCCTAGCCCTATTGATATTTACTGCTTACAATGTTGGAGTATATGCTCAGTCACCTCAGGACCAGACGTTCGATATTCTTAAGAATCTGGATATCTATACAGATGTAGTAAAGGAATTAAATGCTGAATATGTGGATGATATCCAACCTGGTGATCTTACCAAAGCGGGGATCGATGCGATGTTACGATCGCTTGACCCGTATACCAATTTCATACCGGAAACGGATGTGGAGGACTACAAATTCTTAACTACCGGACAGTATGGAGGCATTGGCGCATTGATTCATCAGCAGGATAATTACGTGATCATCTCGGAACCCTATGAAGGCTCTCCCGCACAAAAATCAGGATTACAGGCTGGAGATAAGATCGTTGAGGTGAACGGGAAACCAGCGGAAGGGAAGAGTTACGATGAAGTAAGCGCCGTGCTGAAAGGTCAGGCCGGAACAGAAGTACAACTCAAGATCAAAAGAGAGGGTGTTGATCAACCCATTGAAAAGACCATTATCCGGGAAAATATCAAAATAGATAATATCCCTTATTTTGGGATCGTAGGTAGTGACATCGGATACATCAAACTTACAGGATTTACTCAGCATGCCGGCCGTGAAGTTAAACAAGCTTTTCTGAAGCTTAAAGAGAAACAAGCTATTGCCGGTGTCATCATCGACCTGCGCAATAATGGTGGGGGGTTATTGAAAGAAGCCATAAACGTTGCCAACATATTTGAAAAACGTGGCCAGGAGATCGTCACTACCAAAGGAAAAGTCAAGGAGCGAAACCGGATACATAAAACATCTCATCCCCCTGTCGACCTGAAGATCCCGTTGGTTGTACTGGTTGATAATCAGAGTGCTTCCGCCAGCGAAATCTTTGCCGGTGCGATGCAGGACCTTGATCGTGGTGTTGTGGTCGGTCAGCGCACATTTGGCAAAGGGTTGGTGCAGAATGTAGTTCCATTAAGCTACAATGCGCAGTTGAAAATTACGGTAGCAAAATATTATATTCCAAGCGGCCGTTGCATTCAGGCGATCGACTACAGCCACAAGGACAACAATGGATACTTCACCAAGATTCCCGATTCACTCATTCGAGAGTTCAAGACCAGAAAAGGAAGAAAGATCTATGATGGCGGCGGAATCTCCCCGGATATCACAGTGAAACCAAGGAAATTCAGCCAGCTTGCACTTACACTTTTTGGTAAGTTCCTCATATTCGATTTCGCCACCAGATATCACCGGGAACACCCGGATATTGGTCTTATCAGTGACTTTAAGATCGACGACAGCACATTTAACGATTTTCTGGTTTTTATCGATGACAAAAACTACTCATACACAACCCGCAGTGAACAAGCGCTGGAACGGTTGAAAATAGAGGCTGAGAAAGAGAACTATTTCGACGCCATCCAGGAGGAGTATGACCAACTGAGCACATATATGATCGAAGATAAACAAGCCGACATCAAAAAATACGAAGGAGAGATCAGGGAGTTGCTCAGGATGGAGATCGTATCCCGGTATTATTACCAAAAAGGAAAGGTAGAAGCTTCCCTTGATCGTGATCCGGAACTAGCCAGAGCCATTGAGATACTACATAATCCGGCAACTTATAAGGCTATCCTTGACGGAACCTACACCCTGTCAGAAGAGCCGACAGGGAAAACAAAACAGGAAGCAGAGAACATTCAGGTCAACCCATCTAATACCAACGAATAAATCCAGCTAATGCAAAAAATGAAAACGATTGGACTAATCTTTCTGGTCCTGGTCTTTACCAGTTCCGGATTTGCTGATAAACCTGCGTACCAGATCTTTGACGCTAAAGGAAAAAAAGTAAACTACCAGCGAATGTTGAAAAATGTCACAGAGTCGCAGGTCATTTTTTTTGGTGAATTGCACAACAATCCGATTTCACACTGGCTTCAATATGAGCTGACGAAAGATCTTTTTGAGACCAAACAGGATCAATTGATATTGGCAGCTGAGATGTTCGAGACTGATAACCAGTTGTTGCTCAACGAATATACTTCTAAGCAGATCCGGAAGAAAGATTTTGAAAGGGAAGCAAAACTCTGGCCGAATTATAAAACCGATTATGCTCCCCTCGTCGATTTTGCCAGGGAACATGAAATGAAATTTATCGCTTCGAACATTCCACGAAGGTATGCTGCTATTGTCAACAGCAAGGGCTTTGCCGGTCTCGACAGCATCAACGCTTACCAACGTGCGATGGTGGCTCCATTACCGATTAAATATGACTCTACCCTGAACTGTTACAAAGCTATGAAGGAGATGTTCAAAGATGCCGGCCCGATGCACAAGACTATGAACCTGGCTGAAGCGCAAGCCATCAAAGATGCCACCATGGGCTGGTTCATCACGAAGAATCTCCAGGATGGTACTACCATTTTACATTATAACGGTGCATATCATAGTGATAACTTCGAAGGTACAGTTTGGTATGTCATTGATTATGGCAGAAAGTTTCCGTTTGAATTACAGGTCATGACCATTACCTGTGTAGAGCAGGATGATCTTGATAAACTTTCAGAAGATCACCTTGGAAAGGCAGATTATATCATCTGCATCCCGTCCAGTATGACGAAAACACATTAATATCAGACGAAGGTATAATAGGCGTTAATAAGGAAGTTCCAGGCTGTTACTACAATCGTTGCCACCACTTTCGAGAGGTAAAAGTTGACCCTCATCTTTCCCGACATTGCCCACACAATTGCCGTGTTGATCCCAAGGCCGATCAGTGCAATGATAAAAAACCGTGAAAACTCCATCAGGATATTTGGGTTGGTGCTTTCAAATGTCCAAACCCGGTTGAGGAAATAGTTTGTTGAGGCAGCAATAGTAAAGCCGATTCCGTTAGCAATATATTTCTGGATCCTCAGGTACTCTTTACAGATAAATGTGATCGAAAAATCAACGATCACTCCTGAGAAACCGACAATCCCAAATTTAATGAATTTCAGAAGGAAACTGGTTGAGAAAAACTCTTCCATAAACAAAGTGAGATTAGAGTTGGATCAGGAGGACTTCATTCTTCTCCCCACGAATCACCTCAACAGTGATAGTCTGACCGAGCTTAAGTTTGGATAATCGGGACATATATTCATAGATGTTTGCCACTTTCATCCCGTTAATAGAGATGATGATATCGCCTTTGATCATGCCTCCACGATCTGCAGGTCTGCCACTCGTGACACCATCCACACGTAATCCTTTCTTCTCTGTTCCGGCAAAATCCGGCATGATCCCCAGGGTAACCTTCAGTCTCCTTCCCATTCTGCCAGGTTTTTTCTTGCTCCCTGATGTTTTGAATGTCAATGGTTCCGGAGCTTTGTCTACGGCCAGGATAACATCTGCGGCAAAGTCACCAACCAGAGCGGAGGTTTCAAAATCAAGAAATTCTGTGTCGTCGAGTGGTGTATGGTAATCGATATGCACACCGGTATTAAAATAGAAAACCGGAATATTGGCGGAATAAAATGCAGCATGATCTGACGGACCATAACCATCCGGTGCATGAACCACCTTGAAAGGCAGATCGCTCTCATAAACTTTCAAGATGGAGTCAGCCGTAACCGAAGTTCCGGTACCGCTAACAGAAATCGCGTTCTTCTCTTTGTCGAAACGCCCCACCATATCAAAGTTAAACATCGCTTTAATTGCTTTCTCCGAAACCGGTGGGTTGTTCACAAAATATTTGGAGCCAAGCAGGCCCATTTCCTCTGCACTGAAAGCGACAAAAATGATGCTCCGGCCCAGTGAAGATTGTTCCTTCGCCAGGATTTTCCCCAATTCGATTACCATAGCGGTTCCGGAGGCATTATCATCAGCACCGTTGTGTACTGCAATGGTGTCCGGCACCCTGGAGCCTGAATTCGGGCCTCCCATGCCCAGATGATCATAATGAGCGCCAAGAACCAGGTATTCCTCCTTCAATACTGGATCTGATCCTTCAAGGAAAGCAACTACATTCATGGTACGATCCTTTTCCTGGATCACCTCAACCTGTCCGGAAACTTTACCGGGGAGTGCAATAGAGTTTGGTTTCATCTGATCGATGATGAGTGCATCAAGACTATCTGCAGTAAATCCAGCTTCCTGAAGAATCAAATCTGCGATCGCCCGCTTGATATGGATAACCTGGATACCGGCAGTCATATCATTGTTCTCCACGATGAGGGCTTTCAGCTTATCTTTCTTTTCCATACTTCGTGGGGTAACTACCAAGACACCAACTGCGCCCTTATCCTTGGCTGTCAGGACTTTGCCTCGAATTCCACTGAACGGAATAAACTTGCTCTCAGAGTCATCAGGTTCAGGATCGGCCCTGAATATCATCACCCATTTGCCTTCCACATCAACCTCTGCATAATCATCCCATCGTAAACTATCCTGATCTAGATCGAAGCCAAAACCCGCAAATACAATTCCGGCATCCACATCTCCATTGGAAGAGAATGCCAACGGCATGAAATCTGTCTCTAACTCAAATTGATTTTCTCCGAAGGCCAGCATATTATTCTCTCCAAGCCGAACACTTGTTATCACATAGAAATACTGATAGCCGTTATCAAACATGGGTTTGAGGCCCGCAGATTTGAACTCCTGCAGAATGTACCGGGCGGCTATATCTGCCTCGGGAGTACCGGGTTTACGCCCCTTGAGTGAATCGGAAGCGAGAAATTCAACATGCTGCTTCAGGTCATCAGGACTAATCTGTAAGGGTTGTTGTGCTGAGATATTCAAACAAATGAACATCCCAAGAAAAAAAGCGATTCGAATTTTCATATAAAACATGTTTGTGTTAATTTATTAATCTTCATTCGTAAATCGGAAATCGTAAATCGCAAATCGTAAATTACTTTATGGTTCCTCCTCCTACTACAATATCTCTATCATAAAACACAGCACTTTGTCCGGGTGTGATTGCATCTGTTGGATGGAAAAAGGTTACTTTCACCTCTCCTTTCTCTTTGGGTGCTATGGTTGCTTCCCGCTCCTGCTGTGCCGAACGGATCTTACACATTATTTCCATGTCGGCATCAAGACTCTCAATAGAAATCCAGTTCAGATCGGTTACGTCAAAGGTGGATTCATACGTCTCTTCACGGGTTCCCACAATAACCCTGTTCTGGTCTGGATCTAATTTCAACACATACAGTGGTTCTGTGTAAGCCACTCCAAGTCCTTTCCGTTGGCCAATCGTAAAGTTCCAGAAACCCTGGTGGCTGCCTACTACTTTGCCATCCGTCAATACAATATCACCCTCTCTTTCGGGCATCTCCAGTAACTCTTTATAGTCGCCACCGTAAAAATCCTGGCTCTCTTCCTTCTCCACTGTAGGAAGATCTGCTTCGAGAGCCAGTTCCCTGACCTCTGCTTTTGTATATTCACCAAGCGGAAGTAAAATCCTGCTCAGCTGTTCTTGGGAGAGCCTATAGATGAAGTACGTTTGATCCTTTTTGGGATCGACTCCCTTTTTTAGCAAAAACCGGTCGGTGACCTCATCTTTCTCCACCCGTGCATAATGCCCTGTTGCAAAATAGTCGTA
>JACKQG010008023.1_pt1 | contig 10417 bp, 8 predicted proteins | sample 8237621 | NCBI WGS metagenome assembly JACKQG01 (sample SAMN15677084, study PRJNA649215) | marine metagenome | biome: marine; feature: Black Sea; material: saline water; isolation source: suspended particulate matter (SPM) from the Black Sea western gyre | collected 2013-06-09/2013-06-10 | depth...
CTGAAATTATCGCGGCCAAGGATCCTTTTACCTGTTGCGAGTTTTAACCACTCGAAGTCGACAGTGACGGTGATCATGACTTCGTTGTCGAGACCAGTTGTTCTTGATTGACTAATAGCACTTAATTTACTGTTTGTTATTGTACCTCTCAACATTGTGTCGGCGTGAGTGTCATCAAGAACTCGATAAGGTGTTCGAGCTTGAATTTGCTTAACAAGAGCGTCTTCAAGCATGAACTCCATGTTTCTAGACATGGTTTCGTTATCAAAAATTTGAATCGCTACGCTTCCAAACTGTTGGTCGTAGAGTGAGGAGCTGGAATATCCGGTTGTGGGGTTAGAAGAACAACTCGTAAAGAAGAAGATCCAAGCTACGGCGATGCATAAACGGAAGATCACTGAGATATCTCCATTGTCGTGATGACTCGACCAAAAATTGCTTCCTGTAAAGTTTGATAGAAATCGCCAACTTCATTTTTTACTATCGGTGGAAGTTTAGACATAAAAGCGGGGACAAGATGTTCGAGCGCTTCGATTGCAGCCCTAGTATCTATGTGGTTTTCGACAAGTCGGCGTACGGTGTATTCAGCAGAAATAGGGTCATTCACTTGTAAGTACCAACGAGCGGTGCGGAGTAACTTTTGGGCAACAGATTCCTCGATGCGAATGATAATTGCTGCCGCATCAATTTGATTTGCTCTTGCAGGGTTTGAAGTAACTAATTGTATTAATTCCTCTCGAGCATCAATTAGTCCAATATCGTCAAATGCAGGACCTCGATAGGTTGCAAGCCAGGCGTAGACAAGCCGTTGCTTTGCTTTGCCAACTAGAGTGGACAATGGAAAGTTTTCAATAAATAATTGGTAAGCATCTGCTGCGAGTTTCATTTGAGCTTTGCGAAAATAAAGATCGGAAAGTTCAATTCCTGCTTGTTCGGCAAGCCGGCTGTCTGGGAGCCGCTCTTGTACGCGAATAAAGAGTTCCTCCGCTTCAGCAGTTGCATCAAGAAATCGGAACCCCCATTTTTTTCTTAGCGTGCCATGCGCAAACATGGATGCTACTTTTAATTCTCGTTGAACGGCTATTAGAAATGTTTCGTCTTTGTAGTAACTTCGAGCAATTAACTCGTAGTCAAAAAGAGATTCGTAGTATTCCTTTTGTTCAAACAGCGCATCGCCTCTAATGAGATGCGCTTCAGAAGCAAGTGGGTTCCGCTTGTTGCGATCTAGCCAAATGGTGGCAAGTCGTTGAGCTTCAGCATAATTTCCTAGAGCAAGCTGTTTTCTCGCTTGGTCGAGTTGGGCTTGAGGGGAGCCTGCTTCGGGTGCATCTTGAATTAGCCATTCATCGTTTTTGTCAAGAACAAAATGTTCTTGAGCAGCTGCAATTGATGCGACCATCATGGCAATTAAACAGGTAGTGATTCGAAGCATAAGGGGCATGATAATCATGCAGGGCGATAAAAGTAGCCGATGATCAAGTTAAGTTACCCGCAGGTGCGGGTCCGATTTGGGCAGGACGCCCGCAGAACGAGCCAGGAAGGCCATGATTCGCAAGCCAGCGATCAATTGTTGTACCTTTATTTTGTGTGAGCTGTTTGTACGACCTTCGTTTGGTAGCATTTTGGGTGCTCAGCATTTGCCACTGCCATCCCCAAAAACAGACGGTACTACTTCTTGGCTTGGGCTTTGGGAAGTTTTCTTTGCTCTGTTGGTTATAGCGGGCTTGATCTTCGCAATTCGATGGTTATTTGGACGCACCGGATTAGGGAAAACCCCCTCAGTGGGCTCAAGGCGGCGAAATATTCAAATTATCGAGCGAAAACCTCTTGGAGCGAGACAATCACTTCTTCTAGTTCGCTGTAGAGATACTGAGGTCTTATTGCACCAATCCAAGGGTCGATTATCGACTCTTTGTGTTGTTGAGATGGACGAGGACATTAAAAAGGAGGATTGCCAATGTTCCTCCTAGTGACAGTGGGGCTTCCAGAAAATCCGATTGCTGCCCTTGAACAAGCGGGTTCGTTAATCCCAGCTAGCGATGGCAGCATTGGTTCTACGATCAATGTACTTCTTTTATTGACGGTTCTGGCGTTGGTGCCATCTATATTAGTCCTCTGTACTTGCTTTACAAGATTTGTTGTTGTTCTAGCAGTATTGCGTCAAGCACTCGGATCACCATCATTGCCACCTACACAAATCCTAGTTGGGTTGAGTCTGCTGTTGTCAGTTGTTGTGATGGCGCCAACCCTCGAAAGGATGTACGACGAAGGTATCAAGCCGATGATTGATGGCGATATTACAAGTTCAACTCAAGCGTGGGATAAAACAAAAAAACCAATTCGCGAATTCATGTTTGCCCAAATTGAATCTGCAGACAACTGGTCAACTGTCTACATGATGCTCAATTATCGAGGTGTTGATACGAGTGATCCCAAAAATTTAACAACTGATGATGTTGACACGCTAAGTTTGATTCCTGCGTTTGTATTGAGTGAATTAAAAACAGCATTTCTTATTGGCTTTAGGATCTACTTGCCATTGTTGGTTATCGATTTGTTAGTGTCGGGCTTGCTTGTTTCAATGGGTATGCTCATGCTCCCTCCAGTTTTGGTTTCATTGCCATTTAAAATACTTCTTTTTGTTCTCGTAGATGGATGGCAACTCGTTGTTGGCAATTTATTGCAGAGTGTTGCAGTTTCAGAGCAAGTTACAATCTTAATGACTGCAGGTGGGTTTGTATGACCGAATCACTTGTTGAAACATTACGATCAGCATTAATGGTTGTGCTCATTGTTGCGTCACCAATCTTGGTTATAGGTCTTGTTGTAAGTTTGATTATCAGCCTGATGCAAGCGATGACGCAAGTTCAAGAACAGACGATCAGTCTGATTCCGAGGATGCTTGCGATGCTTATCGCGATTCTTGTGTTAATGAGTTGGATGATGGGGCGAATTACAGATTTTGCTGGAGATATGTTTGGGATAACGCCATGATTTCTCCACTAATTGGTTCATTAGTCACACTGCTAGTCGTAATTGCCCGCGTTGGAGGGCTTGTAACAACTGCACCCGTTCTTGCATCACCAGCACTTCCAAAATTAGTTCGAGTTGCAATTGCATTAACGCTTGGACTTGCAGTGTGGATTCTAATTCCTCCTATTCCCGTTCCTGCTCAGGGATGGGTTGGCCTGTTGGTTATTCTTGGAATCGAATTTGCGATCGGAGCAACTATCGGTTTTTTGATGAGCATTCCATTGATCACATTTCAGATGGGCGGGACACTCATGGGTCAACAGATGAGCATTGCGTTACCATCGATGCTCGATCCAGTTTCAGGATCACAAACTGACACGCTTGGTCAAGGTTTCATGATGCTTGCGATTGTCTCCTTTGTTGTTGTTGGTGGAGTTGAACAAACTTTCTCTGCTCTAGTTTCAAGTTTTTCACATTTGCCAGCATCTGTATTGCTTGAGGAAGGTGTAGTTCAATCAATTGGAGCAATGCTAGACGCATCGTTTGAGTTTGCGCTTCGAATGGCGCTGCCTATACTCGCAATACTAATGCTACAAACAGCAGCGCTCGCAATTGTTGCTAGATCAATGCCACAACTTAATATTTTCAGCATAGGGTTGCCATTAAGGATTCTTGTGGGAATATTAGTTCTTGTTGGTGGTTTGACTTTTATTGGACAAACAATGGAACTCTATCTGCCGATGAGTATAGAAACAGTTTCTTCATGGGCGGGGGTAAACTGACATGTCTTTCGACCGACAAGAGGCTACAGAACAACCAACTGCAACTCGTCTGAAAAGGGCAAGAGAGGAAGGTCAAGTTTCTAGATCAAGTGATCTTTCATCTTCGTTAATCTCTCTCGTTGCGATTGGATTTGCTTTTTTATGGTTACCAGCAATGATTGAATCGTCTAAACTGATTCTGTCACAGGGGATCGGGAGTTCATCAGAGAATCCTGGTGTTTTGTTAATGCGAAACGGATCAACACTACTTAATGTTCTTTGGTTGCCATGCCTTGTACTTTTTATTGGTGCAACTTTTTCCGGTGTTATTCAAGTTGGTGGGGTTTTTGCAACTAGCGCCGCTAAGTTTGATTACCACCGCGTTGATCCAACTGCTGGCTGGACTAGAGTATGGGGTTCTCGTGGTTGGATGAACTTAGCGTTTTCTTTTTTCAAGCTTACTGCAGTGGTACTTTCTGCTGGAGCAATAGGCTGGGCATACAAAGGGGAACTTCTCGCAGTAAGTAGCATGTCATTAATAAAAAGTATTTCGATAACCGGAGTGATCGCAGGGAAAATGGTATTTTCATCGGCATGTTGTTTGTTTGTATTGGGTTTATTTGATGCTGCGTGGCAACGGTATCAATGGAAAGAAGGATTGAAAATGACTCGTCAAGAAGTAATTACTGAACGACGGGAACAAGAAGGAAACACTAACATCCGAACTCATCAAAAATCAAAGTTTCTCTCTCGTCACAGCAGAGGAACGGTTGTTCCATCCCTAGTTCTTATTGGCAAAACAGTCGGTGTTCTGATTCGGTGGAATCCAACATCCATGTCTACCCCAGTTGTACTCGAATTCATTTATGGAGAAGAAATACAAGCACGAGCAACTGATGCGAGGCAAAAAAATATTCCTGTGCAGACAAATCATTGGTTATGCAGGCGCATTGAGCAAAGTTGCGTTGTTGGTTCATCGATTCATCCTTCGTTACATAGTGAAATCGCTTCAATACTCACAACCAACAGGAGAAAAATCGCATGAATTCTAAGCCTCCTCGATTTGAAGCGTTGCTAACACAAATTGTAAACTCTCGGCACTATCTTGTTCCGGCGATGTTGCTTAGTTTGGTTGCAGTCCTTGTTGTGCCATTGCCTCCGCAAATGTTGGATATTCTTCTTGCAGCAAATATCTCACTCTCCGCAGTGATTCTTTTGACAACTGTTTATACCAAAAGTCCCCTGGATTTCAGCGTATTCCCAGCATTGTTACTTATTACCACGCTTGGAAGGCTCGTTTTAAATGTTGCATCAACTCGGCTGATTCTTTCAGCCGATGCATCTTCACCCGAAACGGCTGCGGGAATGGCGGGTCAAGTTATCGAAACATTTGGTGGCTTTGTCGCAGGTTCTAGCATTGTTGTTGGGGCAATCATTTTTCTCATTCTAGTTATTGTTCGATTTGTCGTTGTGACAAAAGGCGCAACTCGTATGAGTGAAGTTGCTGCTCGCTTTACCCTTGATGCGATGCCAGGTCGCCAGATGGCAATTGACGCCGATCTTTCAGCTGGATTAATTGACGAGCGCGATGCAACTCAACAGAGAGATCGCGTATTGAGAGAAGCAGATTTTTACGGAGCAATGGACGGAGCGAGTAAATTTGTTCGTGGCGACGCCATCGCAGGCCTAGTGATTATTGTTATCAATATCATTGGCGGGCTTGCTGTTGGAATAATTGATAAGGGTTGGTCTCCGGTTGAAACATTTCACCTGTTTACTAGACTTACAATCGGCGATGGCTTAGCAAGTCAAATACCATCATTTCTTATTGCAATTGCTGCTGGCCTGATTGTTGCTCGGGCGGGTGATCGCCGCCCGCTAGGAGTCGAGATTCCTTCGCAACTCGTATCGCAGCCAGCAGCGCTTGCGCTGGTTGCGGGATTTCTCGTTGTTCTATCTGTATTGACTCCGCTTCCAACACTACCGTTATTGATTCTTGCAGTAGTTCTAGGTGGGCTTGCTTGGTCGTCAAACCAACAACGACTGGAAAGCATTGCTCCTCAAGAGGATGATGAACCAATCGTAATTCCTGAAACACAAACGAGTGTTAGTGGTGTGGATGCTTTGCAATTGGAACTCGGCGTTGGACTACTCTCACTGGCACAAGTTGAACAAGGTGGCGAACTACTAGACCGCATATCTGCGATTCGAGCCTCTGTTTTGCGGGAACTTGGTCTTGTTGTACCTCCTATTCGAGTCCTTGACGACATAGGTCTTGAGAAAACCTCATATCGAATTAGGATTCGAAACGGAATTGTAGGCGAAGGGAAATTGCATCGTGATAGACAAATGGTTGTTGTTGGGGAAGAGGTCGGTCGCGGTCTCGATGGTATTCGCGAGAAAGAGCCCGTTTTTGGTTTGTCAGCACTTTGGATTACCCAAGATCGATTCAAAGAAGTGAGAGAACTTGGGTTAACTTCGATTGATTCACTGACGGTACTTGTTACTCACTTATCTCGGGTAGTTATGCAACATGCCGCGGAACTTCTGTCGTGGGAAGAAGTCTCGCGAATGGTTGACATCTTGAAAAAGACTTCCCCTCGGCTTGTCGATGATGCTTTTGATGAGGATCTGACAATTTCAAAACTGCATCAAGTACTAAAGGCGTTGCTTGCAGAGCGAGTTCCTGTAATTGATATGGAAACAATTGTTGAAATTTCATCCGATTGCGCTCATGGGAAAGTGGAAACTTGCGTTGAAAAAGTAAGGATTGCCCTTCGCAGGCAAATATGTTCTCAAGTTTCAAGCACAAATGAAAATGGGAATCAATCGATTCACTGCATTACTCTTCCCCCAGCAGTTGAAGCAGTTGTTGGACGAAGTTGCTCATCTGAGATGCATCCCAAATCACTTTCAGCAGCACTTGAACACGCAGTGTTGCCACTGATTAACACAGGACGCCCAGCAGTAGTGGTTGTTTCGTCTAGTTCAGCAAGAAGATTATTGCGAGAAACAATCGCTCCTCATGATCCATCTATTGTTATTTTAAGTCAAGAAGAAATTGTTTCCGAAGTAGAATTGCAAGTTGTGGGAACTATAGATGTCGCTTCCCGTGCGTCGTAAGAATTCAAGTAAGATGATGAAAAGTCAATGAGTATTAAAGACAAGTCATTAAATAGACAACTTTCCACCGAGGATGATCGAAAGAAGACCATTGCTTATGCACAAGGATTACTTGATAAGCAAGCTAGCTCTAGTGAAACAAGCAAACTACAAGAAGGTATTGCTGAAATCCGTTCGATGGTTGGCGAAGTACTTGAACATGGATCCGCGGGGTGGCTATCACCAACTTTAGCCAAAGCGCAAGATTGGTTGGTATCACAAAGCATTCCGGGTGATGATGCTACAGAAATTGTGCAGTGTGTTGGGTTTGATTCTAACATCGACTCACAAGTGTTACACCAACGATTGATTACAGAGTTTTCGTCACGACTTCCTGAAATTGCCTTGCCATCACATCGTAATTTAGGTAGCAGATCAGTTATTGCCCTGATTGGGCCAACAGGTGTCGGCAAGACAACGACGATAGCGAAGCTTGCAACTCGGTTTCGGTTGCAACAAGGAAGAAGAGTTGCCTTGATCACGACCGACACCTATCGGATTGCAGCAGTTGATCAATTGAGTAAGTATGCTGAGTTAGTTGACGCTTCATTTTTCGTTGCAAGCACGAAGCAGCAAATGAGAGAGACGATTGCGTCGATTCATAGTGGCGTCGTAGTTTTGATTGATACTGCTGGACGAAGTCAGAAAGACGGTGAATCAATACAAGAGACTGGTGAGATCGTCGCCGAAGCGAAACCAACCGAGCGGCATCTCGTCTTGTCTGCAGCGACTTCATTAACAGCAACGAGAAGAGCAGCCGAAAGTTTTATGGCCTTAGGGTGTGATCGAGTGATTGTGACAAAGTTAGACGAGGCAGTGACCCTTGGTGAAATTGTTACGACTCTCTGCGAACTTAAACTTCCTATAAGTTGGTTTACAAATGGACAAGATGTTTCTGCAAACCTAGAGCGAGCCAAGATAAAGCGCCTTGTTGAATCATTCTTGCCCGTTGGATGCCTTGGCTGAGGGTAATTGTCAGATCAAATGAAGTACTATCAATTGCTATTTTGGGATTGGAATGCGATTTTTTGCGGTTAATCAGGCTTGCTATTTTGCCCAAATTCACATATTTGATCCTAATAAAGAACTTTATTTCGATCAATTACATTAATCGATCCTTCCACGATCAGAGGGGCTTCGAGAAAAATCCAGAAAACGACCGATAACCCCTTCCGATTATTCAACTTATGACAATTAGAATGAGCTGTCGATTTGCCCTCTCTAAACAGGTGCAATCGATCTTTAGAGTCTCTATCGCGCCTCTTTCTCGGACCAAAGCCAGCTCGATCAAGGTTAATGATGAATTCAAATATTCAATATCTTGTTCCAATTTGTTGAGCGCTGCGGATCTGAATGTGATCTTCTATTGGGTACGCCGTTGTTCCCAGATTCAATTTATGTCAAACAATTTTCCCTCAACTAATTCCAAAACGCCCACTGCGCGGTATAGTCTTGGCAACATCGATGCCAAGGATCGGCAGGATGTTGAAAGTTCTTGCAATGACGCGGAACAAAAAACGCTAGGGTCAAGGAGTCGACCGATGCCAAGTGCAACTGCTCAAGTAACAAAATCTAAGTACACATTTACCGGAAAGGTCCCCAAAGGACTAGACAAGGTTATCGCAACTCCGCAGGGCGACATGGAATTACTTCATGTTTGGCTTACATACAAAGCGGAAGGAACGCAGGATTGGCGCAATGTTCTTATTGAACAATACCTTACTCTTGTTCGATACACAGCTGAGCGATTGCATTACAAATTGCCATCGGAAGTTGATGTTGATGATCTTTACTCAGCAGGCGTGTTTGGTTTAATGCACGCGATTGATGCGTACGATCTTGGAAGGGGAATTAAATTTGAAACATATTGCACTCAGCGCATAATGGGAGCAATTTACGATGAACTTCGTGCAAACGATTGGGTTCCACGCCTTGTTCGTTCGAGAACTGCAAAGGTAGAGCGAGTGCGTAAGGCTATCGAGATGGAAACTGGCGAAAAAGCAACCAATGATGAGATCATCGATCACATGGAAGTTGATCAGAACGAGTTTGAGAAACTTGATCGCGATTCTCGACCAATCATGATGACATCGCTTAATCGAAAAGCGTACGACAGCGATTCTAGTCGCGAGGTCACTGAGATCGATGTTATTTCAGATGACCGTCAAGAAAACCCTGTTCACGAATTACAAAAGAAAGACTTGCAGATTCTGTTGACCAAGGGTCTTTCCCGCGCCGAGCATTTGATTGTTGTTCTTTACTACTACGAAGAAATGACAATGAAAGAAATTGGCGCTACGCTAGATCTTTCAGAATCACGAGTTAGCCAGATGCATTCATCGATTCTTGCAAGACTCAAAGCGCAAATGCAACACCGTTGTAAAGAGTTTTAATTGACCGAGGGTTGATTGACCATAAGAAAAAGACCGCGACGAAAGTCGCGGTCTTTTTTAGGGCTTGTTTGTTTATTAAGTCCAAGCGCCAATCACAGCGAGAAGGTCAACAACATCTACCATTGAATCACCGTTGATATCTTCATTGCAACCCGTGCAGGGTCCCCAATTGCCGACGACTGCAAGTAAGTCAACCACATTAACAAAGCCATCACCATTTACATCTTCAGGGATAGATCCCATTGGTGTCAGAAGGTATGGTCGTTTTGTTCCGTCTGGGTATTCAGCAACAGCAGCAAGTTCTCCAGAACTGTTTATATCTCGAACATTCACGATGGTGATATCTAGGTCAGGAACAATGAAGTTGTTGACATCGTACATAACACCATCCATCCAAATAAAACCGTGAGTTCCACCTGTCGGAACTTGTGATTTTCCGACTACGGTGCCAGAGTTGCTGATAGACCAAGCGTAGCTTTCGTTGCCGCCAAGAGTTCCTAGATCGAGGATTCCATCAGTTTGAGACCATGTAAATGCATGCCAATATCCATCAATACCTTTGGATTGTCCAGCAATTACTCTGCTGTTATTGACATCGAATGCTTGAGCGGCACCCCCGCCAAGATCACCGATGTCCATCATGAGTTGAAGATTACTATTTGGTATTGCGAAAGCGCGAAGTTTCCCATCTTGATTTCGTGTGTACCCAACAACATCATTTAGATCATTAATAGAGTAGGCGCGGCTTTCATTTCCACCAAATGTTGGAATTTCATCCCACACTCCATCGTGTTTGATGAAACCACGAAGGTCATATGGGACTCCGCCTGCAAGCCCGACAATCCAGCCATTATTATTGATATCTTTTGCTTGGCTATAGTTCACAGCGGCCCACGCTGGTGCACCTAAATCATTCATTTGTTCGCCATCCCAATGAAAGGCATGGAACTGTCCGTTGGGAGCGCTCGAATAGCCTACAACATCAGCATAGTCGTTCATTCCAAAAGCCCAGACATATCCGCCATTTGGGTATGTGAGTGGGACGATATGTACGAGTTGATTGCCGTTCCAGATAAAACTGTGTACACCATTCCCATTTGGAGCATCGCCGATTCCTGCAACTTGGCC
>JACKQG010008024.1_pt1 | contig 10417 bp, 8 predicted proteins | sample 8237621 | NCBI WGS metagenome assembly JACKQG01 (sample SAMN15677084, study PRJNA649215) | marine metagenome | biome: marine; feature: Black Sea; material: saline water; isolation source: suspended particulate matter (SPM) from the Black Sea western gyre | collected 2013-06-09/2013-06-10 | depth...
ACGGACAGCATCCATCAGCAGCCGTGCAAGTTTTTTGCGGAACGTTTTCCAATCAGACGATTTGTTGGATTTATCCACCTTTTCCAGCTCTGTCAGCAGATGATAGAAACACCGCTGCGTCGCAAGAGTGCAGATTTTATTATAAGCACCCCAGAAGTCACAGATGAGCACGCCTTCAAAAAATTTGCCTATCGCTCGTTTTATAACTGGGGAGCCTCGGCTTTTGTCGATCACAAAATAACACCATTTATCGGTGACAAAGCACCAGAGCCAATGGGTGATTCCGCTGATTCGCCATCCGGTCTCATCGGCATTGAGTACAGCGGCATTTTGAATCTTTTTACCGATATCGTCGTAAATCGGCTTTAAAGTGGCTGCCAGGTTATTCCATGCCTGGGTCAAACCACCCGGGCTGACCTCAAAGGCCCAAAAGGTGGCCAGCAGTTTTACAAGGTTACGAACGCTCATGCCAACCCAGTAGTGAAGCCAGGCCGTCATAATCAGTACCGAAAGGCCAAGCGTTGAGTTGGGCATCGCTTCTAAAACTTTGGGATAGACCGTTTTTTTGCAATTGGAGCACCAATAGCCATGAACCGTGTGCTCGGTTACTTGCGGCTCTACCGGCGGGATATCCACCGTGTAGCGCTTATGACTTTTTATCGGTTTGCGTAGAGGGCTCTGGCACTGCGGACAATTACCCAGAGTATGGTCTTTGTAATGGTCAACTTTTTCAGGCCGTTTTCGGCCCACTCCCGGATGCCCCTTTTTTTGCCCTGGCTTTTTGCGGCGCTTTTTACCTGGTTTTTTTAGGTAGACCGGCGTCATGCCCGATGGGCAGGTAGGGCTGACAGTTGCGCAAAGTTGGTCGAATTTTTCAGCCTTTTGCGCAAGCTCCAGGATAGCATCAATGGCTTGCTGCCTGGGCAACTCGAGTATGGCGGCGGCTTCATCCCTGGTCACCGGCAAGCTCCTTTTTAAAGTGCCGGTTCAGCGGATAAAGATACACGGCCTTGGATTGGCCATGGTGCTGGTAGCGATTGCCTCTTTTAGCGCTGCCGCGGGTATGGCCTACATACAACCAGTTGGCCGCCTTGTAGCACGTGCCGGCAAAACGGGCGGTGTCAACAAAGGTTTCGGTCAGCAAGAGGCGATGCTGATAGCGCTTATACCAATCATGGGATAAACGTTTGCAATTGAGTGCCAGGATCTTGGAAGCCAGATGCTTAACACTAACCCAGGGTAGCACCAGAAAACGGGTGTTATTGGCAATCAGATAAAGACGGCGGTGCCTGGTGTCTGCGTTCCAGCCAATAAAATCATCGCGGCTTTTGACCTTAAAGGCCGCGCTGGCCCAGGCCAGGCAGGCGACCACTTGGCCATCGAGATAAACCAGGTACTTTAAATGTTCGCCGACAAGCTTGGGCAGCCCCAGGTAGTGGTAATGGTGCAGTAAAAAGCCCCATAGGTAATCATCGGTGCCATCAACCAGGACGATCTCAAAGCCCGGGTGCAGGCCAACATTGCCGCAAAGTGGTTCTTGGTTGAAAATGGGGATCTGTGCAAAACATTTGCACTTTAAATTGTTTTTCGGGCGCAGCCGGAGCGGCAGTTTGATATAGCCTTGTTCTTCCAGGCGCAAAAGAAGATCACGGGCCGCATATTCTTTGAACTTGCCGTTGGGTTGAACCCAGTGCCACTGCTGGCATAAAACGCGGGAAATATGGCTGCGGCCGCGGCTTGCATGCAAGGCAACTGTATGCCGGATATCTTCAATATCCTGGTATGTGAACTCGCGAGCGCGATAGCGAAAAACAACCGGTTCCATCAGGTCCTCCACGACATTGAGGACTACATACTATATCGCGCTATCTGACGCCAGCTTTTTCTTAAATTTTTCGAAAATAATTTTTCAAAGAGCTAAACTGTTACAAATAATTTATCCGACAGAAGAATTTCAAATTCATACCTTCGATCGATTGATAGACGAGGTTTCGGTGTTACAAGACCGAAGTGTTCATTTAAAGAAACGTATTGAAGATTTATTCTATGTACTTCTCAATCGTGCTTTCACCGGCGACCTCACCGCATCCTGGCGCGAGGCGCACATGAAAAAACTGCTGCAGGAAATGGAGTGGCAATCAAGCTATCTGGAAAAGATGAAATGAAAGGCAAACCTGATATTCAAAAAATCAAGCAAGTTGCACCGGAGGTCTATGACCCAGAAGAAATCGGCTCCGGTGGTTTCAAGGTCGTCTACAAGGCCCAGGTCAAAGGCAAGATCGAGGCTGTGAAACTGGTTCAAATCCCAAGTGATGAAAATGATAGAACCATTCGGGATGAGAATTTGCGCCGAATTGTCCGAGAAGTCGATATTTTGGCCAAATGCAGCAGCCCTTATCTGGTCAAACTTGGTTCGATTTTGCCACGGGAATGTGAAGTCGATGAAGTTGAGTACGTGATCTATTCTGAAGAATACATTCCTGGGGAAACCCTCCGGAAAATGATCCTGGCTGGTCAGAGGCCAACGAAGGAAGATCTGGCTGAATTGGCGATCTGCACGTTCAAAGCAGTCCGTGAATTGTCCGGGATGAACGTCATCCATCGGGACATCAAGCCCGATAACATCATTAAAAGCAATGATCTCAAACGTCCTTACATATTGCTCGACCTCGGCATTGCGTTTCAAATTGGAGGAACACGACTAACTCGAGATAGTGCGAGGATTCCAGGAACGCTTTACTATATCGCACCGGAAATGCTTGACCAGAGATTCAGGCAAAACCTGGACTATCGCGCTGATCTTTACACAATTGCGCTGACATTGTATGAATTCGCTTCTGGAGACAACCCATTTGCGCACCGCGATGATCCTCAGTTCACGACTCTTTACCGTATCAAGACAATAAAACCAAGGCCGCTTCAGGAGTTTCGAAATGATTTGCCGACTCCAATGTGTAAATTGATTGATCAATTAATGAGAAAAATTCCCGCATTGAGACCTGCCAATATAGAACAATTAATCAAACAAGTGGAGGCGTATCGATGAAATTATTTGCTCAAATCGGTCATAACCTTGGTGATAAGGTCCTAACGGGATTATCAGAAGGGTTGATTGACGGTGCGATTTTTAGCCCAAAAGATTTACAGCAGGACACGATGATGAGCCGCATCAAGGAGATACACCATGATTATCCTAATGCGGAAATTTTTGTTGATCCTCAGTTTTACGTGAGTCTATTTTCGAATTCCCCAGCAATTAATATCGGTAAAATTGCTGATTGGAAATGTTTTCGTACATTCCGTAAAGGGGAACTGGAGCTAAGCCAAACAGTCGACCGCGTTCTCGAAGAGTATTTTGAGGAAGTTGCCGCTTTGGAAGTTACGGGCGTAATTTCTCCGAATATTTATATCTCGCAGTCCTTTGACTCGCGTGAGGCAGTTATTGCAAAAAATTTCGTTCGCCAAGCAAGACGTATCTACGAAAAAACACGCGATCATCGGCCACTCTTCGCAAGTTTAATAATTTGCCGCGAAGCCCTTCAAGATCGCAGGGAGTTTGAAGAGTTTATAAACGATATTACATTGCTGGATAATCCACCGGATGGGTTTTATCTTATAATTGCAAGTCGTTCATCCGAAGCGTTTTCCGATATTTATCACACAGATGTTGTGGCGAATTGGATGATGTTAAATCTGTCTCTTTCCGTAAACGATTTTCAGGTTATCAATGGTTATTCTGATATTTTAACGCCCTTTCTCGGCGCAGCGGGTGGCACAGCAGGTGCCACAGGCTGGTATTCCAATCTAAGAATGTTTTCGATCGACAGATTTTTTCCATCAACCGGCGGCAGGCTGCCCATAGTGCGCTATTTAAGTAAATCGCTGCTAAACAGAATTATGTTTTCTGAAAAGGATGCCGTTAGTCAATTTGTACCTCGTGTGATTAATAATTTGCCACACGATACCGACTATGATCCTGAACCGGAACGTCAAAAAGAAGTGTTGCAGTCCTGGGAGGCGTTAAAATCGTTAAATGAAGAATTTGTAGCCGAGGATATTACAGAAAGCTTAAATAATTGTATTCAATCAGTTCTTTTTGCAGGGCAAACCTATAATGAAATCGCTTCACTTGGGATTTTACTTGGTCAGAAATCCCGTGACGAGCATATTGTGCCGTTGTTGGACGGGTTGCGCCAGTTTAAGGAGCGGGCTGAGTTATGAACAAACTGCCTGCGAGGCGAGGCGAATGGCCTTTTGTGCGTGTTTTGTAATTTGCTGTTGCTTAGGTCGAGGTGTGTAAAAACAGGTAATACTCCCCGTTTCCGGTAGAAATCCCCAGAGACCAACGCGCAATTTCCGAAAAAGGTCGAGTTCTGGTTTAACCGATTTCATTTTGTTTCTGGGCAGAACGAGGATGGAGGCATTGGAGAAATATTTATAGCGATGGGCCTGCATCATTCCTTTACGCCAGTCCGACAACTTGAATTCGAAAGCACGAACGGTTGGGTCAAGTTGTTCAAGATCCAGAGATATGGATTCCTGCGGAGTCAGGGTGTTGGACCAACTGAAAACAAGCAGGTCGGCTATGCCATTCCCAGACACAGGCACTTCGCGTACAAACAGAGTTCTATCTTTGCAAGTACCTGAATGGATTTGCGAGAATCTATCACGATACGATCGAGCAAACTGCTCCGCAAACATCGCTTCCGGGTTTGGTCTTTTGTTTCCTCCGGAAAAATTTTTTTGCGGATTACGAAAGGGATACTCATATATTTGAGATGTATTGAGCATTCGATTTTAGCCCTCTTGCATAAATAATATTTTTACCACCGGAAAGAGGATTTTGCAATGATTAAAAGTCTTTTTATTGGCAATTTCAAAGCGTTTGCGGAAACGCAACAGATACAGGTAAAGCCGATAACGCTGATTTTCGGGGCAAACAGCGCCGGCAAATCGAGTATTATCCACAGCCTGGCGCTGGTGCATGAGGCGCTTCGTACCGGCGAGCTTGACATGTTCCGTACAGATCTGGGCGGTAGCTCCATCGATCTCGGAGGATTCCGGCAGTATATCCACCGCCGACAAGCCAATCGACGTATGGATTGGCGGCTGACCCTTAACACCAAAAAATTCCAGGGACGCCTCAGGGAACTGCTCGAACCGGTCAGTGAGATCACCGCCGGTGTAACCATCGGCATGCCTCTTGACGATATGGACCAGCCCTTGCGCGGAGCGCGGCCTAATGTCTTTTCCTATGAGCTTGAAAGTGAGGGCAAAACACTTTTGCGGATGAGCCGTAGGCCGGCCGGTCACCTTGCTCTTGATCTTTTGCCTTACAGGCATCCTGTTCTGCAAAGGATCATCAAGGCCCTGCTGGAAAGCTCTACAACCACCGGCAAAATAACTGATAAAGATATTGACGGACTGGAGATGCCGATTGCCGAAATCATCGCCAACTTACGCGCCCCCATGGGCGCATTTTTTCCAAAGGGACTCAAGGATCATAGTGGCGAGGAAGATGGCGAAGCACGGCAACTGAGCTTTTTCCCGGTCAGCAAGGGATATCGTCAGGAAGACCTTGCCAAGGCGCTCCGTTTAATCCTTCCGCGAACCTTGGATGAATTGATCCGAGAACTGAATACGCAACTTCAGTCCGAAATCAACCGCCTTCAGTATCTTGGCCCGTTGCGCTCATACCCGGCCCGACATTTTGCTTTTGCCGAGCACGAAGACATCAACTGGTATGCGGGTGGCGGGTATGCCTGGGATGTGGCCCGCAGAAATCAGGAAGTGCGCAGCAAAGTGAATACCTGGTTGGGTGATAAAGAAAAGCTCAGCACACCCTATGAATTATCCATTCGTCATCTGCTAACCGTTGACGATCTGGATGCAGACCACCATGAAATCATAGCAAACCTTGAGACTGCTGTTACAACCGATGATGAGGATGCATACGGAGGCGACCTTTTTGGATACCTCTATATTGATGTTATGAAGAAGATTAAAGAGCGAGAAGAAAACCTCTCTAACGTCCAAGAACTCGTCCTGATTGATCGAAGGACTGATACACAGGTTTCCCACCGAGATGTCGGCATCGGAGTAAGCCAGGTGTTGCCCATACTTGTATCAGGGTACGCATCGAATAATAAAATTATTGCCATTGAACAGCCTGAAATTCATTTGCATCCAAAACTTCAGGCAGAACTTGGAGATCTGTTTATTAATTCCGCCCTTGGAGATAACCAAAACACCTTCCTACTTGAGACTCACTCAGAGCACCTAATTTTGCGCATTTTGCGCCGTATCCGGGAAACAACAGACGGTGAGTTACCAGAAAATGCAACGCCAATCACCCCTGAGCAATTGGCTGTTCTTTATGTCCAGCCTGGTAAAGAGGGATCGGAGGTAATTCATATCCCGGTGAATAAAGACGGAGAGTTCGATCGGCCTTGGCCTCAAGGCTTTTTTGCTGAGCGCGCCAAGGAGCTATTCTGATGATTTACGAATATGCAATTGAACCTGCTTTGGCGGTAGCCTGGGCAAAACACCGGAATGAATTCGAATATTATTATGAAAAATTCGGACTGGGTCAGCCGAAAATCATGTCGGAATTTCCAAAGTTCAAGAATTGGCGAAAACAGTTCAGGCAGGCTGCGGCCGGAGCACAAGATTTCGAAGTACAAAGAATCACAGCCCTTTTTAATCTGCTGATAGAAAGACGTATCTACCGCGACGGTTTTTCCTATGACGGCACGGTTACCTGGCTTGAAAATGCTGAAAAGGAAAACGGCCGTTGTCCATTTCATACAATTCTATCTGCTGAAAATCCTCGCAAACACAAAGGCATACTCACACCGGAGGCTATCAAGACAAGCGTTCTATGGAAAACAGAGGAACAAGACTATTGTGCCAGAATGTCACTTGATATGGCTAAACTTGTTTCACCAATGCTGTCAAACTGCTTTGAGCTTTACTTTATAGATCCTCACTTTGGTCCTGAAAATTTCAGACACCGCAGGCCGTTAGAGGCATTTCTTAATGAGATGGCAGTTAATCGCTGCGGCAAACCTTTCCCGAATTGCATTGAAATTCATACGTCAAACAAGGCAGATTCCGTTTTTTTTAAAGATACCTGCCAGGAAAAACTACCGAAGCTTGTACCTTCGGGCTATCGTGTAAGGCTAAAAAGATGGGTAGAACGGCCCAGTGGGGAAAAATTTCACCAACGATTTATTCTTAGCGACATTGGCGGTGTCGAAGTCGATCCCGGCCTTAATGACGGCAAAGAAGGTGAGAGTTTTAAAGTCATGCTGCTCAAAAGAAAAATGTTTGAAAAGCACTGGCAATACTTTATCATCGCACCTGCCTTTGATCTTGCAGAAACGCCATTGGAAATCCGTAAAGCCTAAAGGCATGTGGAAAGGGCCGGGAAAAAACAGGATATATTTCATTAATAAACCCTATTTCAACAAATGTTGAAAAAATTAAAAAAAGATGAAATTATCTCTACAGTGTCGAGACAATTAGATGGAATACTTTTACAAAAAACCACATGAGATTCATTATGAAATTCATTTTTGGGTATTTCGTGCCGGCCTGTGCGTTGCACGCAGACAGGTATTTCGTGGTTAAAAAATCCTCAGGGGGGTAATCCATGACTAATCTGCCGGAAAAATCGCTCCATTCGGAAATCGTCCTTTATCAAACCGAGGACGGAAAAACCAAAATCGAAGTACGACTGCAGGGTGAAACGGTTTGGCTTTCCCTGAACCAAATGGCGGAACTGTTCCAGCGTGACAAATCCGTGATATCCAGACATATCCGAAATGTTTTTAAAGAAGGCGAGCTGAAGCCCGAGTCAGTTGTTGCAAATTTTGCAACAACTGCTGCTGATAGGAAAATTTATCAAGTAGACTATTACAATCTCGATGTCATCATTTCTGTGGGTTACCGGGTAAAATCCCACAGAGGTACGCAGTTCCGCATATGGTCAACGCAACGACTGCGGGAATACATCGTCAAAGGGTTCACCCTGGACGACGAACGGCTCAAGCAGGCGGGTGGCGGCAACTATTTTGACGAATTGCTAGCCCGCATCCGGGACATACGTTCCTCGGAAAAGGTCTTCTGGCGCAAGGTGCTCGATATTTACGCCAACAGTATCGACTATGACCCCAACACCGACCTCAGCCGGGAGTTTTTCGCGGTGGTGTCCAGAACAAAATGCACTGGGCGGCCCACGGCCGCACCGCTGCGGAGATCGTCGCTGCACGCGCCGATGCAACCAGCCCAAACATGGGCCTGACCTCATGGACAGGAGCCAAGCCCGGACAGGCCGACAGCGAGATCGCCAAGAATTACCTGACCGCGGCGGAGTTGGACACCCTCAACCGGCTCGTTACCATTTACCTCGATTTTGCCGAGTTGCAGGCGTTGAGCCGCAAGCCCATGTACATGAATAAAAGGTGTTTGCCCAGAATTCTGTGCATCTATCCCTTTTCTGGTTGTGAAATAGCCCTCCAAATGCCATTCATTTAATTCCTTAATCCAGCATAGCAGAATCGGAATATGCTTTTTAAATTTAAGCTGTTACAACAAAACCAACTTGAACTTGTCGGCTTATTTCCGTGCAAATTTAAAAATTGTCCGATTTCGGCATGAAAATTGATTCCTATATCGAACAAGATTAAAAAAGATAAGACAATCCTGAAGGGCGATAGGGATCTGCTATCGCATAAACAATTTAAAATTGCAGCCGCTATTAACAAAAGATGAGGAATAGGATGTTGAAAAACGACCACACTTTCAATATCATTGCCGACGACCGCGAACATCAAGTGGGCGGTCAGCGAACAAATGCAACCTTACGGAACGTGAAAAAGGGAGTGGAAATGTTGAAGAGAAATTTACAAAAATATTTCGGGTTCAATTCGTTTTTAAAGGGCCAGGAAGAAGTCATCCGCAAAGTTCTGGATCATCAATCCGCGGTTGCCATCTTTCCGACCGGTGCCGGCAAATCTCTTTGTTATCAACTGTCGGCAATGATATTGCCCGGCATGACGCTGGTGGTATCTCCCCTGCTGTCTCTGATGAAAGATCAACTGGACTTTTTGCTGGCAAACAATATCCCATCCGCACGTCTGGATTCAACCCTTGCAAAAAACGAATATAACGCGATTCTCGAAAGAGCCAAAAACAGCGAATTAAAGATTCTGATGATTTCGGTCGAACGGTTTAAGAATGAACGATTTCGCTTCCATCTGAAAAAGATGAACGCCTGTCTGTTAGTCGTTGACGAAGCGCATTGCATCTCCGAGTGGGGGCATAATTTTCGGCCGGAATACCTGAAATTGCCGGATTATCAAAAGGAATTCAAAATAGAGCAAACGCTGTTGCTTACCGCAACCGCAACGGCTCCGGTAATTAACGACATGTGTACCAAATTCAATATTCTTAAAAACAATGTATTTGTTACCGGATTTTATCGGGACAATCTCTTTCTGCAAATAACGCCAACTGCCACATCTGAAAAAAAGGGCCGCCTGCTTCAGAGAATTCGTGAAACGCCGCAAGCCCCTACCATTGTTTATGTTACTTTACAAAAAACGGCTGAAGACGTCGCAGAATTTCTTTGCACAAATAAAATAAATGCGCATCCGTATCATGCCGGCATGGAAAACGAGAAACGGGAACAGATTCAAAACGAATTCATGGATGGGACTCTGGCCTGTATCGTGGCAACCATCGCTTTTGGGATGGGAATCGATAAAACGGACATCCGCAGAATCATTCATTACGATTTGCCGAAATCGATTGAAAACTACAGCCAGGAAATCGGACGTTCCGGGAGAGACGGAAGGCCCGCTTTATGCGAAGTGTTGGCCAACCAGGACAACATTCATATTTTAGAGAATTTTATTTATGGCGATACGCCGGAGAAGCCTTCGATCTTTCAGTTACTCCGATCTATAAAGGAAAATAAAGACTTTGTCTGGGAAATCAAAGAGGTAACGCTTTCGAATGCCCTGAATATCAGAATTCTTCCATTAAAAACGCTACTCGTTTACCTTGCGATGGAAAAAATTATTCGACCCAAGCTGACCTATTTTGAGGAATATGCATTCAAATACAATGCAGAGCCGACAAATATCATTAACAGTTTTGAAGGGGAAAGAAAGCAGTTTGCTACAGTAATCTTGAATTATTGCCACACCCGGAAAATATGGACATCAGTTGATATTGAAGGAATTTTAGACAGTTATGATACGGATCGGCAGCGGATTCTTGCCGCGTTGGAATACTTTGATGAGAAAGGCTGGATCGAGCTCCAATCCAGGCAGGCAATGGAAGTGTACGACATTCTGACGCAGGCGTTTGATATCGATGTCATGGCTGAGAAAATGTATGCGTTATTTAA